>Ga0308163_10000706_pt1 | contig 49002 bp, 39 predicted proteins | sample PhyTR1_FD_201037 | JGI IMG/M metagenome (GOLD analysis project Ga0308163, IMG submission 201037) | Phyllosphere microbial communities from UC Gill Tract Community Farm, Albany, California, United States - DLSLT.R1 | ecosystem: Host-associated > Plants > Phyllosphere > Unclassified | place: USA... | reverse complement strand
ATCGGTTATCAGCTGATGTCCCGTTCCATCCACCTCCTGCATAAAAAAAAACATCAAAAAGAGCAGGCCCCTGACTGTTAATGCTGAAGACTTGATTATTATCTGTAAAAGTAGTAGATCCGACAGATTCTGTTTCAAAATCCTCTGTTGTTTGTGCCCTAAAATGATTGGAAGGCAGAAGGAAAACTAATAGTAAAAGTAAAAATTTGTTCATTTTAAAGTAGATTTATGTAAAGAGATTGCTTTGCTTAACTTGCAAAACCTAACAAAACTACTTTTATCTATTTAACATAATATAAAAATGGGACGAAATGCAGAACTTTGTATATGAAAGGTAATCTGCCTACAGATTATGCCTGTAATTCCTGGAAAGTGGCAGTTTACAGCCTTTGACAAGCACTTCGTCGGAAGAGATTTTCTCAATCAAATCAGAGTTGATGAAAACAGAACGGTGGATTTGTTTGAAAGAAGAAGGCAATTGCTTACAAAAATCCTGCAAGGTATTTCTAATGCTGAACTTTGAAGTCTTAGTAACAACATCCAGATAATTTTTATCAGATTGGATGTAAATGATGTCGTCCAATTTTAGCTTGATATCATCATAACCATCTTTCACAAACACATATTGTTTTTGCTTTTTATTAATAAGGATTCTTATTGCGGTCATCAGATCCACTTCTCTAATAGGTTTTGTAAGATAAGATTCCGGAGAAATGCTGAGTGCATTTTCCACAGTTTTGGAGTCCGCTTGTCCCGTAATGAAGATTATTTGGGCTTCTTCATTTTTTTCTTTGCCGAGTGAGATTCCTTCAATATGACCTTCCAGATTGATGTCCATCAAAATAATTTCGGGTTTCCAGGATTTCATTTTTTCTTGAGCTTCTGCTACAGAATGCGCCATTGTAATATTCTCACAACCGTTATTTTCCAGAATATCTTTGATATAATCTGCAATCAGCACCTCATCTTCTACAATTAAAATTTTAATAAAATTCACAATTACAATTTCATTTTAAAATTAAATTTAAATCCTTTTTCTGAATCAATCCTATAATCTATTCTCAATTGGCGGCAGAGTTTTTCTACGAGATTGAGTTGGTTGATTTCATTTGCCGATTCGCCATTATCTGTATAATCGAAATAAACAAAACCTTCATCCTTCAATATTTTAAGCCGAATACTTTTATCATTTTGATTGTGGAAAGCGTGTTTCAAAGAATTGATGCAAAGTTCTGTCACAAGCAAACCAATATACATCGAGCTATTGAGAGGAAGCAGAAGATTTTCTATCTCAAAAATAACTCATATTGAAAATCAGCCAGTTATAAAACTAAGGTACAAATAAGATACTGATTTTCGAGTGTTAATTGTTAAAGAATATACTGAACATCAAACTATGTATCATTTATCACTCTATTTAAAACACTGATAATCAATATTCTTAAAGTTGCAATTTAATCATGTTAACTCTACGAAAGAAGATCCTTTTCTATCCTAGTTCTTACAAATCAAAAATCTAGTAAAATTAGATCAGTATTCGAAGTTCGAACTTGTAGCATTTTAGAGAGAGGTTACTCTAAAGACCAGCTCGTTTTGCAGAACTACATTTTTTTAATTTTCTCGATATAGCATAGTAAAATTTGAAAATTATTATAAGTTGCATTTTTGAAAAACCACCACAATATTATGCTTTCAATTTCTCCAACTCCGCTTAAAAGTATTCAAATCATTGATTTGTAGGCTTTTATTTCTAAAGGTACTATTTTAGGCACTACTTCGAGAGTAGTCATTAACTGCTCATTGATTCACAAAAACATCGTTTTTTGAGACTTATTCTATTGAGTATTAAAGTTGTGGCTTTGGCGACATTAACGGAAATAAAGTACAAAATTTCTATTTTGCACAATTGTAAAAATAAGCTATTTACAAAAATGAGAGAAAAAGAAATATCAGATGGTTTAAGCGAAAATATAATTACTGACTATGAATTTATCTGTGGAAGAAATTTTAAAATTGTCTAAACTTTTTAATCTTTCTACAGACCAAATTTTAAATTACGAAAATATTGTTCCCGAAGATATTACCATCGAAGATAAACCCGATTTTGAAAAACTCCATCTAATAAACCAATTGGATGAAGAAGACAGAAGTATGATTTTTAGAATGGTGGAAAAAATGCTGCCGCTTTATAATAAATATTTTTGTGTTTTTTTTGACTTCAAATATTCATAAAATTTCTTCTGATTATCAGCCTCAATAACGCTTAATGTTATTTTGTCTTTTTTAACAAGAATAAAATATTTCTTTTTTTGAAATTTCTTGATATCTAAATATTGTTGATTTATCATATAGCCAATGTTTGATATTTTATAAGAGCCATCTTTTTGTTTTACTACAACCGCATCTTTTGCTTCTCCATATTTAAATTTTAAAAAAAAACTACCATCACAATTATATATTTCTTCTAACATTGAATCATTTTTATTCGAGGATAAATAAAGAGTACAAATTTTTCCCGTTTGGGAAAAAATATTTATACAACTAAATAACAATATCAATAGTATATTTTTCATTTTATTTATTTTCTGTGTATTATTTCACCGTTTTTATAAATTATTTTCATCCATCTTCATCCCATATACCGTCTTTTTTATTATTTTGATTAAAAAATCCACTCCCAATACCATAATTTAATTTTGGTTTTACTGGGATTGTTTTAAAATAAAATATATCATTTTCAATGTCTAGCTTTTCTAATAATGCCGGGTTTTCATTGTATAAAAGATATTTGGAGGCATTTGCAAATTCTATTAAATTGTTTTTGATTAAATCATCATTAATTTCAAAATATTTAATTTTCATGTTTTTGTTTAATTTAATTAAAAACAAAGAAGGTGGTTGTTATCTTTTATTGGGAACGGTCGAAGTTGATTTTCACTTTCCGACAATTACGATCCAGAAAATGGCAAAAATGCCGTTCATTCCTGACCCAAGATATTCAATGGATGAATCCAAATCATTAGAAGTTGCTAGAACTTTACGGGAGGACGTCAGTATGACGCAAAGAAAACCTTATCCGCAGGAACATGAGATTGGTCTGCCCAGAAATAAGTTTTCTGTATAAAGTTAATATTCCCTGATTCTTTATTTTTGTTCTTTTGCTTTTCCTATTCTTTTTACATATTTGTAGATCTCGAACCATAAAACAGAAACCGCTGCAATGATAACGGTCATCCCCAATTCACTTACATTAAGTGCTGTTACTTTAAAGAATAGAGAGATCGGCTTTACATATAATATTGCAAAAAGCAACCCCAAAACCAAGGCAGAAATGCCGATAAGCAAGGGATTACGGTTTCTGAAACTTTCCAGCACACTATAAAAGAATGACCGGTTGACAAAACTCAGTAATATGTTGGCAAAGATCAATGTACTGAATACCATTGCCCTTGTCTTTTCTTCATCACCTCCGTTTTGAACAGCAAACTGATAGGCAAACAAAACTCCGAGAGTGATCACCAATCCCTGAATAATACTGATTCCCAACTCTTTTAGACTTAAAAAAGTATCTCCCATAGCTCTTGGAGGTTGTTTCATTGTATTTTTTTCCATAGGCTCATTCTCATAAACAATAGAACAGGTCGGTCCCATAACCAGCTCGAGGAAAATAACATGAACCGGAGTAAATATGTGCGGAAATATCCATCCTAAAAACAGAGGCAAAGAAACCGTCAGTATAATAGGAATATGAATGGAAATAATATACTGGATCGCCTTTTTAATATTGGTGTAAATTCTTCTACCAGCGGCAATTCCGACAATCAGTTTTTCCAGATCATCATTCGTAATCACCAGCGCAGCAGCTGATTTGGCAATTTCAGTCCCTTTATTTCCCATAGCTACGCCAATATGGGCAGCTTTTAATGCTGGACCGTCGTTTACGCCATCTCCAAGCATCGCTACCACTTCCCCTTTCTTTTTCAGGGCATTTACTACCGCAAGCTTGGCATCAGGAAACATTCTGGTAAATAGAACGGTATTCTCCGAGATCTGCATCAGCTCTTTTTCAGAACTTCCTATAATATCACTTCCATTGATTGCGGGAGTAGTATTGATAATTCCTGCCTGAAGCGCAATGGCATTCGTTGTATCTGCATTATCACCGGTAATGACCTTCACTTTAATACCTGCATCGTAAATACTTTGAAATACCTCTTTGATTCCTTTTTTTGGGGGATCATAAAATACAGTCAGCCCTAAAAATTCAAAATCAAGATCCTGTTGGTTTTTTGGAAAGCTGTTTCCTTCAAAATGAGACTTGGCAACTCCCAAAACACGGTAGCCTTGCTGTCCAAACGTTTTTATAATATCTCTTATCTTTTCTTTTTCAGTCTCTGATAGCTTGGAAACACTCAAAATAGCTTCGGGAGCGCCTTTTGCTGCAATGATCCTGTCTTTATCTGTGTTTTCAAAAAGATGGGTCATCATCGGAGGTTTCCCTTCAAGTGGATATTCGTGAAACATCTGATATTCTTTTCTTACATCATTCTTTTGAGTTTCCTCATATGTTTTGTGCAGAGTTATTTCCATAGGGTCAAAAGGGACTGGCTCACTGCTCCACATTGCATAATTAATCAATTCACTTAAATCATCATTTTTGAATTCCTTTTCTTCATAAATCTTATCGGAAAGGTAATTATATAAATGTTGAAGCTTCATTGAATTTTCAGTAATAGTCCCTGTTTTATCGGTACAGATGACCGTGGTGCTTCCCAAGGTTTCCACAATACTGCTCCGTTTGATAATAATACCTTCACGCATCAGTTTCCAGGCACCCAAAGCCATAAAAGTTGTAAAGGCTACAGGAATTTCTTCGGGAAGTACAGACATCGCGAGTGTTAATCCACTAAGAAGACTCGTTACCAGATCTCCGGTTTTAATATAACTGAAGATGCAAACCATTAGAAAAATAACGATACCAATAACAGCCATCCCTTTTACAAATTTCCGGATCTGGATCTGCAGTGGCGAAATTTCTTCTTTTATATTCAGTATGGATTCTCCAATTTTGCCGACACGCGTTTCTTTGCCTATTTTATTGACTTTAAAAACGGCTAACCCCGAAACCGTTACCGTTCCACTGTAAACAAGATGATCCTCAGATCTGCTATCCTTGAAAACAGAAAAACTTTCGCCGGTAAGCGAAGATTCATTCACGGAAAAATCATTGCTGTGAACAATGACCCCATCAGCATTGATAATCCTTCCTTCCTCGGTAATGCATAGATCACCAACGACAATTTCATAGGTCGGAATTTCTACTGCCTTCGAGTTTCTGATGACCCTACTTAAAGGCTCATTAAGTTTTTCAAGTTCCTCTAAAGCTTTTTTACTTCGGTTATCCTGATAAAAAGAAATCGCCGTCACCGCAACAATTGCCACAAACATAAACGCAGCCTCTCCATAATCCCCCACGATAACATAAATGACCGAGATAATGATAAGCAGGATCAGCATCGGTTCTTTTAAAATACCGATAAGCAGATCAAACCACGTGTTCTTATGGATACCCTCTAACCGGTTATATCCATATTGTTGTCTGGAAGCTGTCACTTCATCGCTGATGAGACCAGTAAGTCCTTCGGGTATATTGTAAGACATATCAAATAAATAAGTTATTTAAAAGTAAGCAATTATTATGTAGAAATTGGATCTCCCTGCCTGAACCATATCAGTTAATCATCTGTATGGATAAAACTGTGATTAGCAATTGGAGCTTTGTTCTAGTGATATTGCATCATTACAGATTCAAAACCAGACCCAAACCGACAGACTTCGATTGAATGACCGGATAGATGAAAGTGACGCCTTTCGATTCGTTATTTTTGAAGATCTTATTGACAATGGGGAATATCCAATAGGCGATCTCGGTGCTCAGGATACCAAATCCAGCCCCTGCAACCACATCGCCTACCCAATGTTTATCATTTAATGTCCTGTAAACACCTGTAAAAATGGCAATGGGATATCCTGAAAGGGCAATCCAAATATTCTCATCCTGATATTCTCTGAAGAGAAAATGTGCGGAAGAAAAAGCAGTCGCTGTATGGCCGGAAGGAAAAGAAAGATGATTGGTACTATCCGGACGTTCCTCTTTTACCAGATGCTTTAAAGGCAAAACAAATGCAGCAGAAATCAGCTGAGAGGTTCCGTAGATAATAGTTCGCTCCTTAAGATTATGCTTTCCTTTTATGCCTGCAAGATTATAACCATAGACCATTGCTGCAGGCAAATATTGGGTGTAGTTATCAAGAGTGATATGCTTGGGTTGATGTTCTCCGATCTCATACTTTGTGGAACTGTTTAGATTTTTGAGCGCATCAGAACTTAGGCTTACTACTCCGAAGCCAATAAACACTGTTGGAATAATGAGTTTTTTGTAGCTTGGTTTGTACACTGAATCACTGTAATTCTCTACATCGAGTTTTTTCAGTCCGGCTGAATCAGATCTAACCTGTCCAAAACAAATGTTTGAACAGGTTAAAACAATGATTATTAATAATTTCATGGTCAGTTATTTAAACATTAAATTTAAAGAAATAATATAAGATTTCAAGGATCCTATGTGATGATTGATCAAGAATGAGTTGAAATTAAATCTGAACATCTATTTGATCCCTTTTTTTGTTTCACTGACCCACTTTTCTATTTCAGCCCGACTAGAAGCAGATAGTTTTGCATCCTGATGAATAACTGTATAGGAAGCAAGCGGCATTTCGCCTTCTTTGACGGTTTCTACGATCTCATCCAGTTTCTCAAGTTTTTTATCACGGCTGTAAGAATTGAATTCATCAAAGTTGAGATGTCTTTTACCAGAATTCACGTGATCTGCCAACCACCATTTCACAGGTTGCAACTTGCTGTAAGAAGGATAAGTTGTATTGTTGGAATGGCAGTCATAGCAACTTGTTTTTAAAATTGCCTGAACTTTTTCAGGTATTTTATAGTGATTTTCGATAGCGTTGGCAGATTGACTCTGACTGATATTTTTCTGGACATCAATAAACTGAATACCGATAAACAGCAACAACAGTACAGTTAAAATATTTTTTAAATTTAAAATTGACTTATTCATAATTTTTTATTTTTTTTTGGATTAATATTTATTTGAGTGGAATTATTCCTCTTCACTTGCCGTATTTTTTAACTTCATTAGAAGCGTATAGGCATTTTTGGTAACGATTTTTCTGTTCTTAAAATCTTCAAAATTTTTGATTTGAATGAAACCGTTTTCAGCTTCTCCCAGCGTTACCGGAATCATTTTATAAGTTTGCTTTTTTTCCTCAACAAAAACATAATCTTTACCTTCAAAATTGACAATACTTTCCTCTGGTAGCGCGTTGGAAAAAGATGTTTTGGTTTCTACTTCGGCGTTCATATACATCCCTGGAGTCAGATTGTGATCGTACTGCTCAAAATGGCAATGCACATCTGCCGTTCCGTCTGCATTGATATCTTTGCTGATCAGGATAATTTCGCCACCGTATTTTTTATCCGGCTGCGTATTGGTATTGGCGGTAAGTCTTTGTCCTATTTTCAGCATTTGGAGGTCTTTTTCATACACTTTCAGGTTCAGATGAATATCATTTGGATTGATGAGTTCAAACAAAACATCAGAAGGATTCACAAACTTTCCGATATTCACATTCACTTTGCTCACAAAACCGTTGATCGTGCTGTACACCGGAACACTTTTTCTGATATTTCCCGAAGTAAGACTTCCCGCATTGATGTTCACGAGCTGAAGCTGTTCTGCCAAAGTATTCATCATAATTCTCTGGCTGTTCATCTCAGACTGCGCCATCTGCATTACTTTATCACTGCTTGCCTGGCTTTGGTTCAGCTTTTTTTGTCTGTTATAATCCAGTTCTGCGAAATGAAGTTTCGATTTTGCCATCAAATAATCCTGCTGAAGCTGTATAAACTGAGGATTTTCTATCACGGCGATCACCTGTCCTTTGCTTACTTTCATTCCCGGAAGCAGGTTGGTGTTTTTCAGGTAACCGCCCAACGGAACGCTTACGGAAACCAGATTCTGTGGCGGAACATCTATTTTTCCATTGATTCTGAGCACTGTAGAAATATTCTTCACAGAAAGCGACATTGTTTCGATAGTCGTATTTTTAAGCTGAGCATCGGTCAATGTAACCGTAGTTTCATCTTTAGGAGCTGTTGGCTTTGCAATAGTTTCTTCTTTTTGATTACACTGAACCGCAAAAAAGAGGACAAGCATTAATAAAACCGAATATTTATTTTGAATTGATTTTGACATAATTTATTGATTTAAAGTGATATATTCCAGCTCAACAATGCTTTCATTAAGATTCCAAACGGCATCTGTATAATTATTTTTGATGCTGATCGCCTGGTTGGCAAGCATTACAAATTCCAGATAATTAATTTCTCCGTTGATGAACTGTTTTTGAGCAGTTTCCAGAATCATATTGGCATTTTTCAGTTCATATTTCTCGTATTGAGAAACTATCTCCAAGTTTTTCTGCTGAATTTCTGATAGTTTTTTATACTGGTTTTTTAACGTAAACTCCGCATTCTGCAAATCATTTTCGGTCACAGATTCTGCAATTTTTGAAGCTTCAATCCTTGCTTTTTGTCCCCCAGAAAATATCGGAACCGAAACGCCAACCTGAACAGAATGAAACTGTGGTGAAGCAGTGTACACTTTGTCATCTGCACCCATCCCACGGAAACTGTTCAGATTATAAGCTAATTGTAAACCGGGCAGTAATTTAGATTTCTCCAAAGCCGTTTGTTGTGCTGCAATGTTTTTTTGCTGTTCTAATATTTTTAACGAAGGATTACCGGAAACATCATTTTGCAGATTGGAAAGAGAAAAAATACGGTCTCCATCAGGAATGAATTCTGTTTCTGAATTCAAAAGCCATTGCAATTGCAGCTGCAAAGTTCTCAGTTCCTGTTTCACTTGTTTAATCTGGATTTCGATAGCTGATTTTTGATTGGCAGCCGTCGCTTTTTCCAAAATATTACTCTCGCCACTTTTTAATCTTAAAGTTGCCTTATCCAGAAATTGAGCATAAAAATCTAACGATTCATTCAGAATCTTTTCCTTTTCCTGCCAATACAGAATGTTGTAGAATGTGAGTGTCACGCCTTTTTTCAGCTGATATTCTTTCAATGAAATATTCAGCTCGCTTTTTTTCCATTCTTCTGTATAGAGATTTTTTTGTCTTTTGTAAACGGTAGGAAATGCAATGCTCTGGGAAACCCCAAATTTCAGATCACGATAAGCGCTGTTGATTTGCCCGTAATCAGCAGAAATTCCTGTCTGAGGAATGTCTGAAGAAGTCTTGATAAGTGCTTTTGCATATTCTGATTTTAATTTCTCACTTTTAAGACCTCTATTGTTTTTTAAAGCGATGGCAACCGCTTCATTTAAAGTGACTTTGGTTTGAGAATTCATCATATTTCCCGTTAAAACAAAGAAAATAATGAGAATGGGCGTTATTATATTTTTGCGGTTATTTTTCATTTTTAATCCTTTTTCAATAGTTACGTAAAGCAGTGGAAGCACAAAAAGGGTGAGCAATGTCGCAATCAAAAGTCCGCCGATGACAACGGTTGCCAATGGTCTTTGGACTTCTGCTCCGGCGCCGTTACTCACTGCCATCGGGATAAATCCTAATGAAGCCACAAAAGCAGTCATCAACACTGGTCTTAATCTGGCTTCTCCGCCGTCTACCACAATTCTGACAATATTTTTAATGCCACCTTTATACAGTCTGTTGAATTCTGAAATCAGTACAATTCCATTAAGGACAGCCACACCGAAAAGCGCGATGAATCCAACACCAGCACTGATGCTGAAAGGCATTCCTCTTGCAGCCAGTAACAGCACACCGCCTATAATGGAAAGCGGAATCGCCGTATAAATCAAAAGACTTTCTTTCACCGAATTAAACGCCAGAAACAACAGTACAAAAATTAAAACCAAGGCAATAGGAACTGCAATCATCAGTCTGTTTTTGGCATTTTTGAGGTTTTCAAAAGAACCTCCGTACGTGACATAATATCCTGTAGGAAGTTTCAATTGTTTGTCAACTTTGGCTTGAAGTTCTTCTACAATTCCCTGAACATCACGGTTTTTGATGTTAAAACCTACCACAATTCTCCGTTGCCCGTTCTCACGCTGTATTTGGTTCGGACCATCTTTAATCTCGACATTGGCAAGCTGAGAAAGCGGAATCTGATTACCAGACGGCGTGGGAATTAATAAATTCCTGACATCATCCAGATTCTTTCGGTCATTACTGTTTAATCTGACGACCATATCAAAACGTTTTTCGCCCTCGAAAACCAGACCTGTGCTTTGCCCTGCAAAAGCGGTATTGATCACTCTGTTGATGTCTCCGATAGACAAATGATATTGTGCAATCACCGGTCTGTTGTATTGGATAATCACCTGCGGAAGACCAGAAACAGGCTCGATATATAGATTTTGAGTTCCCTTTACGGTATTGATTATTTTACCAAGCTGATTGGCATTTTTCGCCAATATTTCCAGATCTTCTCCGAATATTTTCAAAACAACATCCTGTCTTGCGCCGGTCATCAATTCATTAAAACGCATCTGCACAGGATACTGAAAACCAACGGTAATTCCGGGAACATCTTCCAACGCTTTGCTCATTTTGTCTGAAAGCTCCGGAAAGGTTTTGGCGGAAGTCCATTCGCTTTTATCTTTCAGGATTACCATCATATCCGAAGCATCCATCGGCATCGGGTCGGTGGGAACTTCTCCGCTTCCTATTTTGGTAACTACTTTCTGAACTTCCGGAAAGCGGGTTTTCAGAATATGAGCTGCTTTCTGCGTACTTTCAATTGTGGTTTTGAGGTTGCTTCCGGGCAAAACTCTGGTATCAACAGCAAAATCTCCTTCTTCCAGGGATGGTATAAATTCGCCTCCCATTCTGCTTAGAACCACAACGGAAAGGATAAAAAGAACAATGACAATACTGAAAATGGTTTTTGGTATTCTTAAAACTTTTAGTATAGTTTTTCGGTAAAGATTTTCAGCCTTCGCCATTAACCGGTCTGAAAAGTTCATTTTGTGGCATATTTTCTTGCTTAAAATAATAGAACTCATCATCGGAATATAAGTCAGAGAAAGCAGAAATGCTCCCAATAAAGCGAAGGCAACGGTTTGTGCCATTGGTTTGAACATTTTACCTTCAATTCCTTGTAATGTTAAAATTGGCAGATACACAATGAGGATGATGATCTGTCCGAAGACCGCACTGTTCATCATCTTTCCTGCGGAATCTATGACAATGGTGTCCATTTCCTGTTTTGAAACTGACAGCGCTTTCCGGAATTTTGAATTGTGGGTAAACTGATGCATTACAGATTCTACAATAATCACAGCACCGTCTATAATCAGCCCGAAATCCAGCGCACCCAGACTCATCAGATTTCCGCTGACGCCGAAGAGATTCATCATACAAACCGCAAAAAGCATTGCCAAAGGAATGACGGACGCGACCAACAAGCCTGCACGGAAATTCCCCAGAAATAAAACCAGTACAAAAACGACAATCAATGCGCCTTCCATCAGGTTTTTTTCAACAGTACCAATGGCGTTGTTCACCATTTTGGTTCGGTCTAAAAATGGTTCTATCACAATACCTTCCGGCAAGGTTTTTCGGATTTGCTCGATTTTGGCTTTTACATTTTTGATTACCTCGCTGCTATTTTCACCTTTCAACATCATCACAATCGCACCCGAAACTTCGCCGGTGTCATTGTAAGTCATTGCCCCAAATCTTGTTGCATAACCGTAACGCACCTTTGCAATATCTCTTATAAACAGAGGAACATCATTGTTTTTGGTGGCGATAGCAATATTTTTAATATCATCCAGATTCCCGACCAATCCTTCACTTCTTATGTATAGAACGGTAGGTCCTTTTTCGATATAAGAACCGCCTGTATTCTGGTTATTGGTTTTCAATGCATCGAAAACATCTGTAATGGTAATTCCGTAAGCATTGAGTTTATCGGGATTGACGGAAATTTCATATTGTTTCAGTTTTCCGCCAAAACTGCTGACTTCCGCAACGCCTTTTACACCAAGCAATTGTCTTCTGACAATCCAATCCTGAAGTGTTCTGAGTTCTGTAATATCATATTTGCTTTCATATCCTTTTTTCGGACGGACAACATATTGATAAATTTCTCCAAGTCCTGTAGAAATAGGTCCTAAAGCAGGCGTTCCCACATCCTGTGGAATCTGATTCTGAACTTGTTGCAGTCTCTCTGCAACCTGTTGTCTAGCCCAGTAAATATCAACACCGTCATCAAAAACGATGGTAACCAGTGAAAGTCCAAACCTTGAAAAACTTCGGATTTCCTTCAGTCCTGAAATATTACTGTTGGCCTGTTCTATTGGAAAAGTGACTAATCTTTCTATATCTGTCGCCCCAAATGATGGCGCAGTTGTGATCACCTGAACCTGATTATTGGTAATATCAGGGACTGCATCTATCGGTAATTGGGTCACCTGATAAGCGCCAACGCCTATCAACCCGAATACCAATAATGCTATAATGAGTTTATTCTTCACAGAAAACTCAATGATTTTTGTTAGCATAAATAATTCTGTTAAATTTTTTTTGAAATTGAATACGTTTTTAGCTGACAAGAAAATAGTCAGCACGATCATATCGTGAAATACAGTAGCTAATCTTGGTTTTGAATATCACTAAGAATACCATCAACAGAAATGTTCACAATAAGATTGACGTCATAAAAACGTAAAGTAAAAACGAAAAGATTTTAACAGTTTTTCGGCGGTTGCCAGATAGAATTTGAATCATCTTTATCATAGAAAAGATTACCAAAGGAAACAATTTTCTTATGATGATCTGTTATGATTGGTTTTTTGACTTCAACAGTCAAATTTGGATTTACAGTGAAAACAAGCACAAGATGAGACGAATGGGTTACGAAAGGCAACTTCTGATCTGTCTGATAGTCAGCATCTTTCACAGGATGATCATAATGCATTTTAAGAAAAGAAATCAGTGTCATCTCAGGATTATCTCCACTATGCTCAATAAAGTGCTCTATCAGTGTTGGGATTTTCAATAGCTGATACAGTTCAGTTGTCGAAACCAAATAAAAGGAAAGTAACAGTATGGAAATCCATTTTTTCACGTATCAAAATTATGAAATGTTTCATTAAGAATGATTATAAATATATATGCTTATCTCTAAATGCAAACAATATAAACAGGAATATCAATGAACTATAATTAAAGAAAAGGATACGTTCACCAATATCAGGTTAAATAAAATAATATCGATGACGATAGATTTATTATAACTCAGACCCTATTTAATTGTACACAAAAAAAGCAGATAAAATAAATTTTTATTGCATTAAAAAATCCTCAAACAGATGTTTGAGGATAATTGATCGGTTAATGAGAAAATAATATCATCCGAAAATTCCAGAGTAAGCTTTTTTTGATTTTTATAGAGTTCATCCCAATAGAATCTTAGTGGGGAACTGTAGCCTCTTTTTTTCCTTTGTCCATCTTTTGCCGAATTATCGCTTTTTGAGACTATTTTATCTTATTGAACAAGTTTAACATCAGACAGTTGCAAATAAATTTAAATTCAGTTAAATATCAAAATAAGAGTCAGATTGCCAGTTTGGTTAGTCTGAACTTTTTTGCAATAATAAGCTCAATCTTACCATACTCTCTTGCAGTGCAATAAGATCGTGCGGAACATGGGCCGGCAATTGGATTATCATGCCTTTCTTCAACAGATGCCGTTTACCATCAACCCCAAAGTCAATTAAACCTTCCATGACATGAACGATAATTGGAAATGGAGCAGTATGTGCCTTCATTTCTTGTGTATCACGAAACAGAATTCTGATTTCTTTTGCAAAATCATTTTTAATCATTGTTTTAACTGCTGGTTTTTTTCCGTCCTCATAACGTAAATCCTCATAGAAGGAAGCTGTATCTGTCATAAACATTTATTTTGCTATTAAAATAAGAAAAAGCAGGGAAGTTTCACTTAAAAAAAGCGTAAAACTTCAGATAGCACTACATATTCAATTTGATCATAAAGCAAAACTATAGCCACTATAATAATAACGAAGTGTATCCCTCGTCTGGATTGATTGAATAATCGTTTTTTGAGACTTTCTATACTCTGCTAATTTACATAATGTCGATTTGTAGATGTATGAAAAATAATATTTTTATTTTTTAAAATTAAACATGCTTTATTTTATTTAAACCAAAGAAAGTCACGAATGCTATCACAGCACAGATGATAAATAAGTTCTTAGGATCAGAAGAAATCAGTCCGAGAAACGAAGACATGAATTGTCCTCCGAAGATTCCAATTGAATAGTAGCTTAGGTTTCGTCCTATGTTTTTAGGACTACTGCTCTCAACTGTCATGTGATTGAGTAACGGAATGGTTAAACCAAATCCAATTCCTGTAGCTACCGCAGCTCCACCGAGACTACAATGTTTGAAGAGAAGGCGAAAAACAGATATCCTATTGCAAAAATGGAAAATCCCAGAGATACTGTCTTCCATGAACCAAATTTATGTGTTATTGAAGGCATCAGACTTGCAGAAACTACTGCAATCAATGAAATGAAAGCCATAAAATAACCAGTTTCAGATTCTGAAAATACAAACTTTGAAGGAAGGTAGCTCGGAAGGGTCACAAACGTTATAAAAAATAAAATCATTGCAATACTTGTTGTTAAAACAATATTCAAGATAATTCCTGTGACCGTAATCTTCTTTTCAAGCACATCTTCCGATTGTACTTCTATCACATTACTTTTTTGTGATGGAATAAACAGGATGGTTAGAACTAAACAAATCAATGCAATTCCATAAATTAGAAATGGATATTGCCATCCTTTCTCTCCTAAGAATCCACCAAGGCTGAGGAATATGACACCACCGAGTTCTATTGCCATGCCCTGTATTATTTATCTCTTAATTTTGAAAAATAATTATTTGCTATATTAACACTTCCAGAGATTACTAGACCTCTGATATATGACCAGAACAATATTTTGTTTAATTTACCTGCCGTGTAATTAGTATCATCATAGAAGTTAATTTCCATTAGAAATATAATTACCGTCATTATAAGCGAACCTAGTAAAATTTTTTCTATTATTCGTGAGTCCATATTATAAGTTTATTTGCTATTCCTGAGCTAATGTAGCGTTTTTTTTGATACATTTCCATTCAACCATCAACTAAGTATTGTTCTACGAAATAAGCAGAATTATTTTTTACGTAGAAACAATGCCCTCCCATATTCATAATTCATTCTGGCAATATTCAATACAGAAATTCCTTGTGGACATTCAACTTCACATGCTTCGGTGTTAGAACAGTGACCAAAATGTTCAGCATCCATCTGTTTCACCATATTTAGGACGCGAGAACTTCTTTCTTCTCTACCTTGTGGAAGTAAGACCATGTGTGAAATCTTTGCTGAAGTAAACAATGCAGCACTGCCATTTTTACAGGTCGCAACACAGGCACCGCATCCAATACAGGCAGCAGAATCAAACGCTTCTTCTTCAGTCTGATGAGTGACTGCAATAGCCGTCGCATCAGGAGCCTGACCGGTATTTACCGATACAAAACCTCCTGAAGAGATAATCCTGTCGAATGCAGAACGGTCAACTTTTAAATCTCTTTTAATTGGAAAACCCAAAGCTCTGAAAGGTTCAATCATAATCTTTTCACCATCTTTAAAGGAACGTAGATGAAGCTGGCACGTGGTGATTTGTTTGATGGGACCATGAGCAATCCCATTGATCATCATTCCGCATTGCCCGCAAATTCCTTCACGGCAGTCGTGATCAAATTCTACCGGATCATCACCACTAATGATTAGTTTTTCGTTTAATGTGTCCAACATTTCAAGAAAGGACATATCAGGATTTAATTCCTTTAAATCATAGTCCACCAGCTTACCTTCACTCTGATGATCTTTCTGTCTCCATATTTTAAGATGCAAATCCATAATTTATATTTTACTTGTAACTTCTTACAGTGGGTTGTATTTCTTTAAAAACCAAAGGTTCTTTAATAAGTTCAGGCTCATTATTGTCACCCGTCCAAGCCCACGCAGAGATAAATTGAAACTCAGCATCGTTTCTCAATGCTTCGCCTTCTGGAGTTTGATATTCTTCCCGGAAATGGGCTCCGCAGGATTCATTTCGGGTTAAGGCATCATAGCACATCAGTTCGCCAATTTCAAAATAATCGGCAACACGTCCTGCTTTTTCAAGTTCAGAATTCATACTATCCGCCTTTCCTGATACTTTGACGTCTTTATAAAATTCCTGTTTCAGTTTTTGGATTTCTGCGATTGCGAATTTTAAACCTTCTTCTTTTCTTGCTAATCCACAATAGTCATAAAGCAGTTTACCCAATGTTTTATGAAAATAATCAACGGTCTTTGTTCCATTAATAGTGATTAAGCTTTCAATCTGTTTTCTGACCTGATTTTCTGCTTTTTCAAATTCATTGCCTTCTGTTGTAATTTTTCCGGTATGGATTTCTTGTGATAAATAATTGGCGATGGTGTAAGGTGCGATGAAATATCCGTCCACCGAGGCCTGAAGCAGAGAGTTTGCGCCGAGTCTGTTCGCTCCATGGTCTGCGAAATTAGCTTCTCCTAGAGCAAATAAACCTGGTATGGTAGTCATTAATTCATAATCGACCCACAGCCCACCCATTGTAAAGTGGGCAGAAGGAGATATCATCATGGGTGCTTCATAAGCATTGTATCCTGTGATTTTAAGATACATCTCAAATAAATTTCCATATTTTTCCTGGATTTTTTCTTTACCCTGATCTTTTAAAGCTTTTGAAAAGTCCAGATAGACTGCATTTTTTAACGGACCAATTCCAAAACCAGCATCGATTCGTTCTTTAGCTGCTCTTGATGAAATATCTCTTGGCGCCAAATTTCCGAAAGCCGGATATCTCCTTTCCAGATAATAATCCCTTTCATTTTCAGGAATATCATTGGCTTTTCTGGTTTCATTTTCTTTTAGAGGAACCCAGATTCTGCCGTCGTTTCTTAAAGATTCTGACATCAAGGTTAATTTCGACTGATAATCACCTGACTGCGGCAGTGATGTAGGGTGCACCTGAATCCAACTCGGAGATGCCATTAATGCTCCATTTTTATGTGCTCTCCAAATTGCGGAACCATTACAGCCCATTGCCAAAGTAGATAAGTAATAGATTTTACCATACCCACCCGTAGCTAAAACTACAGCGTGGGCGGCGTGTCTTTCAATTTCTCCGGTATCTAAATTACGTACAATAATTCCTCGTGCTTTTCCGTCGATGGTCACCAGGTCAAGCATTTCATGTCTTGAAAATAGCTGCACACTCTTCTTACCAACCTGCCGCATTAAAGCTTGATAAGCTCCTAAAAGCAATTGCTGACCGGTTTGTCCCCTTGCATAGAATGTACGGCTTACCTGAACACCTCCAAAGGATCGGTTGTTGAGATAGCCTCCATATTCTCTACCAAAGGGAACACCTTGTGCAACAGCCTGATCAATAAGGTTTAACGAACACTCTGCCATTCGGTAAACATTTGCTTCACGTGCCCTGAAATCTCCACCTTTTAGGGTGTCCACAAACATTCTATACACGCTGTCACCATCATTTTTATAATTTTTAGCAGCATTCACCCCTCCTTGAGCCGCAACCGAATGTGCTCTTCTGGGGCTGTCCTGAAAACAAAATGATTTTACATTGTAGCCCATTTCACCCAACGAAGCGGCGAGGGAACTTCCAGCAAGTCCTGTCCCTACGACGATAACGTCCAATTTTTTTCGGTTGGCAGGATTGACGAGCTTAGCTGATTTTTTATAGTTTTCCCATTTTTGTTCCAATGGTCCTTCCGGTATTTTTGAATCTAAATCCATATTTTCTATATTTAATGGGCAGTGAAGAATATGTAAACAGGCATCAGGGCAAATCCTAAACTGATAATGACTGAGTAAGCAGTTCCAATAATTTTAAACCATTTGACAAATTTTGGATGAAATAATCCTAATGTTCTGGTCGCACTGTAAATTCCATGGATCATGTGATAGCATAAAGCAACCATTGAAAGGACGTAAATAAGGACATACCACCATTCTTTAAAGACGGTCACTACCAGTATGTAGAGGTCTTTATTTCCATCTTCGTCCAGCGGCAAACTTCCGAATTTATAGACATACCAGAAATTCTGAAAGTGGATCACAAGGAAAATTAAAATCAAAGTTCCCAGGATACCCATATTTCGGGAGTACCATTTACTGGCTCTTCCCCGATTCTCATATTGATATTTCGCTCCGGTTTTTTTATTTTTTAATGTGATGATTAAGCTATCAATCGCATGAAGAATAATACTTGCGTATAAGACATAGGAAACCACCTTAATAGCAATATTTCCGGATAGAAAATGTGAGTAAGCGTTGAACTGAAGATGTGCCTTCTCTTCCGGTAAAAAAAGCTGAAGATTTCCGAGGAAATGAATCAGTAGAAAAAAACTTAGGAAAAGACCTGTAAGACACATTAGCATCTTTCTAGATAATGTTGAAAGCATATTTTGTATTTACTGATTAATAATATCCCAATATTTTCATCCAAAGTCCGCCAACGCCCATATAAATAATCAACAGAACAATTCCTATTTCCAAACCACGGAGCCACCAGGATTTCAAGTCAACATATCCGCTTCCGAAGAACACAGGAGCCGGACCATGACCATAGTGCGTCAGTACGCCAAAAATAGAACCTAGAAAACCCAGCATCATAGCCAATAACATCGGAGGAATTCCGACTGCAATACCAACTCCCAATAAAGCTGCATACATTGCGGCAACATGCGCTGTCGCACTGGCGAAAATATAATGACTAAAGAAATAAACAAGAATAATCACTGGAAAGGCGACGGTCCAGGTCATGTCACCAATTTTCACTTTAATCAGATCACTGAACCAGCCAATAAAACCAAGTTCATTCAATGAACTTGCCATCATGACTAACACCGCAAACCACACAATCGTATCCCATGCCCCTTTTTCGGATTTTAAATCTTCCCAGGTTAATACGGAGGTCAGCAGTAGTAAAGTTAAGCCGATAAATGCTGTTGTTGTGGCATCGATTGACAATGCACTGCCAAAAATCCAGAGACCCAGTAAAATAAAAAATGCCAATAACATCAGCCATTCATTTTTGGAAATGGGTCCCATTTCTTTTAATTTCTGTGCAGCCATTTGTGGAGCACCATCCGTTTTCTTTAATTCAGGCGGATATAATTTATATAAAACCAGAGGCACCACTAAGAATGCAACCAATCCGGGCAAGAAACCTGCAGCTGCCCAAGACATCCAACTGATGTTAATTCCGAATCCTGCAGCAAACTTCTGACACATTGGATTACTCGCTGTTCCTGTTAAAAACATAGACGAGGCGATCAGGTTCATGTAATAACTGTTTAATGTTAAGAATGAACCGAGCTTTCTGTGCGTTTCAGGTTTTTCAGGAACAGAATCGAAACTCATCGCCATCGATTTCATAATCGGAAAAATAATTCCACCACCTCTTGCAGTATTACTGGGAATAGCTGGCGCCAAACAAACGTCGGCCAAACCTAATCCATACGCCAATCCCAAAGAACTTTTCCCAAATACCCGGATGAATAAAAAAGCGATTCTATTTCCTAATCCGGTTTTGATAAATCCTCTCGCAATAAAGAATGAAATACCAATAAGCCAGATTACTTTATCTCCAAACCCTGAAAGTGCTTTGGTAATTGATTTGCCGGCGTCTCCCGGTGCCAGAACCTGACTCAGTGCAGTGACTCCGAGAGCCATCATGCACATCGTTCCCATTGGAGCAGCTTTTAAGATAATTCCCAAAATAGTTGCTGCAAATATCCCGAAAAGATGCCAGGCATTTTCTGCTACTCCTTCAGGTGCGGGAATAAACCATAGAATCAGAGCAACAGCAAACGTTATTGCCAAGCCTTTAAAAGTTACTTCTTTCATAATCGTTTTTTGAATGTTTAAAATCTACTTTGTACCTGCACAATGAATAGATTGTTGTTATATTGTGTTGTATTGGCTATGCTGTTTTTATACCGGTCGAACTGTACTCCAAGTTGGATCCTAGCCCCATAATTTTTCAAAAATTCCAGTCCAAACATGGGGGTAATGGTCTGTCTGGGATTTGAGTTCAATCTGAAATTGGTATCCAGATATTCATATCGGCAGGACAATTCAAAGGCACTTAGATTCCTGTGATTAATTTCGTATCTTAAATTTGGAAGGAAATAAGCTCCACGAATCAAGTTTTGATCAGGGCTATCAGTTCTCAGTTCAGGAGCAACAGCAAAATAAAGAAGATGGTTGGTTGCCTGTTTAGCTTCAAACTGCATATCCAGACTCCATTTTGAATCAAAATGTACAATAGAACTGATATCGATTCCTACAGCATAGATCTTGTTACTCAAAACTTCGCCTATACCACCATTTAGACCTAGATTTACGCTGTATTTTTTAGAAAGACCAAAAACCAACCGTGTAGAATACTGCTTGCCGTTATCGTTGTCACTCACTTGATTTTTGCCGTTTCCATTAACAATAGATACTGCATACTGAATTGGAATTGTCCCTAATTCAAGCTGTCCGGTTGCAGAAAGTCCGATCTGAAAACTCGTCCATCCCAGTTTTCCGAACTCTGTATATTGGTTTGACCAATCCAATGATTTAATAATGTCAATAGGATATGTTTCTTCAATACCAAACCAGGGTCTGTATTGCCCGACAGTAATCGCTAATTTTTTATTAAAGGTATATTTTAAATAGGCGTTCTCTAAAACTCTGGATTTAGGATCATTTTTAAAATCAGCAAGATTAGCAAGAACTACCACTTCCGTCCGTTTGCTGATCTGGGCATGAACCTGAACCCTCATGTATTTGACCATAAAATTGTTGCTGGTTCCGGATCCGTCAGAATGATGAAGACCATTTACATCAACATCCCTGTTCATGCCCACAATATAACGCGCCTGAAAAAGACCCTTGATCTGAAGTTGAGGATATTTGATAACATCTTCCACCTTTTTACTTGCCGTAGAATCGGGTATCTGTGCAATTGACATGATGCTGATTAATATTAAACTAAGCAACATGTATTTTTTTAGTAATGAAAAACCACTCATTTTATATATTTTATAATCCACTTATTGCCATTTTATAATAATTTAATTTTTTTAAAAATTATTTTTTCTTAATTCCCATTTTCTTTATTTCTTCATCCGTATGATTGTCCAAAATTTTCGCATACCTATAAAATGTTGCTCTAGTCAATCCAAAAGGCTTATAAATATCTTCGGGACGTTTCGTGACATCTTTGTATATAGTGCGCAGAAGTAACAGTTTAGAAATTGTTTCTTTAGTATAACCCTTAGGTCTACCTCCCAATCTACCTCTTGCTCTTGCAGATTGTAAACCAGCATTTGTTCTTTCTCTAATTAATTCTCTTTCATATTCAGCCAAAGAAGCCATTAAATTTAAGAAAAGTCTCCCATTAATAGTTGAAGTATCAACACCATCTACAAGACCTTTTATGATAATTCCTTTATCGCTTAAACTTAAAACAAGATCAATAATGTTTTTTAAGCTTCGACCTAATCGATCAAGCCGCCAAACATAGAGTTCGTCACTTTCTCTAAACTGCTCAATCATTTTATCAAGTTCCGGGCGATTTTTTGTTGCACCCGAAATTTTCTCCTGATAAATTTTTTCACAGCCTGCTTTTTCTAAGGCTTCAATTTGTAAATCTAAATTTTGATCTTTAGTCGAAACCCGGGCATATCCTATTTTCATACTTTGTAACATTAAACTCACACCTTGTAAATTTATGAAACTTTGATTAATGATATGACATTTTGAGAAAGTAAATTGAAAATATCAGATTTTAAACACAATGTATTTTAAAATCTCAAAATACTACCATTTGCGTCGTAAAAACTACTACTGTACTACTAATTTGAAGATATTTAATTCAGAACTTTTTAGTAAATAATATTTCACAGATTCGTAAAATCATTTATACAGTAGTACATTGATCTTCGATTTTAATAAATTCTGATTTTTAGAAAGCCCTTCTATGATAAGATGTAACATGCAATTAAAAGTGGAATTATACGACTTCATAAAAGTTCGGTAAGACATTTAAATTCTGAGGTAGTTAACGTAATGATAAAAAGAATATGTTCAATTACGTTATCCCTCATGTAAATTAATTAAACTTTCACTACTTTTGGAATATTACTAGATTACGATGACAATTCAACAATATATTGATAATTTAAACAGACTATTTCAAACAGGAAATGCAAGAGAACATTCTTATCGAGGAGACTTACAAACTCTTTTATCGACATTACTTCCTGACATTCTTGTTACCAACGAACCTGCCCGTATCGAGTGCGGAGCACCTGATTATGTACTCACGAAAGGTAAACATCATATCCCTGTAGGCTATATTGAAGCTAAGGATGTTGGAGTAAAATTAGATTCGAAAATCCTGAAAGAACAATTTGATAGATATCGACTAGGATTAAGCAATTTGATAATCACTGATTATTTAATATTTGAATTTTACAGAGATGGTGAAAAAGTGAAATCAATTGCTATAGGAAGTATTAAAGATTCTCAAATCATAAGTCATCCGGAAAATTTTTCAGAATTTGAAAGTCTCATTAAAAACTTTGTTCAGACAATATCTCAGACCATTAAAAATCCTCAGAGATTAGCAGAAATGCTGGCTGGTAAAGCCAGATTAATGGCTGATATTATTGAAAAATCACTGAATGCAGATGATGAAAACGAACGTACTTCAGAGCTGAAAAGCCAAATGGTCACTTTCAAAAATATGTTGATTCATGACATTGATAATAAATCATTTTCAGACATATACTCTCAGACTATAGCATACGGAATGTTTGCCGCAAGGTATAATGATCCTACGCTTGATACCTTTTCCAGATTAGAAGCAGCAGAGTTGATTCCTAAGTCTAATCCTTTTCTTCGTAAGCTTTTTCAGGATATTGCAGGTTTCGATTTAGATGATCGTTTGGTATGGATTGTTGAAGAATTGGTACAGATATTTTTAGCCACTGATGTAGCTAAAATCATGCAGAATTTTGGAAAATCGACAAAAATGGAAGATCCTATTATCCATTTTTATGAAACTTTCTTGGCACAATATGACAAAAATCTTCGAAAAGTTCGTGGAGTTTGGTACACACCACAACCGGTTGTAAATTTTATTGTTAGAGCCGTAGACGATATTCTTAAAGATGAATTTGGTTTACCACAAGGTCTTGCTGACACCTCGAAGACAAAAATAAAAGTTGAGTCTCAAATTCCTGATGCTCGTTCCGCAACTGGCTTTAGAATCGTAGAAAAAGAGGTTCACAGAGTTCAGATTTTAGATCCTGCTACAGGAACTGGAACATTTTTAGCCGAAACTGTAAAACACATTCATTCCAAATTTAAGGGGATGGAAGGTTTGTGGTCAAAATATGTGAAGAAAGATTTGATTCCTCGTCTTAATGGTTTCGAGTTGCTCATGGCTTCTTACGCAATGGCACATCTAAAAATGGATATGCTGTTAAAAGAAACAGGATATAAGTCTGATGACGAACAGCGATTCAGAATATTTTTGACCAATTCTTTGGAAGAAGCACATCCTGATTCAGGAACCCTATTTAGTTCATGGTTATCAGATGAGAGCACACAAGCTAACAAAATAAAAAAGGAAACCCCCGTGATGGTAGTTATGGGTAATCCACCTTACAGCGGTGAAAGTGCAAATAAAGGAAAATGGATTATGAAGCTCATGGAAGATTATAAAAAAGAACCCGGAGGCAAAGAGAAACTAAAGGAGCGAAATCCTAAGATGTTAAATGATGACTACGTTAAATTTATACGTTTTGCTCAATATTTTATCAATAGAAATGAAAGTGGAATTATTGCCTTTGTTAATCCGCATGGATATTTAGACAATCCAACATTTAGAGGTATGCGTTGGAATCTACTGAAGGAATTTGATAAAATTTATTCCATCGACCTACATGGCAATTCAAGAAAAAAAGAGACTTCACCCGACGGATCGATTGACCAAAATGTTTTTGATATAATGCAAGGAGTATCTATCAATCTATTTGTTAAAACAGGAAATAAAAAAGCTAATGAGTTGGGGCAAGTATTTCACTTCGACCTCTTTGGTAAAAGAGATTTTAAATATAACTTTTTAGTTAAAAATAATATTAAAACTATTCCCTTTAATACTTTAGAAAATATAGCTCCTAATTATTTAATGGTTCAGAAGAATTATCAAATTGAGAAAAATTATAGAACTTATTTTGGAATAAATAATTTATTCAAATACTCTAATTCAGGTATTCAGACAGAATTTGATGAATTATGCATCCATGACAATGTGGAAGATGCAAAAGAACTATTATACGATTTAAATAATTTAAATACTACAGAATTTGTCAATAAATATAACTTTCATAACAAGATTAAAAAAGTTGAAAATGCAAAATCTGATGTACTAAATAACAAAGCTGAAATCTTAGAAATTGATTACAAAATATTTAACAAAAGATATTGCATTTACACTGGAAAATCGAATGGTTTGATGGGAAGAGCACGATACGATCTATTTAAACATATAATCAATAAATCAAATATTTCACTGTGTTTGTTAAGAAGCTTAACTGATACAATTAATTTTAGTTCTGTATTTGTAAGTAAATCCTTGGTAGATAAAAATTTATATGGATTCCAAACATCAATCTTCCCACTATATATTTATAACGCTAATTCATCACAAACTAGTTTTGCAGAAACTTTCAAAAAAGTTCCAAATCTAGATCTAGATATTGTTTCTAAAATTGCAGAACAACTTAGATTAGCTTTTATTCCTGAAGAAAAGATAGTTGTAGATCTTGCTGAAGGATATGATGGTACTTTTACGCCAATCGATTTGCTAGACTACATTTACGCAGTTTTGCATTCACCAAAATACCGAGAAACCTACAAGGAATTTTTAAAAATAGATTTTCCAAGAATTCCCTACCCTACAGATCAAAAATCATTTTGGGAATTGGTTGAGTTAGGAAGACAGATACGAGAATTACATTTGTTAGAATCTGAAAAAGTAACTGATTTCATTTCCTCTTATCCAGAAGATGGATCTAATATAGTAAACAAACCATCTTACAAAAACGGAAGTGTTTACATTAATGACACTCAATATTTTGCCAACGTACCTGAAATCGCTTGGAATTTTTACATCGGAGGCTATCAACCTGCTCAAAAATGGCTAAAAGACCGCAAGGATATGGAATTATCTTACGATGATATTATTCATTACAATAAGATGATTGTTGCGCTGACGGAGACGGATAGGTTGATGAAGGAGATTGATAGGGTTTTTGAATTTAGTGATTTTTAAGATTTTGAGTTATTTGAAAATAGTGGAGCAAATAAAAAACGATGAAAAATAATCTTCCTAAAATATGTTATTGGTGTGGAATAGAACTTACTCCATCGTCTGTTAGGAAAGAGCATGTTCCGCCAAAAGGTTTTTTTCCAAAAGGTTTTAAAAAAGATTTGATGACAGTGCCTTCTTGTGAAAAACACAATAATAATTTTTCCAAATTAGATGAAAAATTTCAATTTTATCTAAAGTCGCATAGAAGTAATAGTGTTGCAGAGCATGATTTTCTAGATACTGTAGTGAGAGGTTTGAAGCGGAAAGAAAAGCAAGGTTTTGTGAATTCATTTAACAAAAATACAGCTATTGGATTCATCAACGGAAAACCGACCATCTTCAGTAAATTAGAACCATTTGAGGCTGACACATTTATTGAAAAAATAATACGTGCTTTATATTTTTATCACAAAGAAGAACCTGCTGAAGGAATGATTCAATGGTTTTCTAAACACATTCACTTTGGAGGGATTGATTCTAATTCTCTTGTGGATTCCTTTAAAGAGGATTTAGATGAAAGAATACTTACGATAGGAGAATTTAGTAATCCTGAAGTATTTCAGTATAAGTACATTGATGTTCAAGGTGTTTTTAGTGTATTTTTAGATTTCTACGAAGGTATTGAATTCATTGGCTGGGTTTTACCAAAAGGTTTTACATACGATAATTTCAACCCTGAAAAATATGGTTACACCGAGGAAAAACTATACGAAATCAACAATAGAAACAAGGTTATTTATCCTAACTTTAATAAATGATAAAATCAGATAAACGTATTTTATAATATTCACAATTGATAAAAAATAAATATGAGTAAAAAATACCTTTTCATAAATGGCAATAAATCAGTAGCTGTAGAATACGATGGAGATAACGTATCAGAAGTCTATATCGATGGCAATCGGTACGATTTTGGAGACGAAGCAAATACCAATAAGTTAGATTTTGCAAATACTGTAAAACGAAAAAAATATGCAGAACTCTTAAATAACCAGTTTGAAAATTTGGTAATCCTCTCAGGTGCTGGGTCTTCAGTTGACATAGGGCAAAATATAATAGATGATATTTTAGAAATTGAGATTGAAAGAAAAGGTAAAATCATGTCTCAATTGTGGGATGCCGTAGAAGCAAAACTTACAAAACCTTTATTAGAAAGATTCTGTGATTTAGTAACGTATAAAGAATTTGAACTTGATGAAGATGTTAGAAAATACGATAAAAATCTAGAAAAATTACTTTCTCTTGCTAACATTGCTAAAAATTTTGTAATCGATACAACAGAGGAGGCTGATGAAATAAAAAGGATAAATATTGAGGAAACTATCAAAATTATCGAACATCTTATTAAAGAAAATTGTACTCTGAAACTTCCCGATGATGCTCCCCATTTATTATTCATCGAAAAAATAACTAAAAGGAAAGTAACATTACCAAGGGTTAAGGTATTCACGCTGAATTATGATACTTTGTTTGAGCAAGCTGGTAGAAAGAAAAATTTCACAATTATAGATGGATTTTCATTTTCGCATCCTCGTACATTCAGCGGAAGAAATTTTGATTTAGATATTGTTTCAAGAAATTCAAGTAGAGTTAAAGAAGAAGATAACTTTGTTCAGAAAGTTTCCATCTTTACAAACCACATGGATCTGTAGACTGGACAAAAGAAAACAATGAAATAATTCAAAGAGAAAAGGTTGAAAATCCTTTAATGATATTTCCAAAAGACAGCAAATACGAGAGTTCATACGAACAACCATATTTTGAGATGATGTCTCGCTTTCAGCAGAACTTAAGAAATGAGAATGTTTTACTGGTGTGCATTGGTTTTAGTTTCAATGACAAACATTTAGTGACTGCAATCATAGAGGCATTAGAACAAAACCCTAGCTTCCAATTAGTGGTAGTGAACCGGAGTATTGATCAAACATCCCAAACATTTAGACCTATTTTCGAAGCATCAAAAAAGCATAGTAATATTGCTTTAGTTTCAGAATTATTCAAAGATTTCGCAGACAATTATCCAGATCTTAAATCTTACAATCAAGAAGATGTAAAAAAGATTATTCTCAATTTAAATTCTAATCCTGATGAGCAATAATCCTTTTAATCATAGTCATTTCATTGGCTATATAAATCAAGTTTTACCACAATATGTAAAAGTTCACTTTCCATCATCAGTTTTAATGAAATCTTTCACTTTTTATGGTGAAGAGTTGAAAGGTGGATTAGTGGGAAATTACGTGGTAATCGAAGGTGAAAAATATGGATTCTTAGGTAAAATACTTGAGTTAAGTTTACCTGAAAAGGAACGTCTGGAATTAAGCGAAAAATCTTTTAGTACTAAAGACTTCCACCCAACTGGTAAAATCGAAATACTGCTATCATTTGAGTTATTTAATCCTACAAGAATTGATAAAGGTTTGAATTCTCTACCAATGATAGGTTCAAAGGTATTTATTTGTTCATCCGAATTTATTAAAGGTTATTTTAAAAATTTTGGAGTTAAAGATGGTTACAATGGTACTCCTCCGACCATTAATTTAGGACACTTAACTTATGACAAGTCCACCGTTGTCGAGTTATCTCAACAGGCTTTATTCGGAAGACACTGTGCTATTGTAGGAACTACTGGCGGTGGTAAAAGCTACACAGTAAGTCGATTGCTGCAAGGAATAATAGAGAATAAAAATAAAGCTATAATAATTGATCCAACTGGCGAATATTCTAATTTTGATAATTTAGCCGATAGAAGTGGCGCACCATTAATACTATCCACAGATTCTTTCTTTCATTATTCAAATTTGACAGTAGCAGATCTATTTGTGTTGTTAAAACCATCTGGACAAGTTCAAGCTCCAAAGTTAATGGAAGCAATAAAATCTTTAAAAGTTTTACGAATTTTAGAAAACAATATCGATGACGACTTCATAATCAAGACTAATGACTATACTTTTTCAATCAAAATTACAACGGAAATAAGAGAAGACATAATTGTTCGAGATGGTACAATTTTCAAAGCAGGGCAATTAATACGACCATTTAATAGAGTCTATTCAACTTATATGAGTGAAATAGAAGGCTTAAATTCAAACTTTAATATCGAAAAATTATCACATCAAGTAGCAAAAGAATGCATCTATGATGTAGATTTTAACGATCTTCATAAATGGGGAATGCAAAATAACAATCATGCTACCAATTGTATTAGTTTAATACTTAGGATTAATAATCTGGTAAATAATCCAGAATTCAATAAGGTTTTCGGATTTGATAAACAAAAAAATGATGATGGCGAACTTATAAAGGGTATTAATTCATTTATTGATAGTAATTTTAACTTATTGAGAATAAGTTTTGAGGCTGTAAGTTTTGATTTTCAAGCTCGAGAAATACTGGCAAATGCTGTTGGTAAATTTTTGCTTGATATGGCTAGACGAGAAAAATTCAAAGCTAAACCATTGGTACTATTCATTGATGAAGCACACCAATATCTGAATAAAAAAGTAAAGGACGAATATTTTGAATCTACAGATTTAAGCTCGTTTGATAGCATAGCAAAAGAATGTCGAAAATATGGTTTATTTCTTTGCTTAGCTACACAAATGCCAAGAGATATTCCTAATGGCACTTTAAGTCAAATTGGTACTTTCATAGCACATCGATTAATCAATTACCAAGACAAGGAAGCCATTGCTAATGCTTGCTCGTCCGCAAATAGAGATACTCTAGCTTTTCTACCTGTATTAGGTTCGGGGGAAGCTATTTTGATGGGTGTTGATTTTCCAATGCCAGTGATGTTGAAAATTGAGAGCCCTCAGATCAAACCAAATTCTGAAACACCTCTATTTTAACAATAAAGATTGAAACAAAAATGCTCTAAATTAAAATCTTAATAATAAAATTACAAATCAATTTATACTTACAAGATATTTTTAAAAAACTCTAATTACTGAAAACTTATGTCGAACGAAATTTACATTATAATACTAGCATTTTTTGCCATAATAGCTTTCGCAATTTATTATGAAACCATCATTAACAAAGCTAAAAATGATGCTACAAGGCAATTTGTCAACTATTATCAATTAGAAAATATGCCAAGTACATTTGTTACCATCGGGTTGCTTGGTACATGTATAGGAATTGTCTTGGGACTGTTTAGCTTCGATACAGATGCTGCAAGAATAAAAGATAGTGTGAAAGAATTATTATCAGGTTTACGACTTGCATTCATCGTCACTATTTTAGGACTTATTTTCTCACTAATCTATAAAAGAAGAGTAAACGATATATTAAACAAATATGGAGATATTCAGCCACCTGAGTCACCTGAATTTATAGAAATGAGACAAACAAATGTATTGCTTCGTGATTTAAATAGGGGTATTGGCAACCTCAATAGGGCATTTTCTGAAGAATTGATTACAAAGATTCAGGAGTCAAATAAAAAATTAGCAGATAATCTTGCCACATTTGGAAAAAACTTAGCGACCTCTAATCATGATGCATTACTTGAAGCTCTTAAAGAGGTGATTGAGGATTTAAACTCTGGATTCAGAGATACTTTAGGTCTTTTAGTTAAACAGAATTTTTCTGAATTAACAAATTCAATCGACAGTCTAAATAATTGGCAGAAAGAAAATAAGGCGTACATTGAAGATTTTGCCAGACGTTATGAAAAGATAGTTCAGTACACAGAAGATATGAATACAAATCTTGAAAAGATTGTAACTACGAATGCAAATCTATTGTCACAAAATGGTAAACTACACAACATCGTGGACTCACTTAATTCTGTGATGGTTCAAGACACCAAGTTCCGTGAAATCACATCGAATCTAAATAATGCTTCATCGAATATCAAGGAATCATTAAATCAATTCAGTACTGATCTTCAAAATACTAAAAATCAGCTGGAGGGCATTACAAATCTACGAGCTAATATTGAATTATTGAATGACCAATTATCTAATTTAAGAAATATCGATATTGATGAGGAGCGACTTTATATGCAAGGCATAAAAGAAACTATGGCATCAATGGATGAAATGTTTAAAAGACATTATGAGGCTATTCCTAAGTTGATTCAGAACAATTTAAAATCAATATCTAATGGCTAGAAGTCGTACAAGATCGGATCATAACTTTATTGCCTATTCAGATATCATGACTTGCTTGGCTATAATTTTTCTTTTCATAGCAGTGGCATATATTTTAGAAGGCTTGTCTGACAAAATAATTAAAGATGATATCTACAATGCCATTGGAGAAGATATGAAGAAAGATTTTAAAAGCAAAAATGTACAGTTAGAAAGTGATATGTCATTAAAATTTCTACAGGATTCAATCAATAAAAATGACGAACTATTTGAGATTGGTTCAGCAGAAATGACACCATCATTTAAGATGAAAGTTGCTGATATTTGGCCAAAATACCAATCTATAATTAGCGACAGTAAGAATTTGCCCTACATAAGCGAGATACGAATTGAAGGACATACCGATACCATTGCACCAAAAAAAGATCAGAGAGAAAGTTATTTGTATAATCTAAATCTTTCTTCTGCCCGTGCACAATCTGTGTTAGAATACATAAGAACTTTAGATTCCTATAAAAATTTGGATGCTACTAAAAAAGAAAAGCTTGATTTTCTACTAACAGCAAACGGAATGTCCTTTTCAAGAGCATTAAATAAAAAAGGAGAAGTTTCTATTTTAAGTAAGGATAAATCAATAGATCTTAACAAATCTCGTCGTGTAGAATTTAGAATTAATACTTCTAACGAGGAACTAGAAACAAGTTTAACAACAAAATGATTTACGATTTTAGAAAAGGAAGTTCCGCAATTTATATTTCTTCATTACTACATGTAGATTACGATTATGATTTGGAGGAATACGAATTAAGCCAGGAGGAGTTAGAATTTGATGAAATTGGTTTTATCCAGAAAGGTAAAAAAAATGGATTTGAAAGATTAGGTATTTTTTTGCCAGATTATAGGAATGAAAAATATAATCAAGATCCTTCCTTACATATCTATAATTGCGATACTACAGAAGATTTGTCACGCAGAATGAAAGTATCTAATTCATCTAAAAATACATATTACTCGAAAGATCAACAAAAGTTAATTACCGCAAATCTTGAGATTTGTAAAAAGTGTACTAGAAATCTGAGAAAAAGATATAATCTTAATTTAGGAACTAACACTTTTAATAATTTTGTTTTAGCCTTAGAGGAAAGTGAAAAGAGACAAACAATCACTGACAAAAGTGGTTATATACTAAATTGGAAACAAGTCTCTTATTGCTTTCGAGAAACAAAAAATTTCACTTGTGAAAAATGTAGTTTTAAAGCTACAAACAATTTGGAAAAAAGATTTTTACATACACATCATGTTAATAAGGACAAGACAAATAATTGTAGATATAATTTACAATGTCTTTGCGTAGAATGCCATTCTAATGTTGATGAATACCACAGAGAAAAATTTTCTTTTGAGGGATTAAAACCATTAATTGATTTCTTAGCATTCAAAGAGCAAAAAAAACACAAATCAAAAAATACTCAATAATTTCTAGATAAAATGGAACTTTCAAAATCACTACTATTCGAACTGCAGAAAAGACTGAAGGTTGGTAATCGCAAAGGGGTGCATTTAAATGCTATTCCAAAAAAATCAGCATATAAGTTAGATATTTCAAACCTTTCTGCAATAGATGAAAACTTACCAAATGAATTTTTAAATACATTGCTCTCAAAGAATAATTTTTCATTTGAAATTTCGTGGAAAGATATTGATATAGATCTATTTAACCTTGATGAAAAAGAGCATAAAAAATTTATCTCTCTAGGGAAATCCTTCGAATATCTTCGCAATCAGGTTGAAGTAATTAAGTCAGAAAAAGGTATTGAAACTTTCGGTTTTGGATTTCCTCTCTTAATTAGAAGAGATAGGGTTGACAAAAAATTAACCGTCGCACCTTTAATTATTTGGCAATTGGAGCTTATAAGATCTAAAAAGAACGACACTTGGGTGATTAAAAAAAGTGAAGAATCTCCAATATATATTAATGAAGTACTAATTAATCATCTAAAATCAGACTCAAATATAGATCTTCAGCAAATTACTTCTGAAACATTAGAGAGTGGTCTTATTTCCAAAGAAGAACTATTTGATATTTGCCTGAACGTTTTACAAAGAACGAATATTGCAAGCAAAGAAAAATTGAAATCCAATTTAGAAAATATTTTCACGGATATTTTACCTATTGGTACAGAAGAAAAGTTTAAAAGTTTAGCACTTAATGACGCAAATTCCCTTATCCAATTTTCCGGACTGTTTTCTTACTTTGAAATTCATAAGCATAATATCATCAAAGATTATGATGAGCTATTAAAATTAGCTGGTGAAGAAATTAGTCAAGGTACTTTGGAAAACAATGATTTTCAATCCATCACTTCCATACCTACCGACCCCACGCAACAAAGCGCCTTAAATTCTTTGCGTGCTACTAAAGACTTGGTAATTCAAGGTCCACCAGGAACTGGTAAAAGTCAAACTTTGACAGGAATTCTTGTTAATGCTTTAGAAAATAGAAAAAAAACAATTGTTGTTTGCGAAAAGAATACAGCTCTTGAAATTCTGCAAACTTCCCTGCAAAAAATCGGACTTAGTCAACATGCAATACTTATTCATGACATTTCAAGTGACCGAAAGAAAGTTGTAACATCAGTCAGAAACAGACTTGGTGATTTAAGTGTTTTAAAGAATAAATATGTGAATTCCAAATTTACGTATGAAAGTCAATTAAAAAAAATTAATGACCTTATTTCAAAAATAAATTCAAAGCACTCATTACTAAAAGATCCACTGTTAGCTAATTGGAATTGGACTGATGTCGTTGGTCTCTACCTTAAAAATCTAAGCGTAAAAAGTGATAAAAAGATTCCGTTTACTAATCAAATAAAATTTGAATATCATTACGATGAATTCTCAGATTTAACGAGTATTATTACTGAAGGTGAAAGATTTTATAAATTGAAAGAAGCGAATAAATTATCTTCTTTTCTACCGTCTGAGGCTTTCACATCTACAAATTTTTATCAGCTGGAGGATAGGATTAATGATGCATTTTCCACGTACGAAGAATTAATCATTCAAATTATTGGGGCGAAAGATGAGTTATATAATGAATATTTTGAAGATCGTAAAAATTCAGTAAACAATCAGATTAGTAAAATTAAGTCAGCTCTCAACAAAATTGATAGTTTAAATCTTAATTTAGAAAATCAAATAAATCTTTTGAAACAAAAATTTTACGATTTAGAACACAAAGATTTTTCCACGGATTTGCAAAGGTTTTCAAATGAAAAAGATTTACTGAGAAGACTTTACGATAAATATAATGGAGATTTACTATTTAGAAATGAAGAAAAGTTACTAGGTTTTTCGTACAAAATTACATCGTTACTGTCAAAAGCTAAAAAGCAGAAAATAGAAGACTTTTATCTTTTTAATAGTACTTTGGAAGAGTTAAATAGTAAAGTTCAAGGCTCTGTATTTTTTCCTCAAATTCAATATAAAGCTTCAATGCAGTCCAAATTGGATTCTTTTGATAAGTTCTATACCGAGTCCGAAAAAATTAAAAAACAATTGAATCTAGATATTGAAGATAAATTTTCCGGTCTTGATCTTAATTATCTTCTGAATCTAGAAAATAAATCCAAATTACAAGAACATATAAATCTCCTGAAATCGAGGCCAATTATTTCCGAAAATGAGAGGGCAATTTTAAATGATCTTTCAATATTTACTACGGATTATTTTACTTATCAAAAGCAATTATATGATAATTTACAGTCATCCATAAACGAATCTTCTGATTTTAAAGATGATTATTTATTCTCAACATCAGATGTAGAAAATTCAAGTCAAACTAACAAAATTTTCAAGAGAATTGATCAAGTAAATTCCTCGATCAACAGTACTATTGATTTTGAGTTTCTTAATGCGGATATCTTCGAAGATAAAGAAAGGTTTTCACATCTAAAAAACTTCCAAGACCTAAACAATTATCTAAAGAATCTGGATGAAAAAATTAAATCGGATCACCTGATTAAGAATCTTTCCCAATCAAAAAATCTCAATGCCTATATTGCTTCTGTTCAAGCATTGATTGAGCAAAAAAAATCTACAATAGATGCGGATCCTAATGCATTCAGAAAAGAATATGATTGGCATAATTTCATCAATAATCTTACAGAGAATAATTCATTTATTATAAATGCACTGCTAGATTCTCCTAATTGGCTAACTGATTTTTATGTATACTATTTTAATCGTTTGTTGAGAGAAAATGCAACTGACAATCTACCTATTGATCAGCATAGCATTGATGACTTATTTAAAGCGGAACATAATGTGAAGACCAATCAAGTAAATTTTGTAAATAATATTTGGTTCAATGAACAATATAATAAGACAGAAACATTTGACAGAGATAATGCCGCTTTGAAAGTTAAAAACTTATTTAATTTTAAAGGCTCTGCAGGACATCGAAGATATTCGCTTAGATCTATTGTAGAACGGGATATTGATTTATTTACTTCTTTCTTTCCCGTTATCCTTACCACTCCGGACGTTGCCAGTAATTTATTTAATCAAAATAATAAATATTTTGACATAGTCCTTTTTGATGAAGCTAGTCAGCTGAGATTAGAAGATAATTTACCCGCAATGCTAAAAGGTAAACAGATTGTAATCGCTGGTGATGAACACCAGATGCCACCTTCAAATTACTTCTCAAAAATTTTAGATGGGGATGTAGAAAGTGAAGACGAAATAGTAGAAGATGACTCAAACATAATTAAAGATAAATCATCTTTAGATTCGTTAGCCTTGTCTTGCTTATCACTTTTGGAATTCGGTACCGAGATGAACTTTAGTTCAAAATCTTTAGATTTCCATTACAGATCAAAACATCCTGATCTAATAGAATTTTCCAATCATGCATTCTATAAACAAAAGTTAAAAGCCTTACCTCAAGTTTTAGACTACAAGGCTATTTCTTACATCAATGTAGGAGGTGTTTTTGAAAATAGGGTTAATGAACTTGAAGCAGATATGGTTTTATCTATTTTAGAAAATAATATTAAGAAAGATTCTAAGAACAAATATCCTTCAGTTGGTATTGCTACTTTTAATATCACACAACGGGATCTTATTAAAAATAAAATTGTAGAACGGCAGAAACAAGAGAAGTATAAAGATTTTAACAATAAAATTCTTGAGTTAGAAAAAGAGGGATTGTTTGTAAAGAACTTAGAAAATATTCAGGGTGATGAAAGAGATATTATTATTTTATCTACTACCTATGGAAATAATGTTGATGGTTCTTTTGCTGAAAGATTTGGTCCTTTAAATTTTGAAAAAGGATATAAATTACTGAATGTAATCGTAACCAGAGCTAAATATAAAAATTTCATTGTCACTTCAATTCCAGAAGAAAGGATATTAAATTTCAAGTCGTATCTAGTTACGCAGAAAAGCAATAATAAAAAAGCAGTTCTTTATGCATACTTAGCTTATTCAAAAGCGGTAAGTGATGGAAACAATGAATTGCGTTTAGCTGTTTTAGAGGCTCTTAAAGCCAACTATATTAATGAAGCTAATATTGACAGCGACGTTACACCTCGACTTGAATCTCCTTTTGAAGAAGAGGTATATGAGAGATTGAGCAAAAAAATGGACAAGACATTTATTAAAACTCAATACAAAGTTGGTGGTTTCAGAATTGATATGGTGATCGATTTCCTAACTCCAGGCATTCCAAAAATTGCTCTTGAATGTGATGGGGCAAAGTATCACTCAAGTGATGAAGCTTATCTTTACGATTTACACCGACAACGCATATTAGAAGCGCAAGGCTTTGTTTTTCATCGTATTTGGGGCACAAATTGGTGGCGTGACCCAGACTCAGAGCTAGATAAACTACTATCATTTATCGAAACGATTAAAAAACCGAAGGTGGGTAATATTTTTGATGTGTCAGTCACCGAACAATTTATTATAAACGATGAGCTCATAATACCTACTGAAAATGAAGAAAGATATGAGGTTTCAGAAATCAATTTAGAAGCTGAAGAAGAATCTGAACAGGTTGTACTAGATCTTACAGATGACAGACCAATCGAGATACCTACAAAAAAAATGTCCAAAATTTTATTAGGTTCACAAATCAAGGTAAAATTTTTAAATGACAAAACAATTCAAAAATTTAAAGTCGTTAATGAAGAAATGAAAAGGTCTTACATATCTGATGATATTCTTCCACTTTCTATTCAAAGTCCTATCGGCAAAGCAGTACTTAATAAGTCTGAAGGAGAAACAACTAGAATCGAGGGAATTGATCGATTTATTGAAATATTAGAAATAGGCTAGGATTTATTTTTACTGAATAAATATTTTTAAAACTGTAAAAATTTTATTTTTCAAAAGCATTTAAGCATGTATAATTTTTACTTTTTTAGCTCAATTACGTCATCCCTCATAATAGTAAAATAAAGTTTGACTACTTTTAAAACATGATTCAAAAATAAAAATATGTTTGAAATAGGCTGGATAGATTTCAGTAACAAAGATCGTGAGCGAGCTAAAAGATTATTATCTTTTATCAAACCGGAAGGTCAGCTGGACGAATTAGGAGTTGGTTATATACGTGACGCACTAAGTAATCAGATTTTTCCTGGTATATCAACAATACAAACTCGTGCAAAGTATTTTTTTATTGTCACTAATATCTTACGAGATTTTGGTAAACTCAACCCATCAGAAAAAAGGAAGACTACAGGTAGAAACTATCTTAACACCCAAGAACACGAAGTAAAAAACAGATTGCGTGATTTGTATGAAGGCAAAGAAGGTTTGGGAATTATTGGCGTCACCTTAAAAAAGCGCCAGCAAGTAAAACGTAATGCTTCTGAAATATACTGGAACGGATTGCAAACATATTGTTTTCTGGAAAATGGAGGTCTGTCTCTACCGCAATTTTTAAAGAATTTTTCAGCACCTCAAACTTTAGAACGCTCTGTAACAGAGGAAGAAAAGGATGATTTGATGGAGATTGAGGGATTAGAAAAAATTAAAACACCAATTGACAATCATTGGTTTCAAAACTTACAACTAGGTCTTACCGAAGATGAACAAGGATTTTTCAAGTCGCAAATTCTTCAGCCTTCTAATTTCAAACCTTACTCTTTGCTGGTAGATTTAATGAAAAATGAAGAGCTTAGAAATGTATTTATTGATGCACCAACTTTTCAGGATTTTGTAGTGCAAGTACAAGAAATTAATTTTGATATTGATGTCAAGGAAAATTTAGTACTAGCACACGATTTTTCCTGGTTGATGGAGGGTGTGCATTTATTATATAATCACATTCTCAAAGTGCACATCTTCGGTGCTAATTACACGGATTATCACCTTGATGAATATACAGAATGGCGGACGCAAATAAAACAATTAATGATCAATTTTAAAGGATTTGATCCTTCAGGATTATACAAACATACTATGTATTCTAGAAAAGGAACTGAGCTTTTTATTGATGCTTGGTGGGAATATATTAAAAATTCAGATCCAAAAGCTTTGCCATCGAGCGACATTTTAAAATTCATTGAAAATCGGGAACGATTAAGCAAAGGCAAAAAATCAAGATTAAGCAAACCCGCATCTGCCAATACAGACATTGATATAGAAAAACCAGTCGGATTGAGCAGATTTCAGTTTCGATTCTTTAATGCCAAAACTATTGTTAAAGATATTTTTGAGGAATCTAAAAAAGAATTTCAATAACATGCTACATCCTAATAAAAACCGAATAGATTTTGGTAAAGCTTTGTATTGTTCTATGGAAGGTTACGAATTAGATTATGCCATTGGAACAAGCTATACTTTAGATTTAGAGTCGGTTATTTTTTTACCGATTGCATTATTCTTTGGAGAAGATTTAGAAATCACGGATAAAGCTAGCAACGAAATGTTAACTGCACTTACGCAAGTTCCTGATAAAGTACACTTATTTTGTCAAAAGGGGAAAATTGGAGCACCTTATTATTACCATCAAATTTTAGAATTCTGGGGAGAAAATATCGAGCAGATTGAGATGGATAGTTATAATGCATCATTTCATCCCAAAATTTGGTTGATACGCTATACCTCAAAAGACAAACCTACTTACTTTAAATTTATATGCACCAGTCGTAACTTAACAAAATCTACCGACTGGGATATTGCAATCACGATTGACGGTTTTGTTGGTGAGACAGATATACAAGCTAATCAAGCCTTATTAGATTTTACAAAATTTCTCGATAAGCAAGCAAAGAAGAAAATAAAGAAAGAATTTCTTGATGATATCAGTAAAATTAAATTTGATTTAAAAACAGAAGCACAACTATACGCATTTCACCCGATTGGCAATGGCTGGAAAAACCCAATCTTTAGTGCAGATGATATGCATGAAGAATTGTTAGTAATATCTCCTTTCTTAGATGCAGTGTCTACTGCAGCATTAACAAAGAAAGCTAATAATATAGCAGTCCTTAGTACTAAATACGAACTAGATAAATTGCCTAAAAATATAGTAAGTAAAAACGTAAATTTCTACAATTTTAACACCTTATTGGAATTAGATCCTATATTTGCAGACGAAGAATCACAAGTTTCCGATACTTCTACCCCTCTTTTGGAAGAGGAAAGTGAATTTGCGCAAGCAACTTCTTTGCATGCAAAGTTATATGTAACAACAGACAAGAAAAAGAATAGTTGGTATATTGGTTCTGCTAACTGTACTAATCCAGCACATACTAATAGAAACATAGAGTTTTTAACATCTATTACAAGTCATGACGACTCATTACTTTCCACAACTGAAATCCTTAAAATTTTAACCGAAACAGAAAAAAATACTGAAGGCTTTTTTCTACCCTATCATAAATCGGAAGTCATTTCTGATATTGAAAATGAGCAATTGGAAAAAGATTTTAGAAGAACAATTTTTGATTTATCAAAATTGGATATTAGTGCTACTATTACTGCAAATACAAATGAATTGTACAATTATGAGGTAAAGATTACAAAGCCGAATATTTACAAGAGAGAAAATTGGGAGATCTATGTTCAACCATTATCTGGAATGAAAGGTACAAAACATCTAATTACAGATAAAAAACTGCAACAGTTTGAATTTTTAGATTTTCATATTCATCGACTTACACCCTTCTTTTTATTTACAATAATGGAGACTGGGAAGCCTTTAAAACAGTTGGTAGTAAAACTAGATATCGATTTTCCAGATAATCGCATGAAAAAAATATTCAGTTCATTGATTGAAAATTGGGAAAAGCTGATGAAATACATTAGTTATTTATTGTCAAAGGAAAATGTAGAACCAATGATTGATCTAGTTGGTGAATCAGAGGGAAAAACGACGAATGCAGAAAATCATTCAAGTTGGCAATCCCAATTTCCCATTTATGAAAAACTACTAAAAGCTTCAAGCAGAGATGAACATGCTTTGAGGCAGACAATTCAAGTGGTTGATTTGTTGAAAGAAGAATTGGATGCGAATGGAAATCTTCTAGTAGAAAGCGATTTTAAAGATTTAATAAAAACATTTGAAGAATTTTTACCAAATGAACCCAGAACAACAAATTGAAAAAGCACTCAACAGTTTAAAAGATTTCCAGTTAGCAACAGTAAATGTTGCTGTTGAAAAACTACGCGGTGGGCAATCTAGATTTTTGATTGCTGACGAAGTGGGATTAGGAAAAACTATAGTTGCCAAAGGAATTATCGCTAGTTTGGTAAAAGAAAAGCTAAGGCAAAAAAAAATGCTAAATGTGATCTATATCTGTTCTAATCTAGCGCTAGCAAAGCAAAATTTATCTAAACTTTCATTTGTTCAAAGCAACGGAAATGATGATACTGACTTTGACAAAGTGATTAACACGAATCAAACAAATGATAGAATTACCGATTTAGCTTATGAAGAAGAATGCTCAAAAAACAAATATGGCCTTCATATAAAGGCGCTTACTCCTGCTACTTCTTTCGATATAAAATCAATTGGTAAATCAGATGAAAGAGTTTTACTTTACAGAATTCTTTCTCAATACGAGGAATTTTTAACAAGACACGTTGCTTTAAAATGGTTTTTAAAAGGAAAAAAATCCGCTAGGCTTTGGAACGAGCAAATTGAGTTTATTAAAAAAAACAAAAACAAATCTTCATTTAAATATCCAATTATTCGAAAAAAAGTTTTGCCCAGTTTCCTAAGAGAATTAAAACGACCATTGGATTTTGTAAAATTTAAAATAACGTATTCAAAACTTGGATTAGATAAGGAAACTTCATTTTTTAAAATATTATTAGAGCTTTTGGAAGAAAACAAGCAAAACAGAAGTTTTGAAAATGCGAATACTGCTCAAATTATCTTTGGGAAAGAACATAACAAACTTAAAACCGAGCTGCGTTTTCGACTTTCGATTGTTTGTAAAGAATTTTTAAAAGCTGATTTATTTGTCTTAGATGAATTCCAAAGATTTAGTAATCTTATACAATCTACGAGTGAAAATGACGATGCCGGCACATTCATAGCAAAAAGTATTTTCAGTAATGCAGATGCTAAGGTTATAATGCTCTCAGCAACACCATTTAAAGCTTACACAACAAAATTCGAAGAAACACAAGGAGAAAATCATTACCAAGAATTTAAGTCAGTATTATCATTTTTGATTAATAATTATTCAATTGTACAATGGGAAGAATTAGATACCTTAATGAAAAACTTCTTTACTCAATTTAGAGAATTAAATACTTCTGTAGAGGGAATTGAGAAATTAAAGATGATAAAATCAAAAATTGAAGCTGTTTATCAGAGCTGTATGGCAAGAACAGAAAGGAACATTGTACAAAAATTCTCTGCAAAAAATTTAGATGAATCCATCTATCCGATAAAAATAACAAAAGACGATATAATAGATTTTGTTTCAACTGATGAGATTATTAAAACGATAAACAAAATTTCAGATAAAAAATTACCAATTCCAATTGAATATGTAAAATCGTCTCCATTTCCGTTTTCATTTTTGCAAGATTACGAGCATATGAAGGTTTTTGAATCGGAATTTGAAAAAAATCAAGAAATACAAAAGGTAGCAAAGAAAGCAAAACGTGCTTGGTTACCTATTGAGAGAATACAAGATTTTAAGGCACTCTTACCTGAAAGTGACGCAAGAAAAGGCATGGAGCCAAATGCAAAATTAAGAAAACTCTATGACGAAACTGTAAGAAATAAAGGTTGGCAGCTATTATGGATACCACCAAGCATAAAATATTACAATACTACAAAAGGAGCATATATAAATACAGAAACATTTTCAAAAACCCTAATTTTTTCGGCATGGAAAATGGTACCAAGAATGATTTCAGCGTTAGTTTCCTATGAGGCAGAACGTTTATCTATTGGAAAGTACTTAGAAAAAAATAAAGATCAACCTGCTATTTACCATAGTGATGATAAAAAACGTTTTCCTCGGCCGTTGCTCAATTATCGATTCACTGCTGATGGTAATCTTTCTGGTATGAATAATTTAATGCTTTTTTACCCTTCACTTTACTTAGGAAATCTTTACGACCCTGAACATAATATACATGAAAAAAAGACGCTAGGTGAGATAAAAAAGATAGTTGCAAAGATTATTAAAGATCGCTTAATAGAAATTGGGGTACTTAATATTGGAAGCAAAAATGGTGATTCTCAAAAATGGGATTGGTATGCCATTTTGCTTTTAGACAAGGCAGCAAATCACTCAAATAGTTTGAATTGGATTGATCGCTTTCTCACTAATAAAGATGATGTTGAGACTGAAGATGAAAGACAAGAAAGTACATCAGGAGGTAAATACAAGCATTACCAAGAGATTCGAAGATGTCTATCGGATAATCAATATGAACCGAGTCTATCAAAAATTTCAGCAAAGCAATTAGATTCTTTGTCAGAACATCTAGCTGATTTTGCAATTGCAGCACCTGGAACAAGTTGCTTCCGAGCAATGAAGAAATTTTATAAAACGGATGAAAGAGATCTGCTAGAAGCAGCTTTTATAGCAGCACAAGGCTTTAACTCTTTATTCAATAAGGCTGAAAGTATTGCTATTATTAATGAGTTCGCTTATAGCAAGTCATTTCATCTATCTGTGCTTAATTACTGTATTTTAGGAAATATGCAAGCAATGTTAGATGAATATATTTACCAGTTGCGAGATGCAGGTAGTATAGCGAAAGTAAAAGATTGTGCTGAAATGATAAGAGATGTATTAGCAGTTAATGCGGGCTCAGTAGAGACCAAATATATCTCATCTGCAAATGAGCCCACTATCGAATCTTTTCAGATTAGGACACATTATGCAATTCCATTCGGTATGAGTTCATCTTCTGATCTAAAAGTAGGCAATAGGCAGATAAGGGTTAGAGAGGCGTTCAATTCACCTTTTAGACCATTTGTTTTAACATCTACTTCTATCGGTCAAGAAGGTCTTGACTTTCATTTTTATTGCAGTAACTTAATCCATTGGAATCTCCCTTCTAATCCAATTGACATGGAGCAGCGTGAAGGGAGAATCAAAAGATTCAGAGGTCTGGATATAAGAAGAGCTATCGCCGATCAATATATTGATAAAATAGTGAACATTGAAAATAATATTTGGGATAGCCTATATGAAATTGCTGAACAAAATAAACAATCTAATCAATGTGATCTAGTACCCTTTTGGATTATGCCGGATCAGGATAAATTCAAACTGAAGATAATAATTCCAATGTATCTTTACAGTAAGGATTTCGATAAATTAAGAACTATTAAAACTGTCTTAAGAAATTATAGATTGACTTTTGGACAACCAAGACAAGAAGAACTTATAGAAATACTAAGTGAAAAACTTAACGAAGAGCAACTTGAATTAATCAATAGAGAACTTTTTATTAATTTATCACCTTTTGAAAGTTTAAAAAATAGATAAATCAATAATGAAATTTTACCAAAAAATTTCATGGTTTTCTATTACATCATAGATCTATCGACTTAAATATAATCAGCTTTCTCTCAATAATGGATTTTCTACGTGCAGAATCAAACATAAATCCTATCATCTTATAAATTAATAAAATACCAACTCCCGTCGGTATTTTATTAATTTATAAGTTAAAAGTTTTCTATTATGTTATGTATCAAAGTCAAAAAAGTCCTTCAGAGAAATTCCAACGATATTAGAAAATTTTGCTATCGTATAAATAGTTAATCCTCTTTTATTATTTTTACTTTCCCAACGATTTAATATTTGTCTATCGATTTCGAACTTTTTGGCAAATTCAGATTGCGACAAACCAGTACTGGCTCTAAGAAACTTAATCCTGTCAGCAATTTTATTTTTTAATATTATATCTTCCTCGGTCAGTGCAGCCATACTGCAATTTTGCAAAAAACCATAACTTTATTGTAATCCACTTGGATTACAATAAAGAATTTTTTTATATTTGTAAATAATAAAATGCAATTATTCCAATTTAAAAATTGAAGCAATTGCTTAGAATCTCGCATTAGAAAACTGGTAATTTTTATGTGTACGAGAAGATAAGTATCTTTGCCCACGACCGCGGCGTGGGCTCACTTATCGTACACGGGTATACCAGTGCCTCTAATGCTATAAGTTGAGTTCCACGCCGTTTATTTTGTGCAAGACTAAATAAATAGGGATACGATTAATATGTAGAATTCCTCTTTAGATATAAGCAGTTTCTTCCAGCAATAATTTGCTAAACAGACACTGCTTATGAAAAAGATAAACACTTTGCCTCGAAAATTAACCGATTTTCAGTTATACAAACTGCTGAAAGAAGGAAATCCAACTGCTCTAAATCATATTCATTTACGCTATAAAAGACTTCTTTTCTGGCTTGGATGGCAAGTGCTTAAGGATGATTTTGTAGTGGACACTATTGTTCAGGATACCTTCCTTAAATTGTGGCTACACCGCGATACCATTGAAACGCCTGATCATATTACCGGCTTTTTACGGTTTGTCATGAAAAGGGATTGCATAGCCTATATAACTGCTCCCAGGAATAAATTCACACGTTTAATGGCTTCTCTCGACAGTTTTGAGAATTATCAGGAATATCTTGCAGGTTACGATCCTTTAAAAGATAGAGAGTATTTAAACAGCCACGAATCCGATCAAAACAAATTCGATGAAATCACAAAGGTTTTACCTGTTCTGAATCCCAAAAGGAAGCACCTGATAGAACTTTGCCTTGAATATGGCTTTCAGTACAAACCTATCGCAGAAGCAATGGGAAGCAGCGTGACAGGAATCAGCACAGAGGTAAGCAAAGCCATAGATGAGCTTAGGAATATTCTTAAGGTGACAACTTTTGAGCAACCACACGAAAAAACTGTTGATAAAGAAGAGCAGTCAGAAAAACTCAGCAGTCAGCAGCTCGAGATCATCAAAAGACGGTTTGAACAGAAATCCTCTTTTGCAGTGATTGCACAAGAACTCAAACTACCGGAAAAAGAAGTCCATCGGGAATTTCTGTACGCCTATCAGCATCTGCAAAATCAAAACACTTCTGAAATACCCTTTTGATATGGAAAAATCAACGATAACCCTGACCCGAAAAATTCAGCTGGTAATTGACGTTCCATCTGATGAAAAAAGAAAGATGTGGGAAAAGCTCTACCGTTATCAGAACCGCTGTTTCCGGGCGGCTAATCTGATTATTTCCCATCTGTATGTACAGGAAATGATCAAGGATTTCTTTTATCTCACCGAAGAAATCCAATGCAAGCTGGCTGATGAAAAAAAAGATGAAATGGGAATCTTCAACCGATCGAAAACAAACACGACGGCACGCCTAGTCTTTGACCGTTTCAAGGGAGAAATCCCCACAGACATTCTGGGATGCCTGAACAATACGATCCAGTCCGCCTTTTCTAAAAACAAAGCCGACTATTGGCAGGGATCACAATCGCTGAGGAACTTTAAAAAGGACATTCCCATTCCGCTTCCGGTCAAGTGCATCACCAAAATTAAGTATGATCCTGAAAAGAAAGCGTTTAGTTTCAATATGTTTGCGATCCCGGTCAAAACCTATTTAGGGAGAGATTTCTCTGATAAACATTTGATCCTGGAACGCCTTTTAAGAGAAGAGATCAAGCTATGCAATTCGCAGGTACAACTGAAAGACGGTAAAATCTTTTGGCTGTCTGTCTTTGAATTTGAAAAGGAAGACCACGACTTAAAACCCGAAATCATTGCTGAAGCTGCCTTATCATTAGAACATCCAATTGTGGTAAAAGCCAACAATGTGCGAATGAATATTGGCTCGAAAGAGGAATTCCTCTACCGCAGGTTGGCGATCCAGGCAAGTAATAAAAGGATTCGAGCCGGAGTCGCTTACTCCCGTTCCGGAAACGGAACCAAACGGAAACAGAAGGCACTGCACAAAATAGAAAATCTGGAAAACCGTTTTGTCACTCATCATCTTCATCTGTACAGCCGTATGCTGATTGATTTCTGCATTCGGCAGCAGGCGGGCACACTGATTCTTAAAGATCAGGCAGATAAAATCGGGATTGCAAAAGAACAGGAATTTGTGCTTCGCAACTGGAGCTATTATGAATTGCAGACCAAAATAAAATACAAAGCAGAAAAAGCCGGTATCGAATTGATCATCGGATAGCTTTAAAAAATAACGAGGGTGCTTGTAAGCCCGTAGGGTGAGGTTTTGAACACTCACTAAATGCTGGAAACTAACTACTTTTTCTGGTGTATACAACGGCGTGGGTTTCTTTTTTCACCAAAACTTTAGCACTGAAATGTTGAACATCTAATGTCTGTTCTTCAAAAACCTATAAGTTTGTGAGTCTTACTCGCTCTCTTGCGAGCTTATAATTTTTTCCCATTTACTGTAACAGTTGTTTGAACTTCAGAAGGTTTACATAGTTAATAATACGAATGATTGCTATTTCATACAAAAACATCTATTTTGATTGAAATAACGAACATCCCAAAATAACATTTGATTATTTACAAATTCAACTGATAAGAAATGGAACGGCCACCACCCGATTTTAGAAAAACTCCAATTTCGGAAAGATGTTGTAAATCTCTGGTTGCAGTAGCTTTAGAAATTTTGTTGATAGACATATACTTTTTCGCATTCATTCCGCCAACAAAAGAATTTTCTCCCATTTCTGTCATTTTCTGAATAGCCTTCAATTCTCTTTCATTAAGTTGGTTTTTAAATTGATCGAAAAACAAAGTTTTCTTCAAAGTAAAAAGTGCTTGATTTTTAGAATCGAGTAAAGCATCCTGCAATATTGAGCAAAAATAAAGCATCCAGCTGTTTACCTCAAGATTTCGCTGAGCCAGCTTTAATTCTTCGTAGTAACGGTTTTTATCCTTTTCAATAGATTTTGAAATACTAACAAAAACAGGGGTTTCAAGTTTCTCGGACAAAGCTTTTTCCGCTAAAGCACGTCCGATTCTCCCATTTCCATCTTCAAAAGGATGCAGCGTCTCAAAATATAGATGCGCTAATGCCGAAAGCACGACACCTTCTCCGATTTTCCCAATGTCGTTCATTTCAAAGTCATTATACCATTTCAAAAATTGCGGTATCATCAGTGGCAAATCCTCAGAAGGTGGGGCTTGATAATGGATGACGAAATCACCAAATTTACCGGAGACCACTTGCATAGGCTCTATTCCTGTTCGAAATTGTCCGGCATTAATTCCTTTTTCACTTTCCATCAGGATATGGTGCCAGTCCAAAAGTATTTTTTCGGAAATTGCCTTGTGATAGCTGTTTTGAACTTCTATCATCAAATGTGCAATGGCATTTGCCTTTTTGTTCCGGTTGTTTTGATGGTAATCTTTGATACCTAAATTGGCTTTCAGTGAGGACATCACATCTTCCCGACTAAAATATTCGCCTTCAATCTCTGATGTTTTCAGTGCTTCAGAAAGCATAATTTCAGCAAATAAATCTTGTTTATTTTCTTCAGAAAAGCCCATCACAATTCCAGATATTTCGCCCAAATCGTGCGCAAACTGTTGAATCAGCGGAATGATTTCTCGCTTATTAAATAAGAATTTCGGGAAATCTTCTGATTGCCAAATATATTCCATGAGCTGATTAAATAATTTATTTGGCTCAAATATACTAAAATATATGAGCCGATTAATGTTTTTAATTGGCTCACGATTTTGTTTTTTGAAAGAATCAGCATTTTTAGAAGTATATTTCTTAAGATTTATTTGGATTCACTATCCACGTTCTATTAATTTATTTTGATTTCATACTCGCTTCAAATCCATCTTTAAACCTCAAAAAATCTTCTGCTTTCTTTGGATTACTCTTAATCCATGACTGCATTATTTGAGTATTTTCGCTCAAGATTTTAATCTCATTTTCATCGTAGATATTTTTTCCTTCATCAGCAATTTCACTTAAAATATCTTGACGTAGTTCACTTTTCGCTTTGATGCTTTCTCTGTACCAATTGGTAGAGAAGTTGATTGAGGCGATAAATACTAAAACTGAAAAGATAAAAACTCCAATTCCGCTCCAAATAAATATCTTCTTCCATTTTATATCCTTTCCAAAACCGTCCAAATAATCTTTAGTTTCTTTTGAGAGAACTGTCTCTATCTGAGTAGGAATATTGGCAATTAATTCCGTTATTTTGGCTTGTACTAATTTGAAAAAGACCACAGTTTCATTATTAATTGACTGTCCGTCTTCCAAGCAGATCTTTAAGTCATTCAATAAAGTCGTATGATCTTCAATGGCAAACTGAAGTTTGATATTTTGTTCAATATTTTCCTTGTTTGATTTGATCACGTTCTCTAAAAGTTCCATTCCATTACTTTTAGATTCTTTATTTTCATTTTCCATATTTATTTTTTTAATTTTTGATTATCGTCTTAATTTTCGCTTCTTTTTCCAGAGCTCATCTTCGTCCTGAGAAACATAGGTTGGATTAAGGAAGTCACCTAATAATTCGCCTGCAATATCTATTAAGCTTTCATTTGTTTCTTTTTTCAAAGGATTGCCTGCGTCATTATTTACACTACTTTGACTTAATGATTTTACCAGATCACCAAGGTCAGAATCTATTGAAGAAAGAGAGAATCCAACATTTTTCCGGAAAAAAAATCCGTTTTTGTTTTGACTATTAT
>Ga0308163_10000705_pt1 | contig 49004 bp, 43 predicted proteins | sample PhyTR1_FD_201037 | JGI IMG/M metagenome (GOLD analysis project Ga0308163, IMG submission 201037) | Phyllosphere microbial communities from UC Gill Tract Community Farm, Albany, California, United States - DLSLT.R1 | ecosystem: Host-associated > Plants > Phyllosphere > Unclassified | place: USA... | reverse complement strand
GGCAGGCCATCCTGCCTATTCGCTTTTTACTGAAAGACTTTCTCATGTCCAAGTTTCGTCTCGCTCATCTCGGCCTCGTCATGGCCGCTATCGGTTTTACCGCAGCAACTCCCGTAATTGGCCTGGGTTCGCTGGCATATGCCGCCGACACCGTGCGCGCCGAAGTGGGCAAGCCACTGCAAGAAGCGCAAAAACTCGCGAGCGCCGGCAAAAACAAGGAAGCGCTGGCCAAGTTGCGCGACGCTGACAACGTCAGCGGCAAGACCGCCTTTGAAAGCTACCAGATCGAGCGCGTGCGCGCCTCGGCCGCCGCCGCCTCTGGCGACAACGGCACCGCCATCAAGGCCTTCGAAGCCGTGATCAATTCCGGCCGCCTGAGCGCCTCCGAAGCACCGAAATTCACGCAAGCCCTGGCCGGCATGTACTACCGCGCCAAGGACTGGCCGAACACCATTACCTGGATCAAACGCTCGCTGAAAGACCGCGAAGATCCACAGATGCGCGAACTGCTGATCCAGACCTACTACGTCAGCGGCAACTACGCCGAAGCGGCAAAAGAGCTGCAAGCACGCGGCGGCAACTCGGAAGGCAGCCTGCAGATGCTGGCCAATATCCAGTTGAAGCAGGGTGACAAGGCCGGCTATGTGTCGACCCTGGAAAAACTGGCGACCAGCTATCCGAAAACCAGCTACTGGGCCGACCTGCTGAACCGCGTATCGGGCAAACCTGGCTTCTCGCAACGCCTGGGCCTGGACGTGCAGCGTCTGCGCCTGGCCAACGGCCTGTTCACCAAGCCATCCGAATACATGGAAATCAGCCAGCTGGCACTGCAGGCAGGCAATCCGGGTGAAGCACTGAGCATCATCGACCAGGGCTACAAAAAAGGCGTGCTGGGCACCGGCGCCGATGCCGCCCGTCACCAGCGCCTGAAAGACCTGGCCCTGAAAACCCAGGCCGACCTGAAAGCCAACGCCGCCAAGTCGGAAGCCGAATACGTCAAGAACAAGGACGCCGACAGCTTGAGCAAGCTGGGCTTTGCCTTGGTCTACGACGGCCAGGCCGACAAGGGCCTGGGCCTGATGAACGACGCCGTGAAACTGGGCACCGCCAAGTATCCGGAAGAAGCCAAGCTGCACCTGGGCCTCGCTTACATCCACGCCGGCAAGAAAGCCAATGCCAACACCGCATTGAAAGCCGTCAAGGGCACCGACGGCGCGGCCGACCTGGCCCGCTACTGGACACTGATGAATAAATAATCAGATGTAAAGCAGTCTCAAAAAGCGTTGCCAGCACACTTGCCGGCAACGCTTTTTTTTCATTTCAGCCAGGAAATTACCCCTGTGCCGGCCCTGCCGGGTGTGCATCCCTGAAACAGTCCGTATAATCCCCCTTTTGGCACAGTTTTCATCCCATTCCCATGAAGGTATTTCGCGGACTTCCCAATGCCCAGGCACGCGCACCGTGCGCGCTGACCATCGGCAATTTTGACGGTGTCCATATCGGCCATCAAGCCCTGCTGGCGCGCGTGCGCGAGGCGGCGACCGAACTCGGCATCGAGGCGGCCGTGATGACGTTCGAGCCGCATCCGCGCGAGTTCTTTGCCCAGCGCGCCGGTGACTTGTCGAAAGCGCCACAGCGCATCGCCAACCTGCGCGACAAGCTGCAGTCGCTGGAGGACGCCGGCATCGACAGGGTCATCGTCGAGCATTTCAGCGCCCAGTTCGCTTCCCTGAGCCCGCAGGACTTTACCCGGCAAGTGCTGGTCGATGGCCTGCATGTGAAATGGCTGATGGTCGGCGACGACTTCTGCTATGGCGCGCGGCGCGCCGGCGACGTGGCCATGCTGCAAGAGGCGGGCCGCGAGCACGGTTTTCATGTTGAAACCCTGCCCACCGTGATGAACGGCAGCACCCGCATTTCATCCTCGGCCGTGCGCCTGGCGCTGGCGGCCGGCGACTTCACCCTGGCCACGCAGCTGCTGGGCCACCCGTATGCGATTTCCGGCCATGTGATCCATGGCCAGAAGCTGGGCCGCACCCTGGGTTTCCCGACCCTGAACCTGCGCGTGGCGCACCGCCCCGCCCTGTCCGGCATCTTTATCGTGCAGGTACACGGACTGGGACCAGCGCCGCTGCCGGCCGTGGCCAGCCTGGGCGTGCGCCCGACCGTCGACGACAGCGGCCGCGTGCTGCTGGAAGTGCATCTATTCGACTTCGCCCAGTCCTGCTACGGCAAGCTGGTGCGCGTGGAGTTCCTGGAAAAGCTGCGCGATGAAGAGAAATACGACGATCTGGCTACCCTGACGGCCGCCATCGAGCGCGACTCGAACCAGGCGCGCGCCTATTTCGCACAGCGCCGCAGCGCCATTACCGCCACCGACCGAATTTGATCCCGGCCAACTCCTGCGCGCGGCGGGTTCGCCCCGCCACAGTAACTCACACCATCCAGTAAAGAAGACTATGTCCGACCAAAACAAGCCAGCCGCACCGAAGCAGAACAAGAAACCCGTCAGCAAATATCCGGTCAACATGACCGAAACCCCGTTCCCGATGCGCGGCGACATGGCCAAGCGCGAACCGCAATGGGTACAGCAATGGCAAGACAAGAAAATCTACGAGCGCGTGCGCAAGGCCGCCGCCGGCCGTCCGAAATTCATCCTGCATGACGGCCCGCCGTATGCCAACGGCGACATCCACCTGGGCCACGCCGTCAACAAGATCCTGAAAGACATGGTGGTCAAGTCGCGCTCGCTGGCCGGCTTCGACGCGCCCTATGTGCCGGGCTGGGATTGCCACGGCATGCCGATCGAGATCCAGATCGAAAAACTGTACGGCAAGAACCTGCCGACGGCCGAAGTGCTGGAAAAAGCGCGCGCCTACGCCAATGTGCAGGTCGAGCGCCAGAAAAAAGACTTTATCCGCCTGGGCGTGCTCGGCGAATGGAACAACCCTTACCTGACGATGGCGCACGGCAATGAAGCCGACGAACTGCGCGCGCTGGGCAAGCTGCTGGACAAAGGCTATGTGTACCGCGGCCTGAAACCGGTCAACTGGTGTTTCGACTGCCAGTCGGCGCTGGCCGAGGCGGAGGTGGAATACGCGGAAAAACGCGATCCGGCGATCGATGTCGGCTTCAAATTCGCCGAGCCGGAAAAACTGGCCGCCGCCTTTGGCTTGCCGACGCTGCCGACCGAGAACGGCTATATCGTGATCTGGACCACCACGCCGTGGACCATCCCGTCGAACCAGGCGCTGAACGTCAATCCGGAAGTCAAGTACGCGCTGGTCGAAACCACGCGCGATGGCCAGCCGCAGCTATTGATCCTGGCGCAGGACCTGGTCGTCTCCAGCCTGGCGCGCTTCAAGCTCGACGGCACGACGATCGCCACCTGCGACGGCGCGGCCCTGGCCGGCATCAGCTTCCGCCACCCGCTGCACGCCGCCGACGCCTTCTATGACCGCCTGTCGCCGTTGTACCTGGCCGACTACGTGACCACCGAAAGCGGCACCGGCGTGGTGCACTCGGCGCCGGCCTATGGCCTGGACGACTTTATCTCGTGCAAGGCGCACGGCATGAAAGACGACGACATCATCAAGCCGGTGATGGGCGACGGCAAGTTCGCCTCGACCCTGCCGCTGTTCGGCGGCATGACCATCTGGGAAGCGTCGAAACCGATCTGCAACGCCTTGCGCGAGGCGGGCGCGCTGTTCGAAGTCAAGATGTTCGACCACAGCTACATGCATTGCTGGCGCCATAAAACGCCGATCATCTACCGCGCCACCTCGCAGTGGTTTGCCGGCATGGACGTGACGCCAAAAGACGGCGGCGCCACCCTGCGCGAAACCGCCCTGAAAGGCATCGCCGACACCGAGTTCTTCCCGGACTGGGGCCAGGCGCGCCTGCATGGCATGATCGCCAATCGTCCCGACTGGACCCTGTCGCGTCAGCGCCAGTGGGGCGTGCCGATGGCCTTTATCGTGCACAAGGAAACCGGCGACCTGCACCCGCGCACGCCGGAACTGCTGGAGCAAGTGGCCAAGCTGATCGAAAAAGACGGCATCGAAGCCTGGCAGGCGCTGGACCTGGCGGACCTGATCGGCGACGAAGCGGCCATCTACGCCAAGAACAAGGACACGCTGGACGTGTGGTTCGATTCCGGCGCCACCCACCAGACGGTATTGGGCGGCCCGCAGGCGCACGGTTCGCACTCGACCCAGCTGCAGTTCCCGGCCGACCTGTACCTGGAAGGCTCGGACCAGCATCGCGGCTGGTTCCATTCGTCGCTGCTGGTGTCGTCGATGCTGAACGGCCGGCCGCCCTACAAGGCGCTCCTGACGCACGGCTTCACGGTCGATGGCGAAGGCAAGAAGATGTCCAAGTCGCTCGGCAACACGCTGGCGCCGCAGAAGATCTCGGACAGCCTGGGCGCCGACATCCTGCGCCTGTGGATCGCCTCGACCGACTACACGGGCGAGCTGTCGATCTCCGACGAGATCCTCAAACGCGTGACCGAATCGTACCGCCGCATCCGCAACACCTTGCGCTTCCTGCTGGCCAATACCTCGGACTTCAATCCGGCCGTCGATGCGGTACCGGTGGCGGACCTGTTCGAGATCGACCGCTATGCGATCGCCAACATGGCGGCCTTGCAGCAGCAGATCGAAAACAACTATGCGCGCTACGAATTCCACCCGGTGGTGTCCAAATTGCAGACCTACTGCTCGGAAGACCTGGGCGGCTTCTACCTGGATATCCTGAAAGACCGCCTGTACACCACCGGTTTGACGTCGCACGCGCGCCGCTCGGCGCAGACGGCCCTGTGGCATATCACGCAAAGCCTGCTGCGCCTGATGGCACCGGCCCTGTCGTTTACGGCCGAAGAAGCGTGGGCCGTATTCGCCGGCGAAGAAGCGTATGCCGCCAGCGATGAAACCATCTTCACGCAAACCTGGTGGCAGCTGCCGGAGGTGGCGGACGCCGCCGCCCTGCTGGAGAAATATACGGCCCTGCGCGCCGTGCGCACCGATGTGACGAAACAGCTGGAAGACCTGCGCACTTCGGGCGCGATCGGTTCGTCCTTGCAGGCCGAGCTGACCATCAAGGCCGCGCCGATGAAGTACAAGCTGCTGACCACCCTGGGCGACGACTTGAAATTCGTCTTTATCACCTCGCAGGCAACGGTGGCTGAAGTGAGCGATGACGCAGGCGAAGAAGTGGTCGTGACGGCGTCGAGCGCGCCGAAGTGCGAGCGCTGCTGGCACTACCGCGCGGACGTGGGCACGGATGCTGAACACCCGACCCTGTGCGGCCGCTGCGTCAGCAACCTGTTCGGAAAAGGCGAATCGCGCCGTTTCGCTTAAACTGTCGCACCGGAACGCCGCGCATTCCGCTCCCGACCGCCGCTGCCTGGATCTGCATGCCAGGCAGCGGCGGCTTTTACCTCTCCCTGAAAAAATATGGCCACTAAAAACCGCGTTGTGTCGAAATCGAAATCGTCGTCGTCATCGTCCCTGGTTCCCTGGCTGGGCATCGCCGCCATCGTCATCCTGTTCGACCAGATCAGCAAGATCACCGTGCTGCGCACCTTTCAATATGCCGAGGAAAAGGCCATCACCTCGTTCTTCAACCTGGTGCTGGCGTTTAACAAGGGCGCCGCGTTCAGCTTCTTGTCCGACCAGGGAGGCTGGCAGCGCTATTTCTTCACCGGTATCGCGCTGGCGGCAGCCGTCTACATCATCTACCTCTTGAAAAAGCACGCCGGCCAGCGCATGTTCTGCTGGGCCCTGGCGCTGATCCTCGGTGGCGCGCTGGGCAACGCCATCGACCGCCTGGTCTACGGCCACGTGGTCGATTTCCTCGATTTCCACTGGAAAAGCTGGGGCCATTTCCCCGCTTTCAATATCGCCGACAGCGCCATTTGCATCGGCGCGGCCCTGTTCATCATCGATGAACTGCGCCGTGTAAACAAATAACTGGAGCTTGGTCATGGAATTGTCCGGCAAAAAAATCGTCCTGGGCCTGTCGGGCGGCGTCGCCTGCTACAAGGCGGCCGAACTGTGCCGCGCGCTGACCCGCGCCGGCGCTTCGGTGCAAGTGGTCATGACGGACGCGGCCAGCCACTTCATCACGGCCGTGACGATGCAGGCGCTGTCCGGCCACCCCGTGCATACCAGCCAATGGGATGCGCGCATCGACAACAATATGGCGCATATCGACCTGACGCGCGGCGCCGACGCCATCCTGATCGCGCCGTGTTCGGCCGATTTCCTGCGCAAACTCGCCCATGGCGTGTGCGACGACCTGCTGTCGACCCTGTGCCTGGCGCGCCCGGCCCATTTGCCGCTGCTGGTGGCGCCGGCCATGAACGTGGAAATGTGGCAGAACCCGGCCACGCAGCGCAATGTGCGGCAGCTGCGCGAAGACGGCATCGGCTTCTTTGGCCCGGCCGCCGGCGAACAGGCGTGCGGCGAAGTGGGCCTGGGCCGCATGCTCGAACCCGAGCAGCTGCTGGCGGAACTGATCGCCGCCTTCCAGCCGAAAGTATTGGCCGGCAGGCGCGTGCTGGTCACCGCCGGCCCCACCTTTGAGGCGATCGATCCGGTGCGCGGCATCACCAATCTGTCCTCGGGCAAGATGGGTTACGCGGTGGCGCGCGCCGCGCGCGAAGCGGGCGCCGAGGTGCTGCTGATCTCCGGCCCGACCGCCCTGCCCGCACCTTTCGGCGTGCGCCGCATCGACGTGCAAAGCGCGCAGCAGATGCACGACGCCGTGTTCAATCACCTCGATGGCCAGCATGTGTTCATCGCTGTGGCGGCCGTGGCAGACTGGCGGGTGGTCAACGCCAGCGACCAGAAAATGAAAAAGCAGGCCGACGGCTCGGTGCCGGAACTGCAGTTCGCGCAGAATCCCGACATCCTCGCCACGGTTGCGGCGCGCACCAACCTGGCCGGCTTTCCGTATTGCGTGGGTTTTGCCGCCGAATCGGAAAACCTGGTGGAATTCGGCTCCTCCAAGCGCGAGAAAAAGGGCATTCCCCTGCTGGTCGGCAATATCGGCCACAACACCTTCGGCCAGGACGACAACACCATCATCCTGTTCGACGAAGACGGCCACACCGTGCTGCCGCGCGCCTCCAAGCTGGAACTGGCGCGCCAGCTGATTTCCGAAATTTCCAAGCGCATCGCGAAAATTTCGCTACTCAAGTAACCCTGACCAAAGTTTTAGCTTCAATGAAAAATATCGACATCAAGATCCTCGACGCCCGCATGAAAGACCAGTTGCCGGCCTACGCCACCCCCGGCAGCGCCGGCCTGGACCTGCGCGCCTGCATCGATGCGCCCATCACCATCGAACCTGGCCAGACCGTGCTGATCCCGACCGGCCTGGCGATCCACCTGGGCGACCCGGGCTATGCGGCGATGATCTTGCCGCGCAGCGGCATGGGCCACAAGAACGGCATCGTGCTGGGGAATCTGGTAGGCTTGATCGACTCCGATTACCAGGGCCAGTTGATGGTCTCGACCTGGAACCGGGGCCAAAACGCATTCACGCTCAACCCCATGGAACGCCTGGCGCAACTGATTATCGTGCCGGTGCTGCAAGTGGGCTTTAACGTCGTCGAGGAATTCGGCGACAGCGAACGCGGTGCTGGCGGCTTCGGCAGCACCGGCAAACACTAAGGAACTCTCTATGCCAGGTTTACGCCAACTCGACTCAGCCCAAAACCCGCTGCGCCAATTGGCCCTGCCACTGCTGGTGGCTTGCGCCGCCATGCTTGCCGGCTGTACCACGCCCGGCACCACCGTCAGCGGCCCGTTCAATATCGTGCCCGCGCCCGATGAAGCGCCCGCCTACACGGCGCAGCAAAAGGCGGCGCAGGAGAACCTGGTGAAGATGGTGGCCTTGCAGGACCGGCTGTCGAAAGTGTCGGCGCCGCTGCTGATCAACAACGCGGACCTGTGCAAGACCTACGCACGCAACCTGCTGGGTTTCACGGCGCAGAACAAGTATTCCTACCCTGGCGTGTATGCCGATGCGGCGCAGGCGGCGCTGGGCTACGGCGAACAGATGCAGGTATCGAGTGTGCTGCCGGGCAGTGGCGCCGCGCGCGCCGGCCTGCGCAAGGGCGACGGCCTGCTGGCGGCCGAAGGCAAGCCGCTGCCGGCCGGCCCAAATGCGGAAGGCCCGTTCGGCGCCATCGTCGGCCCGCTGGCGTCGAAAAGCGCCAGCATCAACATGACGATCGCGCGCCAGGGCCAGCCGCAGGACCTGAAGATTCCCGTCACCCGCGCCTGCGCCTTCCGCGTTGCGCTGGGCAATGCCGACAATATCAATGCCTATTCCGATGGCGCCCGCATCATGGTCACGCGCGGCATGGTCAATGCGGCGAACAACGATGAAGGCATCGCCTTTGTGATCGCGCGCGAAATGGCGCACAACATCCTTGACCATGCGCGCACCCAGCGCAGCAGCGGCACGGCGGGCAGCCTGATCGACAGCCTGGGCGCGGTGCAGCCCGACGTGTCGATGCTGACGGGGGCCGCCGGCATCCGTGCCATGCCGCAGGAAATGGATGCGCAGGCCGACACGCTGGCGATCTACCTGCTGGCGCGCGCCGGCTACGATATCGGCAATGCCGCCAGCTTCTGGCAGCGCCTGTCGGCACAGGTACCGGCCAGCACCGCCAACGGCTACACGGCGCTGCACCCGGGCATGAGCGCACGCATCGCCGCCATCAACCGGGCGGTGACCGATGTGCGGGCCAAGCAGGCCGCTAAAAAGCCGCTGCGTCCTTAAGAACCGGGAAACGGGGGGAACACGCCTCCCGCGACCCAGGTAACGATGCCGATCAATATCACTGCCAGGAACACGCCGACCAGCAGTTTGCTGACGGTCGGCATGCCTTCATCTTGCGATGGCTGTTCTTTGATTATCATGGGAACTCTCCGCAGGCTGTGGGATAGCGAGTTTTCAGTATAGCCATGTTTTCCCCTCTTGCGCCGCACGCCTGCGGCATATTTATCGACCTCACCAACGACAGCGCACCATGGACAGCATCGACCTCGAAGTACTGAAAACCTGCGCCGCCTGGATCGCCGGCGGCCACCGCTGCGAACTGGTGACCGTCATCAAGACCTGGGGTTCCAGCCCGCGCCCGGTCGGCGCCACGCTGGCCATCCGCGACGACGGCACGGTGGTCGGCTCGGTATCGGGCGGCTGCATCGAAGACGATCTGATCGACCATGTGCGCACGCACGGCATCGTGCGCGAGCGTCCCGAGATCGTCAGCTACGGCATCAGCGCCGACGAGGCGCACCGCTTCGGCCTGCCCTGCGGCGGCACCATCGAGCTGGCGATCGAACCGCTGCATGCCGGCAGCGGCGTGGCCGAACTGCTGGCGCGCCTGGAACGCCATGAACTGATCGAACGGCGCCTTGATCTGCGCACCGGCGCGGTCAGCCTGCATGCGGCCGCGCCGGGCGCGACTCTGGTACTGGACGACGACCTGCTGACCACCCAGCATGGCCCGCGCTGGCGCCTGTTGATCATCGGCGCCAGCCAGTTGTCGCGCTTCGTGGCGCAGATCGCCACCGCCATGGATTACCACGTCATCGTGTGCGACCCGCGCGAAGACTACCGCGGCGGCTGGAACGTGCCCGGCGTGCCGCTGCTGCACGCCATGCCCGACGACCTGGTACTGGAACTGCAGTTAGATAGCCGCAGCGCCGTGCTGGCCCTGACGCACGATCCGAAACTGGACGACCTGGCGCTGATGGAAGCGTTGAAGTCGCCCGCGTTCTATGTCGGCGCCATCGGCTCGCGCGCCAACAACGCGAAACGGCGCGAACGGCTGCTGCAGTTCGACGTCACGCCGGAGCAGCTGGCGCGCCTGCATGGCCCGGTCGGCCTGTACATCGGCAGCAAGACGCCGGCCGAAATCGCCATCTCGATTCTGGCCGAACTGACGGCCGTGAAAAATGGCGTGCCCGACAAGCTGCAGATCCAGCACGCGGCCGCATTGTCGGCATGAATACCCTACACTGGAACCTGGCGCTGCCGCCCGGCTACCGGCAGGCGGAGGTGCTGGCTTTTCACGGCCGGGATGTCGAAGGCGTGGCCGAACAAGTGGCACCAGGCCGCCTGCGCAAGGGCATCTTGCAGCAAGGCGCGCCGGTGCTGCTGGAAATCGACTTTACCGCCAGCGAGGCACTGTGCCGCGCCGGGATCGACGGCCCTGTTACCGACGGTCTGCAGGAAGCGCTGCACGGTGTTTTGCTCAATATCCTGGGCCTGCGCATCGCGCCCGAACCGTTTGCGCAGCTGGTGGCCGGCGACCCGCTGATGGGCCCATTGGCGCGCGCCAACGGCAGCCTGCGCATCGTGCAGTCGGCCACGCCGTTCGAGGCGCTCACCTGGGCCATCATCGGCCAGCAGATCAACCTGCCGTTCGCGATTGCGCTGCGCCGCACCTTTATTTTGCAAGCGGGGCGCCGGCACAGTGGCGGCCTGTGGTGCTACCCGGAAGCGCGCGACGTGGCGCGGCTGGCGCCGGAAGAACTGACCAGCCGCAAATTCTCGCGCGCCAAGGCCGAGACCTTGCTGCGCCTGGCCGCCCTGGTCGACGAAGGCGCGCTGTCACTGGAGTTGCCTGCCTCGGGCGAGGTGACCGCCGTGTCGCAAGCGTTATTGAATGTCAAAGGCATCGGCCCGTGGACCGTCAATTACGCGCTGCTGCGCGGCTATGGCTACGCCGACTGTTCCTTGCATGGCGACGTGGCGATCCGCGCCGCCCTGCAAAAGCTGCTGCAAGAAGACAGCAAGCCGGACATGGCGCGCACCGAACAATGGCTGCGCCAGTACGCGCCACACCGCACCATGGCTGCCGCGCATTTGTGGGCCAGCCTGCAAGGCTAATGCAAAGGCAAGGCTGTGCCGCGTTGGGCGCGCGCGCCAAACAGATGGATCACGCCGGCTACCGCACCGAGTACCACACCGAATACCGCCACGCCGCTCCAGCCATAACGTTCCATCAGCCAGCCGCTGGCCGCCACGCCCACCGCGCCGCCGATGAAAGTGGCCGTCATGTACAGGCTGTTGATGCGGCCCTGGGCGGCCGGATCGGCGGCAAAGGCGCGCGTCTGGTTCGCCACCAGCGCGGCCTGCACGCCGATATCGAGCACGATCACGCCGATCACCAGCAGCACCAGCGAGGTGCTGGCGCCCACCATCAGCAGCCAGGACAAGGTGACGATGCCGATGCTGGCTTTGACAACGGTGCGCGAGCCGAGCTTGTCGGCGGCCCGGCCACCCAGGGTGGCGGCCAGCGCACCGGCCGCGCCGATAATGCCGAAGGCGCCGGCCCAGCTGCTGCCCAGGTGCCATGGGCCGTTGGCCAGCAGCGCCGCCAGGTTGACCCAGAAGGCATTGAAGCAGGCCCACAACAGCGACTGGATCAGCATCGATTCGCGGATCGGGCGATGCTCGCGCAGCAAGGGCCACAGTGACGCCAGCAGCCGTGCATACGACAGCTGGGTGGTCGGTATGCCGCGTGGCAGCAGCGCCCTGGCCGCGAGCCACACGGGGATCATGAACGCCGCCTCCATGGCGTAGACGGCGCGCCAGCCATAGGCATCGCCCACCACGCCGGCCACCGTGCGGCCCAGCAAAATACCGACCATGATACCGCTGACCACCGTGCCGACGGAGCGCCCGCGCTCGCCGGGCGACGACATCAGGGCGGCGAACGGCACCAGTTGCTGCGGCACGCAACTGACGATGCCCAGCCCGAACGAGGCCCCCACCAGCGTCCAGATGCCGGGCGCCATGCACGCGGCCAGGGCAAAAAGGAAAGCCAGCGCGATCTGGCCCAGCACCAGCTTGCGCCGGTCGAAGCGGTCGCCCAGCGGCAGCAGCAGGGCCAGGCCGGTGGCAAAGCCGAGAAGCGCCGCGCCGGCCACCAGGTTGACAGACGCCAGGTCGACGCCGAGGCCCGCCTGTATCAGGGGCAGTATCGGTTGGGTGCAATAGATATTCGTGATCACCGCGCCGGCGATCACCGCCATCATCAGGATCTTGCCGCGCGGCGCGGCCGGCGGCTGCCGTGTTTCATGTGGGTTTGGGGATGTGGAGCGCATGGCGCTCTCCTTTCATGGTGATCTGTCAGGCGCCACGGCAACATGCCACGGCGCAGAAGACCAGCTTACGTACTTGCACCCATGAAGAGAATCCCCTAAGATCGGGAATCATTCTTCCAATATTTGACAGGATCGCGGTCGCTGAACATGGATAAACTGGACTCGATGGCGGTATTGCTGGCGGTGGTGGAGGCGGGCAGCCTGTCGGCCGCCGCGCGCCAGCTGGCCATGCCGCTGGCCACCGTCAGCCGCAAGGTGGCGGCGCTGGAAGCGCACCTGAAAACGCGGCTGCTGCATCGCACGACACGGCACCTGGCATTGACCGAGGCCGGCAGCGCCTATGTGGCCGCCTGCCGCCGCATCCTCGACGAGATCGGCGAAGCGGAACGCACGGCGACCGGCGAATATGCCACGCCCAAGGGCGAACTGACGGTCACCGCGCCGATGATGTTCGGGCGCCTGCACATCGTGCCGGTGGTGGCCGAGTTTCTGGCCCAGTATCCGGAGATTGAAATCAACCTGGTGTTGACCGATCGCGTCATGCACCTGATGGATGAACATATCGACGTGGCGGTGCGGATCGGCGAACTGCCCGACAGCGGCCTGATGGCCACTGGCGTCGGCAAGGTGCGGCGGGTGGTGTGCGCCAGCCCCGCTTACCTGGCCCGGCATGGCGCGCCGCTCACGCCGGCCGGGCTGGCCGCGCACGACTGCATCAGCTTCGAGGTGATGGAATCGCGGCGCGCCTGGGTGTTCGGCGCGGCCAGGTCGGCGCAGGCGGTGCCGGTGCATTCCAGGCTGGCCGTCAATACGGTGGACGCGGCGATCGCCGCCGCCACCCTGGGCGTGGGCCTGGTTCGGGTGATGTCGTACCAGGTGATGGACGCCCTGCGCAACGATACGCTGCGCATTGTGCTCGAACCGTTCGAGGCCCAGCCCTTGCCGGTCAGCCTGGTGCACAAGGGGCAGGCGCCGCTGCCGCTGAAACTGCGCGCCTTTCTCGATTTCGTCACACCGCGCCTGCGTGCGCGGCAACTGAGCATCAGCTAGAGATCAAACAAGCCTCAGCTGCACTTCGGCCAAGCGCGCGCCGCAGTTCCGCATACGCCTGCACCAGCTGTTCCTTGCTGTAGCCGCGATTGAGTCCGCTGGGGTTCGGCAGTACCCACACGCGCGCGCCGCCGAAGCGCCCGGCTTGTTCACCCCATTCGACCTGGCGCTGGCCCGTCATAGCAGCATAAGCCGCCTTGCCCAGGAAGGCGATCCATTGCGGCCGCAGCAGCGCCAGCTTGTGCGCCAGGCCGCCCGCCGCTTGCGCAAATTCTTCCTTGCCGACCTGGTCGGCCCGCTGTGTCGGCCGCGCCACCGCCGCGGTCAGGCCCAGCCCGAACGCCAGCACGCTGGCGTCGTCCTGCGGCGCCACCTGGTGCGGCGTGAAGCCGGCCAGGTGCAGCACCGGCCAGAAGCGGTTGCCGCGGCCAAGGAAATGGTGGCCGGCGACGGCCGCATCCGCGCCCGGATTGAGGCCGCAAAAAACCACCTGCAAGCCGGGGGCCAGGATATCGGGCAAACCTTGTGCCATTTGCGCCATTGTGCTGTCTGTCATGGAAAACTCCGAATGCGGGGAGCCGCAGTATAAAAGAAAGCCGCCGGTCACCTCGCCTGCAGCACTCGGCCGCCGGTGCTACCATCTACTACTGATGAGCTAATCCCCATGACGGATGGCCACCACGTTTTTCCGTACCACCCCCACTTCCGAGGAATCCTATGACTACCCTGACCATCAATGGCAAGCGGCACGATATCGCCCTGCCCGAAGACACGCCCCTGCTGTGGACCCTGCGCGACGAACTGGGCATGACCGGCACCAAGTTCGGCTGCGGCATGGCCCTGTGCGGCGCCTGCACCGTGCACCTCGATGGCGAGGCAATCCGCTCGTGCGTGACGCCGATCTCGGCCGCCGCCGGCAAGAACATCACCACCATCGAAGCGGTCGGCGAAGACAAGGTCGGGCTGGCCCTGCAACAGGCCTGGCAAGACCACGGCGTGCCCCAATGCGGCTACTGTCAGGCCGGGCAGATCATGTCGGCCACGGCCCTGCTGCACAAGACGCCCAAGCCCAGCGACCAGCAGATCCGCGAAGCGATGAGCGGCAATATCTGCCGCTGCGGCACCTACACGCGCATCCATGCCGCGATCAAACAGGCTGCAGGAGTGTCGAAATGAACGCCCCTGACAAACTGATCGTCTCGGCTTCGCGCCGCAACTGGCTCAAGGCCGCCGGCGCGCTGGCCGGCTTCAGCCTGATCGCCGGTCCTTCCGGCTTGGTGATGGCGGCCGACGCCGTCAAATACGGCGGCGAGAACATGGCAGGCGGCGTGGTCGACGACGCGCTGGTGTTCCTGTCCATCGGCGCCGACGGCGTGGTGACCATCATGGTGCACCGCTCGGAAATGGGCCAGGGCATCCGCACCAGCCTGCCGATGGTGGCGGCCGACGAACTGGGCGCCGACTGGGCCCAGGTCAAGGTGCAGCAAGCGCCGGCCGACGAAGCGCGCTACGGCAGCCAGGACACCGACGGCTCGCGCAGCATGCGCCACTCGTTCCGCGCCATGCGCCACGTGGGCGCCACCGCACGTTTGATGCTGGAAACAGCGGCCGCCGCGCGCTGGAGCGTACCCGTCACGGAAGTGAAAGCGGCCGATCACAAGGTGGTGCACGCGGCCAGCGGACGCACCCTGGGCTTCGGCGAACTGGCTGGCGCTGCCGCCAAGCTGCCGGTGCCGCCGCGCGCCAGCATCTCGCTCAAGCGCGCCGAAGAACTGCGCTATATCGCACAAGACAACAAGCGCGGCATCGATCTGCATGACATCGTGACCGGCAACACCCACTTCGGCATCGATACCCGTTTGGAAGGCATGAGCTACGCCGTGATCGCGCGTCCGCCGGTGTTCGGCGGCAAGCTGAAAAGCGTCGACAAGACGGCCGCCCTGAAAGTGCCGGGCGTGCTGCGCATCGTCGAACTGGCGGGCAGCCCGCCGCCGGCCATGTTCAATCCGCTGGGCGGCGTGGCCGTCATCGCCAGCAATACCTGGGCCGCCATCAAGGGCCGCGAAGCGCTGGTGCTGGAATGGGAAGACGGCGCCAATGGCGCCTATGATTCGAAGGCGTTCCGCGCCACGCTGGAAGCGGCGGTGCGCCAGCCGGCCAAGCCGGCGCGCGACCAGGGCAAGACGGTCGAGACGCTGGCCGCCGCCCCGGCCAAACGCAAGCTCAGCGCCGAATATTATCTGCCGCACCTGGCGCACGCCACCATGGAGCCACCGGCGGCCACCGTGCGCGTGGCCAATGGCAAGGCCGAGGTGTGGGCCTGCGTGCAGGCGCCGCAAGCGACGCGCAGCAATGTGGCGAAAGCGCTGGGACTGGCGTTCGAGGACGTCACCGTGCACGTGACCCTGCTCGGTGGCGGCTTCGGGCGCAAGTCGAAACCGGACTTCGCGGTCGAAGCGGCGCTGCTGTCGAAAGCGATGGACGGCAAGCCCGTCAAACTGACCTGGACCCGCGACGACGACCTGCAGCACGACTACCTGCACACGGTGTCGGTCGAGCGCCTGGAAGCGTCGCTCGATGCGAAGGGCATGCCGACCGCCTGGCTGCACCGCACGGCCGCGCCGACCATCACCTCGACCTTTGCCGCCGGCGCCAACCGGCAAGCGCCGTTCGAGCTGGGCATGTCAGCGATCAATGTGCCGTTTGCGATCCCGAATGTGCGCGTCGAAGTGCCGGAAGTGCCGGCCCACACCCGTATCGGCTGGTTCCGCTCGGTGTCGAATATTCCGCACGCGTTCGCCATCCAGTCATTTGCGGCCGAACTTGCGCATGCGGCGAAAAAGGATCACCGCGACTATCTGCTGGAACTGCTGGGACCAGCGCGCAAGATCGACCCGAAAGAGCTGTCCGACGGCTGGAACTATGGCGAAGACCCGGCGAAATATCCGGTCGACATAGGCCGCATGCGCCACGTGATCGAACTGGCCACCGCCAAGGCGGGCTGGGGCCGCAAGCTGCCCAAGGGACGCGGGCTGGGCCTGGCAGTGTCCTACAGTTTCGTCACCTACGTGGCGGCCGTGATCGAGGTGGAAATCAACGCGGCCGGCGAAGTGCTGATCCCGCGCGTCGATATCGCCATGGACTGCGGCCCGCAGATCAACCCGGACCGCGTGCGCTCGCAGATCGAGGGCGCCTGCATCATGGGCATCTCGCTGGCGATGAGCGGTGAAATCAGCTTCAAGAATGGCCGCGTCGAGCAGAGCAATTTCCACGACTACGCCGTGCTGCGCGCCGCCGACGCCCCGCGCGTGATCCACACGCATCTGGTGCCGGGTACGCTGGACATGGAACTGGGTGGCGTCGGCGAACCGGCCACCCCGCCGATCGCGCCTGCGCTGTGCAACGCCATCTTTGCCGCCACGGGCAAGCGCATCCGCGCGCTGCCGGTGGGGATGCAGCTGGCGAAGAAGGGCTGATTGTCAGGAAATGCCGCCGGCCCGGCGGCATTTCAAGCGCAAGCATGTCAATCGACCGCACAACGAAAAAACCGCTGACCCTCTTGCGAGGAATCAGCGGCTTCGAATTGGTTGCGGGGACAGGATTTGAACCTGTGACCTTCGGGTTATGAGCCCGACGAGCTGCCAGACTGCTCCACCCCGCAGGCGAATTATATACGGATTGTTGCGGGGCGTAAAGGACCATGGCTCGCCATTGCCGCGTAGGTCGGATTAGCGGGGCGAAGCCCTGCGTAATCCGACAACATTGTTGGCGCGGGCCGGTGGTGGTGTCGGATTACGCGCAAGCGCTAATCCGACCTACGCATGCATCAACAATGGAAAAAGCCGCTGATCTCTACAAGATTCAGCGGCTTCGAATTGGTTGCGGGGACAGGATTTGAACCTGTGACCTTCGGGTTATGAGCCCGACGAGCTGCCAGACTGCTCCACCCCGCACAAGAATTATAAGCGCAAACGGGTGGCTTAGGCAATAGCTATTCTAAAATCGACTGTAATAGAGCGATTTAATAACAAATCCCGGCACATGCCCGCTCCGCCCGGCACGCCACGGCGCACGCAATCGGTGTACAGTAAGCGTTACACTATCGCCCAGACCCGTGCCATCCTTACCTTACAGCCTGCCCATGAAATTCTGCTCCGAATGCGCCCACCCCGTCAGCCTGTCGATACCGGACGGCGATAACCGCCCGCGCTTTGTCTGCGCCAATTGCGATACGATCCATTACCAGAACCCGAAGATGGTGGTCGGCTCGATACCGGTATGGGAACAAAACGGCCAGTTGCAGGTGCTGCTGTGCAAGCGCGCCATCGAGCCGCGTTACGGCTACTGGACCCTGCCGGCCGGCTTCATGGAAAACGATGAAACCACCTCGGACGCGGCCGAGCGCGAAACGGTGGAGGAAGCGGGCGCGAACATCGAACTGGGCAAGCTGTTTTCGCTGCTGAACGTGCAGCGCGTGCACCAGGTACACCTGTTCTACCTGGCGCGCCTGCGCGACCTCGATTTCGCGCCCGGCATCGAAAGCCTGGAAGTGCAGCTGTTTACGGAAAGCGAGATCCCCTGGGACGAGCTGGCCTTTCCCACCGTGCGCACCACGCTGGAACTGTTCTTCGCCGACCGCGTGAAGATGCGCGAAGGCGGCAGCTACGGCTTTCATACGGGCGACATCAACCGCCCGATGGCCATGCCGGCCGATGGCGTCCCCCAACCCTGACAGCCTTGATTGCATGATCCCCTGGCTCGATCTCCATACCCCGTTTCCCGACGTCTCGCGCGCGCTGACGGGCGAAGCGCCCGGCCTGCTGGCGGCCGGCGCCGACCTGTCGCCGCGCCGCCTGCTCGACGCCTACCGGCACGGCATCTTTCCCTGGTTTTCCGAAGGCCAGCCGATACTGTGGTGGAGCACCGATCCGCGCATGGTGCTGATGACCGACCATTTCAAACTGTCCGACAGCCTGCAAAAAGCCATCCGCAAGGTCGAGCGCAGCGCCGCCACCGACGGGCGCTGGCAGCTGCGCTTTGACGGCGACTTCGAAGCCGTGATGCGCGCCTGCGCCGCGCCGCGCAAGGATGGCCCGGGCACCTGGATCTCGGACGAGATCATCGACGGCTATACGGGCCTGCACAAGCTGGGCTATGCCCATTCATCCGAACTGTGGCTCGATGGCGAACTGGTGGGCGGCGCCTATGGCGTGTCGATCGGGCGCATGTTCTACGGCGAATCGATGTTCGCGCGCGTCACGGACGGCTCGAAGATCGCGCTGGCCCAATTGGTGCGTTTTCTGAAGGAACGTGGCGTGAAAATGATCGACTGCCAGCAGGAGACGCGCCACCTGGCCTCGCTGGGCGCGGCGCCGATTTCGCGCGCGCGCTTCCTGGCCCATCTGCGCGGCGCAATTGAAGAAGCACAAATCACCGACTGGCACACTGCGGCCAGGGGCTAGCTATGCTATCGTTGCAAGCAACACCGCTGCCTCATACTGGACCACCATGACGCACCTGAACGAATTACCGTTTGCCACCCTGCAGTTCTACACGACGGCGCCCTACCCCTGCAGCTACCTGGAACAGCGCCAGGCGCGCTCGCAGGTGGCCACGCCCTCGCACCTGATCAACAGCGACGTGTATTCGGAACTGGTGCGCAACGGCTTCCGGCGCAGCGGCATCTTTACCTACCGCCCGTATTGCGATGGCTGCCAGGCCTGCATCCCGGTGCGGGTGGCGGCGCAGGATTTTACGGCCAGCCGCAACCAGCGCCGCGCCTGGAGCCGCCATGCGCAGCTGCAGGCCGGCGTGGCCACCCTCTCCTTCCTCGACGAGCACTACGAGCTGTACCTGCGCTACCAGAGCACGCGCCACGCGGGCGGCGGCATGGACCAGGACAGCCGCGACCAGTACGCCCAGTTCCTGCTGCAAAGCCGGGTCAACACGCGCCTGGTGGAGTTTCGCGACCCGCAAGGCGTGCTGCGCATGGTCAGCATCATCGACGTGCTGGCCGACGGGCTGTCGTCCGTCTACACCTTTTTCGATCCGGACGTGCCGGGCGCCTCCTACGGCACCTACAACGTGCTGTGGCAGATCGCCCAGGCGCGCGAGCTGGGCCTGCCGTATGTGTATCTCGGCTACTGGATCGCGCAGAGCCCGAAGATGGCTTATAAAATCAACTTCAAGCCGCTGGAAGCGCGGATCAAGGGGCAGTGGGTAACCATGTGAAATCTGGGGTCAGACCCCCGGCGAACGCTAACGCAGAGCTTTGAGTTAACAATCGCGAGGGTCTGACCCCGGCACTTCAGCTTATTTGCTCTTGTCCGGATACGCCGGCCTGCTTGGCCGCACCGGCGGATTTTTCGCCAGCTCGGCCTGTATCACCTCGATGGCTTTTTCCAGTTGCGGGTCGCGGCCGGCGATCACGTCGGCCGGGGTTTGCTCGACTTCGATATCGGGCGGCACGCCTTCGTTTTCCACGCCCCAGCCATTTTCACGGGTCCAGAACGCCAGGTTGGGCGCGGTGATGCTGCCGCCGTCCATCAGCACGGGAAAACCGAGGATGCCGACCAGGCCGCCCCAGGTGGCCTTGCCGATCAGCGGCCCCATGTTGTTCTTGCGGAACATCCACGGCAGCAGATCGCCGCCCGAGCCGGCCGTCTCGTCGATCAGCATGGCACGCGGGCCCTGGATCGAGGCCGACGGCGTCTTCATGTCGGCGCCATAGCGCATGGCCCACCAGGCGATCTCCTTCTTCTGCAGGATCTCGATGTAATAATCGGCCACGCTGCCGCCGCCATTGAAGCGCTCGTCAACGATAATGGCCTGCTTGTCGGCCTGCGGGAAGAAATAGCGCTTGAAGTAGGTATGGCCCAGCCCCGCCGTATTCGGCACGTACACATAGGCCACCTTGCCGCCGGTGGCCGCGTTCACCTTGCGCATGTTGCCTTCGATCCAGTCGCGGTTGCGCAGCGCGTCCTCGGTTGGCACCGGCACCACCGTGATGGTGCGCGCGCCCTTGCCATCGGCGCTAGGCCCGATGGTCAGGTCGATGGCCTTGCCGGCCGTGTTTTCAAAGGCGCTATACAGATTGGTTGGCGGCGCGATCGGGCGGCTGTCGACGGCCAGCAGGTATTCGCCGGCCTTGACGTTCAGGCCCGGTTCCGTCAGCGGCGCGCGCAGGGTCGGGTTCCAGTTCAGGCCACCGTAGACCTTCTTGAAGCGGTAACGGCCGTCGCTCACCTCGTAGTCGGCACCCAGCAGGCCGCCCGGCACTTTCTTGGCGTCGATAAAGTCGTCGCCGCCGCCACCGCGATGGTGGCCGACGGCCAGCTCGCTGCACATCCATTGAATCAAACGGTTCAGGTCAGCGCGGCTCGACAGCTCGGGCAGAAAGGCCGCGTACTTGTCGCGCATGGCTTTCCAGTCCACGCCATGCATGGCCGGGTCATAGAAATAATCGCGGTTGATGCGCCACACCTCGTTGAAAATCTGCGTCCACTCGGCGCGCGGATCGGCTTTGACCTCGATCGCATCGATCTTGATCTTGCCTTCGCCGGCGGCCAGCATCTTGCCGGTGGCGGCCCCCATGGCCCAGTTGTCCTTCTGCCGGTACAGCAGCTTCTTGCCGTCGGCCGAGACCTCGAAATCATCGGCCTCGGCCACCACGGTTTCGGCCTTGCGCTCCTTTAAATCAAAGCGCTGCACCGCCTTCTTGCCGTCGTTCTCGCGCAGGAAAAAGATCTGGCCGTCGCCACCGGCCGACAGGCTGGAGAACTGCGCGGCCGGCATCGGCAGGTCGACGATGCGCGTGGCGATGCCGTCGAAGTCGATGCGGATCGGCGCCACCGGCGCCACGTTCACTTTCGGATCGTCGCGGCCCGTCTTCGGATCGATCTTCGGCTCGTTTTTCTCCGGCTCCATCTTGGCGATGTCCTTCTTCGGCTCCGTGCCGGCGGCTTTTTCTTCGTCGCTTTCCTTGATCAATGGCGACGGCAAATCGTTCCTCAGCACCGCCATCCACACGGTACGCGTCACCAGGTTGTCTTCGTTCTGCTGCGAGAACCAGTTGTTGCTGGGGCCCGCATTGGTCGAGGCAAAGAAGTACAGGTATTTGCCGTTCTTGTCGAACACCGGCTCGGCCACGTCGGACAAACCATCGGTCACCGGCATCGACTTGTTCTGCTCGACCGAATAGATATAGGCGCTGCGCGTATAGGTGGGCGAATTGAGCGTATAGGCCAGCCAGCGCGAATCGGGCGCCCACGAGGCGCGCATGCTCTTGTCGACGCCATACATCGGCTCGGTGGCGACCTTCCGCACCTTGGCCGTGCCGATATCGATCACATACATGCTCCAGCCATTGTCGGCAAACGCGATCTTCTTGCTGTCGGGCGACCAGACGGCGCTGTCATAGAAGCCGCTGCCATTGAGCTTGAACTTGCGTACCGCGCCCTTGCCGTCCTGGGCCCGCACATGCAGTTCGTATTCGCCCGACTCGTCCGAGAAATACGCCACCGAGCGGCCATCGGGCGACCAGATCGGCGTGCGCTCGTTGGCCCCCGGTGTTTGCGTCAGGTTGCGCACGTCGCCCTTGTCGGCCGGGATGGTGACGATCTCGCCGCGATACTCGAACGCCACGCGTGCTCCCGACGGCGAGATCGACGCATCGCGGATATATTTCGCGCCCTTGACCCAGCGCGGGCGCGTCTGCCCCAGGTCGCTGGCGACGCCGATGACCAGCTTTGTCGACCGGCCGCTGGCAATGTCAAACGTATGCAGATAGCCGGCCTGCTCGTAGACGATGGCGCCATTGGCGGCCGAGGCGTTCAGCACCGGGAAGTCGGTGTGCCGCGTCAGCTGGCGCACTGCCTTGGTCTTCACATCGTAGGCAAACAGGTTGAATTCGCCGTTGCGGTCCGACCTGAAGTACACGGTGTCGCCGAGCCAGATCGGATCGACGTCGTTCGAACGCGTGGCGGGCTGCGGAATTTTCACGATTGATTTGTCGCTCGACGAAAACAGCCACAGCCAGGAATTGGTGCCGCCCCGGTAGCGCTTCCACTGCTTGAAAGCCGGCATCAGGGGGTTGTAGGCGATGCGCTGGCCGTCCGGCGAATAGGTGGCGCGCGAGGCGTTCGGGATCTCGAGCTGGGTTTCCACGCCGCCCGTCACCGGCACCGTAAACAGCTTCTGGAAGCGGTTGTTGAAGGCGGCGCGCGGCGAGGTGAACATCACCGCCTTGCCGTCCGGCGTGAACGCCTGCGCCAGGTCCGCGCCGGGGTGGAAGGTCAGGCGGCGCGGCACGCCGCCGGCCGCGGCGATCACATACACGTCGGTATTGCCGTCGATATTGGCGCTGTACGCGATCAGGCTGCCATCGGGCGAAAACACCGGGTTCGACTTGTCACCGAGGTCCGACGTCAGGCGCCGCGCGCCGCCGCCATCGCGGTTGGTCAGCCACAGGTCGCCGGCATAGATAAAGGCGAGATGGCTGCTGGACACGGCCGGCTCGCTCAGCATGCGGGTGTCGGTGGTATTGGGCAGCGCAAAGGCGGTGGCGGGATGGCCCAGCAGCAGTGCGGCAGCGGCGGCAATCGCCGTCAGAATGGGTGTCTTGTTCACTCGGTGTCTCGCTTGTGATGTAAGGGAAGCAGGAAGGTACACGGCGCCGATGCAACTTGGTAATGAATCAATAATTGCATTAGGCCAACAAGAACTATACACCGATGGCCATGTGGAACACGGTAAAATACGGCACCCACAGATAGCACCCATGAGTACCCATGACCGCATCACGCCCCGCGCACCATCCTTGAAAAACCCATGTCCAAAAAATTCCTGTACTCCCTCGCCCGCCCGCTGCTGTTTTCCATGGATGCCGAAGCGGCCCACCATTTCACCCTGCCGGCCCTGAAACGCGCGGCCGCGCTGGGACTGACCAGGCTGGCCGGCAAACCGGCCGCCGACCCGCGCACGGTGATGGGCATCACCTTCCCGAATCCGGTCGGCCTGGCCGCCGGACTGGACAAGGATGGCGCGTATATCGATGCGCTGGCCGACATGGGCTTCGGCTCGATCGAAGTGGGCACCGTCACGCCGCGCGCACAGGCCGGCAACCCGAAGCCGCGCATGTTCCGCCTGCCGCAGGCGCAGGGCATCATCAACCGCATGGGGTTCAATAACGGCGGCGTCGACGCCTTTGTGGCCAATGTGCAGGCCTCGAAGTTCTACCAGAATCGCGCCGGCGTGCTGGGCCTGAACATCGGCAAGAACGCCGATACGCCGATCGAGAAAGCGGCCGACGATTACCTGCTGTGCCTGGAAAAAGTCTATCCGTATGCCAGCTATGTGACGGTGAATATCTCGTCGCCAAATACGAAAAACCTGCGCCAGCTGCAGGGCGCATCCGAACTCGACGCCCTGCTGTCGCAATTAAAAGCGGCGCAGGCGCGCCTGGCCGACCAGCACAAGCGCTATGTGCCGCTGGCCCTGAAAATCGCGCCGGACATGGATGGCGAACAGGTGAAAAGCATCGCCGAATCCCTCACGCGCCACGGCATCGACGGCGTGATCGCCACCAACACCACGCTGTCGCGCAGCGCCGTGGAAGGCATGGAGCATGGCGCGGAAGCCGGTGGCCTGTCGGGCGCGCCCGTGTTCGAACTGTCGAACACCGTGATCCGCTTGTTGAAAGCGGAACTGGGCAATGCGCTGCCGATCATCGGCGTCGGCGGCATCATGCAGGGCCAGGATGCGGTGGCCAAGTTCGAGGCGGGCGCGCAGCTGGTACAGCTGTACAGCGGCCTGATCTATGCCGGCCCGGCGCTGGTCGGCGACTGCGCGCGCGCACTGCGCGGCAAGCAGGCACGTTAAGGAGGAAGTGGCATGGACAAGATCACACTCGGTTCCAGCAGCCTGCAGGTCAGCAAGATCTGCCTGGGCACCATGACGTTTGGCGAGCAGAACAGCGAGGCGGAAGCGCACAGCCAGCTCGATTACGCGCTTGAGCGCGGCATCAATTTCATCGACACGGCCGAGATGTATCCGGTCATGGCCAGCGCCGAGACGCAGGGCAATACCGAGCGCTATATCGGCAGCTGGCTGAAAAAAAGCGGCAAGCGCGGCCAGATCGTGCTGGCCAGCAAGGTCGCCGGACCGAACAGCCGCATGCACTGGATACGCGGCGGCAAGAACAACCTCGACGCGGTGAATATCCGCGCCGCCGTTGAAGACAGCCTGCGCCGCCTGCAGAGCGAGCATATCGACCTGTACCAGCTGCACTGGCCCAGCCGCAATGTGCCCATCTTCGGCGCCAACAGTTTTAATCCGCAGCATGAACGCGAGTCGGTCGCCATCGAAGACACGCTGGCGATCCTGGGCAAGCTGGTCGACGAGGGCAAGATCGGCCATATCGGCGTATCGAACGAATCGTCGTGGGGCGTGTGCGAATATATCAAGCAGGCCGAACTGAAAGGCCTGCCGCGTATCGCCTCGATCCAGAACCTGTACAACCTGACGGCGCGCCAGTTCGAAACCGGCCTGCTGGACGAAACCTGCCACCGCGAGAACGTGGGTCTCCTGGCCTACAGCCCGCTGGCGTTCGGCCAGCTGACGGCGAAATACCTCGACGATCCGCAGGCGCGTGGCCGCCTGACGATTTTCCCGCCCGGCTGGAGCCCGCGCTATATCCGCCCGGCGACGATAGCAGCAGCCAGCCAGTATGCGGCGCTGGCGCGCGCGCATGGCCTGACGCCAACCCAGCTGGCGCTGGCCTGGTGCTACTCGCGCTGGTTCGTCGCCGCGACGATTATCGGCGCGACCAGTCTGGAGCAACTGGCCCACAATATCGACGCCTACAGCATCACGCTGTCGCCGGAAGTCATCGCGGCGGTTGATGCCATTCATGCCACCCTGACCAACCCCGGTCAGTAAAGCTGGCTCCCTGCCGGTGGTGCAACGCCGCCGGCAGTCGTTTTTATACAACAAGCACCATTCCCTTGCAGTGCACCATTGCGGTGCCGCCATGCCCGGTCGTATGCTGGATAGCAAGGCGATATGCGCTACTCCCGCAAATTGCCCGCGCATTATCCGTTTATCGCATAACGATACACAGAAGCATTCGTAAGCGCGCCACGCGCACACTGTTAATCTGATGGCATCACCAGACCGCCACGGTCTGCGGAACCTGAATCACTAACCGAAGAGATATAGTCGATGAGTCCTGCTACTACACGTACCACCCGCGTCCTGCCCGTCAAGACCGTCATCGCCGCCAGCCTGGTGGCCTGTTTCGCCCTGCCCGCCCACGCCCAGCAGGAACTGCCGGCCGATGGCGAACTGCAATCGGTGGTCGTGACCGGCACCTTTGCGAAAAACCGCCGCACCATCGATTCCGAATCGCCGATCGACATCCTGACCTCGCGCGACCTGCAAAGCACGGGCTCGGGCGAACTGGCCACCGTGCTGGCGCGCCTGCTGCCGTCGCTGAACTTTGCCCGCGCCACCGGCGCCGACGCCAGCGACGCCGTGCGTCCGGCCCAGCTGCGCGGCCTGTCGCCGGACCAGACGCTGGTGCTGGTCAACGGCAAGCGCCGTTATACGTCCGCCGTAGTCAACGTCAACGGCTCGCTGGGCCGCGGCTCGGCGCCGGTCGACCTGAACGCGATTCCGCTGGCCGCCATCGACCACGTGGAAGTGCTGCGCGATGGCGCCGCCGCCCAGTATGGCTCCGACGCGATCGCCGGCGTGATCAATATCATCCTGAAAAAAGGCGCGGCCGGCGGCGACGTGGAAGTGGGCTATGGCCAGACCCAGGAACGCGACGGCAAGCAGAAAAGCATCAAGGGTTCGGCCGGTTTTGCGCTTGGCGAAGACGGCTGGCTGCGCCTGTCGGCCGAAGTGGCCGATCGCGATCCGACCAACCGCGCCGGCGCCGATTTCCGCAATCCGCTGGAACCGCGCTACGGCCAGGTCAACCAGCGCTATGGCGACGCCGAAAGCCAGCCGGCCACCATCTTCTTCAACAGCGAATACCACCTCAACGACAACATCGACTGGTACGCCTTCGGCAACTACGGCAAACGCGACACCTCCGCGGCCGCCACCTGGCGCACGGCCTACAACGGCACCGCGCTGCGCACGCCGGTCTACCCGGAAGGCTTCCTGCCGCTGCAAAACAGCACCCTGACCGACCAGTCGCTGGTGACCGGCCTGCGCGGCGAAGCGGCCGGCTGGCGCTGGGATGCCAGCCTGAACTACGGCAGCAACAAATTCGAGCTGGACCTGGACAACACCATCAACCTGTCGATCGGCACCCTGGGCATCAACAGCCCCACGCATTTCTACGCCGGTTCGCTGAAAAACGAACAAACCGTGTTCAACCTCGACGCCGCGCGCGAATTTGCCGTGCCCGCCTTTACAGGGCCGCTGACGGTGGCCGTCGGTGCGGAAGCACGCCATGAAAAATACAGCATCGGCGCCGGCGACGAAGCGTCGTACACGGGCAGCGGCTCGCAGGGCTTTGCCGGTTTCCGTCCAGCCAATGCCGGCAGCCACTCGCGCCACAATGAATCGATCTATGTGAACCTGGAAGCGGAAGTGACCAGGAAACTGTCGGGCGGCGTGGCGCTACGCCATGAGCGCTACAGCGATTTCGGCAACACCACTTCGGCCAAGGGTTCGGCACGCTACGCCTTTACCGACGCGCTGTCGCTGCGCGGCACGGCCTCGAGCGGCTTCCGCGCGCCGTCGCTGGCGCAGCAGTACTACACCATTACCACCACCAACTTCCAGGTCATCAACGGCACCAATACGCCGATCGAAACCGGTACTTTTGCCGTGAATACGCCGCAGGCGCGCGCCCTGGGTGCGCAAGACCTGAAGCCGGAAAAAGCCCGCAACTACAGCCTGGGCCTGCAATTCCAGCCGAACCGCAACTTCACCACCTCGATCGACGCCTACCGCATCGACATCGACAACCGCATCCTGTTCTCGGCCAACCTGGCCCTGAACAGCGCACTGCAGGCCCAGTTGGCGGCGCAGGGCACGGCCGTCGGCGCCGCGCGCTACTTCACCAACGCGGTCGACACGCGCACCGAAGGCGTCGATATCGTCAGCACCTACCGCATCGACCTGCAGGAAAAGGACCGCCTGGACTTCACCGTGGCGTATAACCACAACAAGAGCTCGGTACAGAAAATCGCCGACAATCCCGCCGTCCTGACGGCCAACAACCTGCTGCTGATCGACCGCCAGACGGTTGCCCGCGCCACCGTGGCCTCGCCGAAGGACAAGTTCAGCCTGGCCGCCGACTATGGCTTCGGCAACTGGAACGCCCATGGCGTGGTCACCCGCTACGGCAGCTTCACGGTGCCGCAAAACAATGTCGCGCTGGACCAGAATTACGATCCGCAATGGGTGCTGGACCTGTCGGGCTCCGTCAAGCTGGGCAAGAACTGGCGCCTGGCCGCCGGCATCGACAACGTCACCAACCGCTACCCGGCGCAAGTGACCAGCGCCGGCAACCTGAACGTGGCCGGTACCCAGCCGTACAGCATCTTCGCGCCGAACGGCTTCAATGGCCGTTATTACTATGCGAAGGCGGGGTATAGCTGGTAATCTTCGCTGGCGATGGTGGTGTCGGATTACGCGGCGTGCCGCCGCTAATCCGACCTGCTTGCCCTGACAAGATCGTAGGTCGGATTAGCGGGGCCGCCGAGGCGCGCAAGCGCGTAATCCGACAACATTGTTGACGCCAACCTAGCGCTCGTCGTTGGTATCGGGATCCCCGCCCTGCCGATGATCGCCGTCCAGCAGCGCCAGCGCCGCCAGATCCTCCGCGTCGAGCGCGAAATCGAATACGGCCAGGTTCTGCCGCATGCGCTGCGGGTCCTGTGATTTCGGGATCGCCACCAGGCCGTGCTGCACATGCCAGCGCAGCAGGATTTGCGCCGGCGAGCGGCCGTGTTTCTGCGCGATGCGCGCCACCGTGGCGTCTTTCAATACTTCGCCGCGTCCCAGCGGACTCCAGCATTCGATCACGATGCCCTGGCGCGCATGCCAGGCGCGCAGCGCCGCTTGCGTGAAGTCCGGGTGCAGTTCGATCTGGTTGACGGCCGGCAGCACGCCAGTTTCCGACAACAGCCGGTCGATATGGGCCGGCTGGAAGTTCGACACGCCGATCGAGCGGATGCGCCCTTCCTCGCGCAGGCGGATGAAAGCGCGCCAGGTGTCGACGTACAGGTCGCGCATCGGCAGCGGCCAGTGGATCAGGTACAGGTCGAGGTAGTCGGTGCCCAGCGCCGCCAGGGTCGCGTCGAACGCGCGCAAGGTGCTGTCAAAGCCGTGTTCGCTACCACGCAGCTTGCTGGTCAGTTGCACCTGGCTACGCGCCACGCCGCTGGCCGCAATGCCGCGCCCGACGCCGGCTTCATTGCCGTAGCGGGCGGCTGTATCGATCAGGCGATAGCCGCAAGCCAGCGCCGCCTGCACCGCCGTTTGCGCTTGCGCATCATCGAGCGGCCAGGTGCCAAAGCCGATCTGCGGCAAGTGCTGGCCATCGTTGAGTGTCAAATGGGGAATCGCGTCTGTCATGCCTGTCCTTTGTGATGAGAGAGGGAAGGATCATGATAGCGGCTGAAAGTCAGGCTTGCTTCGTACCGTGCGGCGTGGCCATGACGGTGGATGTTCGGCTACCATCGGCATTTCCCGTCATCGAGGACGCATTCCATGCCCAGCTGGTACCTGCTCGACGCCGCCGACCTGGCGGCCCGCCATCCCTACACCTTCTACAAATCGCCGCCCGAGGCCATCGCGCAAATACGGCCTGGCGAAGTGGTCAAGCTGATCTTTGCCTTCCACAGCGACAACCCGCAGGCCCCTGCGGCCGAGCGCATGTGGGTGCTGGTCGATGCCATTGACGAGGAAACACACTTTACGGGCAAGCTCGACAACATGCCCGGCCATATCCTGGATCTGAAGGCGAAAGACCCCATCGTGTTTGAAGCGCGCCATATCATCAATACGGAACATGACGATGACGACAACCTCGTCAACCGCTATGCACTGCTGTGCTTCGTGACGAAACGGGTGCTGGAAGACGGCATGCCGGTCGGCTTCCTGTACCGCGAAGAACCGGACAATGAAGATGACAGTGGCTGGCGATTCACGGCCAACGACGAAAGCGACGACTACATGGATGACAGCGCCAACGTGGCGCTGGTGTCGCTGGGCGCGGTGCTTAGCGTGGACGACCGTTTTGTCGATCTGCTCGATGCGCCGGTGGGCAGCGCCTTCGGAATCGACCGCGCAACAGGCCGATTCGTAGCGGTCGAGGGCTGACTGGATATAGCGACAAGCAAGGCCATCGGCGAATTACATCGTCGTCACCGCAGAAGCGAATTCCTGAAGTTCTTGCTCAACAACGCTGAACCAAAGCCCTTTGTCTGCGAATCTCTAACTTAGTGCACCTGCAAAATTGATGAACACCCCATTCGTCCGCACAGGCCCACTGGCCCAGGCTCGCGTCTCCGGCCCGCCATTTTTACGCTTCTACGCTTTGCGCCTTCAGATGTTACAGCGCTTCTTCGCCGCCCATGGCGCGGTCGATATCCTCGCGCGTCAGGTCCGGCGCCAGCTGCAGGATGAATTCATACGCATACGAGCGCAGATAGGCGCCGCGGCGCACGGCCAGGCGGGTGGTGTTGGTGGCGAACAAGTGCGACGCTTCCACCGCCCTCAGCCCCTTGTCGCGGCCATGGTCAAACGCCATCGAGGCGACAATACCCACGCCCATGCCCAGCGCCACGTACTGCTTGATGACGTCCGAATCCATGGCCGTCAAAATGATGTCGGTGGCCACGCCGGCCTTGGCGAACGCGTCGTCGATATGGCCGCGGCCCGTGAAGCCCTTGTCGTAGGTGATCAAGGGGTATTTGGCCAGGTCTTCCAGGCGGATCGGCGAGTGTTCCAGCAGCGGGTGGCCGTCCGGCACCACGATCAGATGGCTCCAGCGGTAACACGGGAACGACACCAGGTCGGGGAACTGGCTCAGGCCCTCGGTGGCGATGCCGATATCGGTCTTGCCCGACAACACCCATTCCGCGATGTGTTCGGGTGCGCTTTGCTGCAGCGCGATACGCACATCGGGAAAGGCGGCGCGAAAGCTCTGCACCACTTTCGGCAGCGCATAGCGGGCCTGCGTGTGGGTGGCCGCCACCGACAGCGTGCCGCTGGTCTGGCCGCTGTATTCCAGGCTGGCCTGCTGCAGGTTTTCCGCTTCGATCAACAAACGGTCGACGATCTTCAAAATACCCTTGCCCGGCTCGGTCAGGCCCGTCAATCGCTTGCCGTTGCGCTCGAAAATGACCACGCCCAGCTCGTCTTCCAGTTCACGGATCTGCCGGCTCACGCCAGGCTGCGAGGTGAACAGGGCGTTCGCCACTTCCGTCAGGTTATAGCCGCGGCGCGCCGCTTCGCGGATCGAGCGCAATTGTTGAAAATTCATGGTGTTTCCAGCCTCTCAGGTTCTTGTTGGTTCGACGAACACATGCAGGCGTTTCGGGCGCACGACCAGCGTCTCGCCCTCTTTCAGTTGCAGATGGCTGAAGCGTTCGTTCGACATCACCGCTTCGATCAGCTCGCTGTTATCGACGCGCTGCAGGTCCAGCTGGGCCAGCGGGCCGATCGCATGGGCGCGGCTCAGTTTCACCACGATGCCGTCGGCGCCCGGCGTGTAGCGGTCAATCTCCAGGTCGTGCGGCCGCACATAGGCGGTGCCCTTGCTGTCGCTGACGCCAGCGTAATCGGGCACGTCGAAACTGGCGTCGCCGGTGGCCATCACACCGTCGTGCACGCGGCCATGGAACAGGTTGACGTTGCCCAGGAAGCCATACACAAACGGTGACGCAGGATGGTTGTAGACCTGCTCGGGCGAACCGAGCTGTTCGACGGTGCCCTTGTTCATCAGCACCACCTGATCGGCCACTTCCAGCGCCTCTTCCTGGTCGTGCGTGACGAAAATGCTGGTCACATGCAGGTCGTCGTGCAGGCGGCGCAGCCAGCGGCGCAATTCCTTGCGCACCTTGGCGTCGAGCGCGCCAAACGGTTCGTCGAGCAGCAACACGCGCGGCTCCACCGCCAGCGCGCGGGCCAGGGCGATACGCTGGCGCTGGCCGCCCGACAACTGCGGCGGATAGCGGTCGGCCAACCAGTCCAGCTGCACCAGTTCCAGCAAATCTTTCACTTTGCGGCGAATCTGGTCTTCCGACGGACGCTCGCTGCGCGACTTCACGCGCAAGCCGAAGGCCACGTTTTCAAACACGGTCATGTGCTTGAACAGCGCATAGTGCTGGAACACGAAACCGACTTGCCGCTCGCGCACATGGCGGTTCGAGGCGTCTTCCGCGTCGAGCAGCACCTGGCCGCTGTCCGGATGTTCGAGGCCGGCAATAATGCGCAGCAGGGTCGTCTTGCCGCAACCGGACGGGCCCAGCAGCGCGGTCAGTTCGCCAGCGGGAAAGTCCAGAGAGATATTGTCGAGGGCGACGAAATCGCCGAAACGCTTGTTGATGTTTTTAACTGCGATGGTCATGTCAGTGCTCCGTGGAACGTAAGGCGGAATCGTCGGCGTCGCTCTCGTTCAAACGCCACTCAATAAAGGCTTTCAGGGCCAGGGTCACCAGCGCCAGCAGGGCCAGCAAGGACGCCACGGCAAACGCGGCGGCGAAGTTGTACTCGTTGTACAAGATTTCCACTTGCAGCGGCATGGTGTTGGTTTCGCCGCGGATATGGCCAGACACCACCGACACGGCGCCGAACTCGCCCATGGCGCGCGCATTGCACAAAATCACGCCATACAGCAGGCCCCACTTGATGTTCGGCAAGGTCACGCGGCGGAAGGTATTCCAGCCCGAGGCGCCCAATACCAGTGCCGCTTCTTCCTCTTCGCTGCCCTGCGACTGCATCAGCGGAATCAGCTCGCGCGCCACGAACGGGAAGGTGATGAAGATGGTCGCCAGCACGATGCCCGGTACGGCAAACAAAATCTTGATGTCGTGTGCCTGCAGCCACGGGCCGAACCAGCCCTGGGCGCCGAACATCAGCACATAGATCAGGCCGGAAATCACCGGCGAGACGGAAAACGGCAGGTCGATCAGGGTCAGCAAGATGCTTTTGCCGCGGAACTCGAACTTGGCGATGCACCACGACGCGGCCACGCCGAACACCAGGTTCAGCGGCACGGCAATCGCCGCCGTGATCAATGTCAGCTTGATGGCGGAAATCGCGTCCGGATCGATGATCGCCGCCACATACGCTTCCCAGCCCTTCTTGAATGCTTCGGCAAACACGGCCACCAGCGGCACGATCAAGAAGGCGGTCAGGAACAGCAGCGCGACCGTGATCAGGACGGTGCGCACCCACAAGGGTTCCAGCACCACGGGGCCGACGGCGGGTTTGACGTGGCGCGCTTTCGGCAGCGCATCTTCCACGGTGGCGACGGCGGAGACTTTGGTCGTCATTATTTCTTGCCCTTTCCGCGTGTCCACGCTTGCAGCAGGTTAATCGTCAACAACAGCAGGAAGGAGATCACCAGCATCACGACGGCAATCGCCGTGGCGCCCGCGTAGTCGTATTGTTCCAGCTTGGTAATAATGAACAGCGGCGTGATTTCCGACACCATCGGCATATTGCCGGCGATAAAAATGACGGAACCGTATTCGCCGGTGGCGCGCGCAAAGGCCAGCGCAAAGCCGGTCAGCAGCGAGGGCAGGATGGTCGGGAAAATCACGCGCGTAAAAGTCTGCAGGGAATTGGCGCCCAGGCTGGCGGCCGCTTCTTCAAGTTCTTTTTCCGCGTCTTCCAGCACGGGCTGCACCGTGCGCACGACAAACGGCAGGCCGATAAAGGTCAGGGCCACCACCACGCCCAGCGGCGTGAACGCCACCTTGATGCCCAGTACGCCTTCGATGAACTGGCCGAACCAGCCGTTCGAGGAATACAGCGCGGTCAGGGTAATGCCGGCCACGGCTGTCGGCAGGGCAAACGGCAGGTCGACCAGGGCGTCGATAATGCGCTTGCCGGGGAATTTGTAGCGCACCAGCACCCAGGCCAGGATGCCGCCGAAAATCACGTTGAGCAAGGCGGCGATCAGCGACGCGCCGAACGTCAGCCGGTACGAGGCCATCACGCGCTCGGACGTGACGGCGTTGAAGAATGCCTCCCACGTCATCGTAAACGTCTTCAGGAACACCGACGACAGCGGGATCAGGACGATCAGCGCCAGGTAGAACAGCGTAAAGCCCAGCGACAGCTTGAAGCCGGGCATGACCCGGAACGGCGCTCCCCGCGCCTTCACCGGTGCTAGTGTTGTTTCTGACATGGAAACCCCTTCTTATTACATTTTCGAGTAACAGGGCGCCATATTCACATGCAATCGTTATAAAAAGAACTAACCATTTCTCATTTGCTTAGATGCAAAATGCATACATAACGTTGGAAGGCGTAGGGCGAAAAAAAACGCACCGGTCGGGTGCGTTTTTGGTGTTCGCGGCTGATCAAAGGAAGGCTGGGGTCAGACCCGGCGGGTCTGACCCCGGTGCTTACTTGTTCGGTTGCGGCGTCAGGCGCAGGTACGGTTTTGCCGCCGTATAGCCTTTCGGGTATTTCTGCTTGATCACTTCCGGGTCCTGCACCGGCAGCGGGATGATGACGTCGTCGCCATCTTTCCAGTTGCCGGGGGTGGCGACCGTGTAGCCGTCAGTCAGCTGCAAGGCGTCGATGACGCGCAGGATTTCGTCGAAATTGCGGCCGGTGCTCAGGGGGTACGTGAGGATCAGGCGCACTTTCTTGTTCGGGTCGATGACAAACACCGAGCGCACGGTGGCGGTGACGGACTGTTCCGGGTGGATCATGTCGTACAGCACCGATACTTTCTTGTCGACGTCGGCGATGATGGGGAAACCCACCACCGTGTTTTGCGTCTCTTCGATATCCTTGATCCAGCTTTTATGCGATTCGGCCGCATCGACCGACAGCGCCACGGCTTTCACGTTGCGCTTGTCGAATTCCGGCTTCAGCTTGGCGGTCAGGCCCAGTTCGGTGGTGCAGACAGGGGTGAAGTCGGCCGGGTGGGAAAACAGCACCACCCAGGAGTCGCCGGCCCACTCATGGAATTTGATCGGGCCGATCGAGCTGTCTTGTTCAAAGTCGGGGGCGGTATCGCCCAGGCGTAAAGTCATCGTGATCTCCTCAACAGGTTTTAGGGTTGGACAATCAGGCTGCATGACGGTGGCGCGTGCTACTTTGCGCCAGGTCAAACAGCGTTTGCAGTTGCGCCTGGCCATACACCCAGTCACCTAAACCGGACTCGGCGTTGATATGGCCCAGCGCACCGCCATCAATATACTTGCAATTCCAGCGCCGCGCCCATTGCGCCGCGTGTTCGGCCTTCATCCACGGGTCGGTCTGGCTGGCGATCAGGATGCCGGGGCAAGGCAATCGCTTGTGCGGCAGTTTGTCGGCCACGCCGAATTTCTCGGGGTCGGCCGGCCCCACCAGCAACACGCCGGCCACGCCATGCGGATCGCGCGCCAGGCTGTGGGCCGTCGTCAGGCAGCCGAAGCTGTGCGCGACGATCAGGGTGGGGCGGTTGTCTTCGCGCCGCGCCCGGTCCAGCCTGGCCGACCAGGCCGCCAGGTCGGGCTTTTCCCAGTCGTCCTGCTCGACCCGCTCGAACTGCGGATAAAGGCGCTGCCAGCGGCTTTGCCAGTGCCCGGGACCGCTGTTATGCAAGCCCGGCACGATCAGTACCCGGTAATCCGAAAAGCTGCGCAGCGCCATGATGATTCCCTTGCGATCAATGCAATCCAAGTGGGGCAGGCTTGCGCCTGCCTGTCGCGATTACTTCGGTTGGTAGATCTGGTCGAAGATGCCGCCGTCGGCAAAGTGGGCTTTTTGCGCCGCCGTCCAGCCACCGACCTGCTCGATGGTGAACAGGTTGACCTTGGCAAACTGGCTGGCGTATTTCTGCGATGCCTTGGCAGTCGCCGGGCGGTAGTAGTTCTTGGCGATGATATCTTGCGCCTCATCGGTGTACAGGTATTGCAGATAGGCCTCCGCCACCTTGCGCGTGCCGCGCTTGTCGACCACCTTGTCGACCACGGCCACCGGTGGTTCGGCCAGGATGCTGATTGACGGGGTGATGATGTCGAACTTGGTCGGGCCCAGTTCCTTGACGGCCAGGTAAGCTTCGTTTTCCCAGGCGATCAGCACATCGCCGATGCCGCGTTCAACGAAGGTGGTGGTGGCACCACGCGCGCCGGAATCGAGCACCGGCACGTTTTTATACAGTTTGCCGAGGAATTCCTTCGCCTTGGCTTCGTTGCCGCCCGGCTGGCGCAGTGCGTAGCCCCAGGCTGCCAGGTGATTCCAGCGGGCGCCGCCCGAGGTTTTCGGATTCGGCGTGATCACCGACACGCCTGGCTTGACCAGGTCGTTCCAGTCCTTGATGCCTTTCGGGTTGCCCTTGCGCACCAGGAACACAATGGTCGAGGTGTAAGGCGAGCTGTTGTGCTGCAAGCGCTTCTGCCAGTCGGCGGCCAGCAGCTTGCGCTCGGCCAGGGCGTCGATGTCGTAGGCCAGCGCCAGGGTCACCACGTCCGCTTCCAGGCCGTCGAGCACGGCGCGCGCCTGCTTGCCGGAACCGCCATGCGATTGCTTGATCTTGACGTTGTCGCCCGTCTTGCCTTTCCATTCCTTGGCAAACGCCGTGTTCACGTCCTGGTACAGCTCGCGGGTCGGGTCATACGACACATTGAGCAAAGTGATATCGGCAGCTTGCGCGGTTTGCAGGATGGCAAAGGCGCTGATGGCGGCGGCAAAGATTATTTTTTTCGACAACATCGAAGATCCCCGTGTGGTTAAGCTTTCAGAGCCACCAGATTACGGTTTCCGCTTCATAAAGAGAACGAAGCGTTTCACCATTTGATATGCGATTTTCGCATATGGATGGCGTTGAACGGGGATGTCGCGGTCAATAAAAACGGTTGAACAGCACCACCGCCCAAGTGGCGAATGCCAGCAGGCAGGTCAGCAGCACGGCGGCGCTGCCGAAATCCTTGGCGTTTTTCGACAGCTCATGGCGATCGAGCGAAATCCGGTCGACCACCGCTTCCAGCGCGGAATTGATCAATTCGACGATCAGCACCAGCAGCAGCACGCCGATCAGCACCAGCTTTTCAAACGCGGACACACGCAGCAGCAAGGCGATGATGGTGCCAGCGACGAACAGGCCCAGTTCCTGGCGGAACGCATGCTCGCCACGCCAGGCCGCTTTCAGGCCGTCGATGGAATAGAAAAAGGCGGAAAAGATCCGTTTCAAGCCGCTCTTGCTTTTGAATTCGTTTACTGGTTGCATGGATTTTCGTGCTCTGGCCGATGAAGGAGTTTGATTATGCCTTGGCACAATAGGAATTGTGACAATTTTTCCTGCAAAGCCACGGCGGGCATTCCCCTCTTTCACATCATGGTATAAAGTACGGCATGAATACTGCATCGCACCAAATCCATCATGAAAATTGAACCCGTCGCGGCGCCCAAGACGACGATACAGGTGATCGAGCGCATGGTCGCCCTGCTCGACGCGCTGGCCAAATATACCGACCCGGTCAGCCTGAAGGAATTATCGAAAGTCTCCGGCCTGCACCCGTCCACCGCGCACCGCATCCTGAACGACATGGTCCTGACGCGCTTTGTCGACCGCATCGAGCCGGGCACCTACCGCCTGGGCATGCGGCTGCTGGAACTGGGCAATGTGGTGAAAAGCCGCCTCAGCGTACGCGAAGCGGCGCTCGACTTCATGCGCCAGCTGCACAAGAAAACCCAGCAAACCATCAACCTGTCGGTACGCCAGGGCGACGAAATCGTGTATATCGACCGGGCCTTTTCAGAGCGTTCCGGCATGCAGGTGGTGCGCGCCATCGGCGGGCGCGGCCCGCTGCACCTGACCTCGACCGGCAAGCTGTTCCTGTCGGTGGATGAACCAAAGGCGATCCGCGCCTATGCCACGCGCACGGGCCTGGCTGGCCACAACAAGAATTCCATCACGGATCTGCTGAAACTCGAACGCGAACTGAGCCAGGTGCGCGAGAACGGCTATGCGCGCGACAATGAAGAGCTGGAACTGGGCGTGCGCTGCATGGCGGCCGGCATCCGCGACGATTCCGGCAAACTGATCGCCGGCCTGTCGATCTCGGCGCCGGCCGACCGGCTGCAGGACGAGTGGCTGGAAGACCTGGTGGAAACGGCCAACCAGATTTCCGTGACACTGGGATTCATGCCGCAGAATTAAAATTAACGTCCCAGTGCCACCAGCACACCACCAAACTGATTAAAACCCCAGTCGTGCGCATAGGCATCTTGGGCCAAGCGAGCCTGAAAAATGTCGAGGGCAAGGCGCAGCGACGAAGACAGTACGCATGTACGGCGAGGAGCTGCAACGCCGCCATCGGCATTTTCTCAGGCTCGCGTCTCCGGCCCGCCGTTTCAATGCCTTGTACGTTTAATCCGTCGACGGCTTAAGTGAATGGCATTACAGCGAAAACTGCTTTTTTGATCAACCGCCTGGAAGCACCAGATTACCTGGCTTCAAAGCTTCCAACCACTTGCGCATCCGTCCGGCATCCGCCGTGCGCGACTGCTTGCCCTTGGAATCGAGAAACACCATGATCACGGAACGCCCTTCGATCACGGCCTGCATCAGCAGGCAGCGGCCGGCTTCATTGATAAAGCCGGTTTTCTGCAAGCCGATGTCCCAGCCCGGATTGGCCACCAGGTGATTCGTATTACCGAATTGCATGGGGTGGCCGCTGGCTTCGACGATGGCTTTCGGATCGGTCGAGAACTGGCGCAGCAGCGGTTGCTGAAAGGCGGCCATGGCCAGCTTGGCCAGGTCATGCGCGCTGGCCACGTTCATCTTCGACAAGCCGCTCGAATCGACATAGCGCGTGTCGTTCATGCCGAGTTTGCGCGCCTTGGCGTTCATGGCGTTGACAAAGGCCGGCAGGCCTCCCGGATAATTGCGACCCAGGGCGGACGCGGCGCGGTTTTCCGAGCTCATCAGCGCGATATGCAGCATATTGCTGCGGGTCAATTGTGAACCGACTTTCAGACGCGAACTGCTGAACTTGGCGCGGTCGACATCGTCGTCCGTGATCGTCAGCACTTCTTCCATGTCCTGCCCCGCTTCGACCACCACCAGGCCCGTCATCATCTTGGTAATCGAGGCGATCGGCAGGGCCACATTGGAGTTCTTTTCGAACAGGACTTCCGCATTGCTCTGGTCGAGTACCAGCGCCACGCTGGACTTCAGGTCGAGCGGATCGCGTGTCAGGTTCAGGCCGGCCAGGTCGCCCATGGTCGGCATCGGCGCGGCCATCGGCACGGCGGCGCTCGTCACTCTTTGATAGATGACCTTGCGCTTGCCGCGTACGGTAACGACGCGGCGCACGGCTTTTTCGCGCGGCGCGGCCTTCGCGCGAGGACCGATGGCACGATCGCCTGTGGCGCGGGCGCCCTTGCGCACCACGACCTTGACTTTCTTGCTATTTTGTTTCTTGGCAGCTGAAGATTTACTGGCTGCTTCCTTGGCGTGCACGGCCGCAGCCGGTGCCAGCGCGAACAGCAGGGAAGCCAGCAAGCCCAGCGCGAGTTTAAACTTAGCCATTCAATATTTCCCCGTGAAGCTGTTGCATTATTGCAGTGTAGCGAAATGCAGAGTAATCGCAAGCCTATTTAACAGTTGAGACAGTATTTATTGCGGCAATGAAACACAAAGTATTAGTGATGAGCAAATGAATTTCCTTTTCATTATGTGTTTCATTGCCTGAACCGTGATGGGTGTCATTTCTTGACGACAAACACCACGCCGATCACGGCCACCAGCATGCCAGCGATGCCCAACATGTTAAATGCTTCGCCAAACATCAGCCAGGCCATCACGGCCGTGGTTGGCGGCGTCAGGTACAGCAAGCCCGTGACCTTGGTGGCGTCGCTGCGCCGTATCAGTGCAAACAACAGGAAGATGGCACCGATCGACAGCACCAATACCGACCATAACAAGGCGCCGATGAAGTTGCTGGTCCATTGCACCTGACTCAAAGCAAAATCCAGGCCTTCGTAATACAGGGCAAACGGCAGCACCACCACGATCGAGGCGGCAAATTGAACCACCGTGCCGGTGCGCAAGTCGAACTGCGGGCAATGGCGTTTCTGATACATGGTACCGGCCGTCATCGATAGCAGCGCGAACACGCACAGCAGCACACTTTCCAGGGTCAGCCCCACCAGGTCGATCTTGGCGTAGACCACCAGGGCAACGCCCAGCAGGCCGAAAAACAGGCCCAGCCACTGGCGCGGCCGCACCGATTCGCCGATCAGCGGCGCGGCGCAGGCCGTCAGCACCGGCTGCATGCCGACGATCAGGGCCGAGAGGCCGGCCGGCATGCCCAGCTTGATGGCGCACCAGACGCCGGCCAGGTAGCCGGCCTGCATCAACACGCCGGCCACGGCGATCTGGCGGAACTGCCCTACCGGCCACGGCGCGCGCAAGACCAGCACCAGTGGCAGCAGGATCACCAGCACGCCCAGGAAACGCAGCAGCAAAAACGTCAGCGGCGGCGCATACGGCAGGCCGAACTTGGCGACGATAAAACCGGTGCTCCATAACAGCACGAAAAAAGCCGGCAAGGCCATCGGCGCCAGGCTGGCGGGAAAAGCGGGTTTGGTGCTGGCGCCTGGCGCGGCGGGAAGATTGGACATGGACAGGCTCGGAAAACGTGGCGGCACCGTGGGCTGGCGCCAGTGCGGAAGGTCAAGTCTAGCATGCTGCGCCGCCCGGCGTGCCGCAGGGGGCCGAAGCGGTCAGTTTCCAGGAAATAATTAACTGGAAGAATCAAAAATTATTCTTTAGAAACAATGACTTTTGACCTGAATCTATTCAATTGTTGCATCGCACAAAATTCGCTTGACTTACCTTTTTTTCACCGTAGAATAGGGTTTGTTGCGTTGCACAATTGCTTGTTCAGCTAGATAAAACAGAGTCAACTGCTTCCCCGTTATGGTAAACGCAGCATCAAATTAACCAGATTTTAATATTTTGGAGATTCACAATGTTTTCAATCCCTGAGCAATTCTCGTCCGCTACCAAATCCAACCTGGAAGCCCAATTCGCCCTGTTCTCGTCGCTGACGGGCAAGGCATTCGAAAGCATCGAAAAAATCGTCGAGCTGAACCTGACCGCCGCCAAGGCAACCCTGGAAGAGTCGACCGCGACCACCAAGCAATTGCTGGCTGCCAAGGATCCACAAGAATTCTTCTCGCTGACCGCCGCCCAAGCCCAGCCGACCGCTGAAAAAGCCATCGCCTACGGCCGTCACCTGGCTGCGATCACTTCCGGCGCGCAAGCCGAATTCAGCAAAGCTGCTGAATCGCAAATCGCCGAAACCAACCGCAAAGTCATCTCGCTGGTGGAAGAAGTCACCAAGAACGCGCCAGCCGGCTCGGAAAACGCGGTCGCCCTGTTCAAAAGCGCCATCGGCAACGCCAATGCAGGCTACGAGCAGTTCACGAAAAGCAGCAAGCAAGCCGTAGAAACCATCGAAGCGAACCTGGCATCGGCCGTCAGCCAGTTCACGCAAGCCGCTGCCAAAGCCGCACCGCACGCTGCCTGATTAGCCGCATGACTCAAGGCCGCCCCCGGCGGCCCAGCTGAACCAGCTCCTCCAGGCATCCACCCGTGCTTCCCTGCGGATGCCATTATGCCCCGGTCCTCCCGGGGCATTTTTTATGGGGAAACACTATTGCCCGGCTTTACTCTCCCAGATAGGCTGCCTTCACGCGCGGATCGTCGAGCATGTCGGCCGCATTGCCGCTCATCGTCATCAGCCCCGAATCCATCACATAGCCGCGGTGCGCCGCCTGCAGCGCCAGGCGGGCATTCTGCTCGACCAGCAAGATGGTAATGCCTTCGCTCGATACCTTGCGGATGACCTCGAATATCTTCTCGACCATGATCGGCGACAGGCCCATCGACGGTTCGTCGAGCAGCAGCAGCTTCGGGTGGCTCATCAGCGCACGCGCCATCGCCAGCATCTGCTGTTCGCCACCCGACAAGGTACCGGCCATCTGCGCCGCCCGCTCCTTCAGGCGCGGAAACACGTCGAACCATTTTGCGATATCGTCTTCGACACCGGCCACATCATTGCGGGTATAGGCGCCCATCATCAGGTTTTCACGGATCGACATGCGGGTAAATACGCCGCGCCCTTCCGGCACCATCGCCAGCTTCTTTTCCACCAGGTGAAACGACTTGCTGCCCTTGAGCGACTCGCCCATATAGCTGATCGTGCCCTCGACCTTGCACGCCGGCAAAGTGCCCGTAATGGCTTTCAGCGTCGTCGTCTTGCCGGCGCCATTCGCGCCGATCAGTGCGATCAGCTCGCCCTGGTTCACTTCCAGGTCGATGCCCTTGACGGCCTTGATGCCGCCGTAGGCCACGCTCAGGCCCGCTACTTTCAATACATTACTCATGCGTGCGATCCTCCCAGGTAAGCCTCGATGACGGCCTGGTTTTGTTGTATTTCGGCTGGCAAGCCTTCGGCGATGCGCTTGCCGTATTCGAGTACCGTGATGCGGTCGCACAGCCCCATCATCAGTTTCACGTCGTGCTCGATCAGCAGCACGGTCTTGCCTTCGGCCTTGATTTTCACCAGCAGCTCGCGCAGGGCCAGCTTTTCGGTGGCGTTCATGCCGGCCGCCGGTTCATCCAGCGCCAGCAGTTGCGGGTCGGTGGCCAGCGCGCGGGCAATTTCCAGGCGGCGCTGGTCGCCGTACGACAAAAAGCGCGCCGTGCGGTTGGCGAACTGGGCGATGCCGACGAATTCCAGCAGCTCCATCGAACGCTGGCGGATAGCCGCCTCTTCCTCGCGCGCCGCCTTGTGGCGGAAGATGGCGCCGAACACGCCCTGGTGCGAGCGCACATGGCGCCCCACCATCACGTTTTCCAGCGCCGTCATGTCGCCGAACAAACGGATATTCTGGAAGGTGCGGGCAATCCCGGCCTTGGCCACCTTGTGCGGCGCCGACGGCGAGTAGGGCTTGCCGGCCAGCTCGAAGGTGCCCGTATCGGGCTGGTACAGGCCGGTGATGACATTGAAAAACGTCGTCTTGCCGGCGCCATTCGGCCCGATCAGGCCATAGATCTGGCCTTGTTTGATGGTAATGCCGACATCGGTCAGCGCCTGCAGGCCGCCAAAACGCTTGTTCACGCCGGCGATATTGAGAATGATCTGTTCGCTCAAGCCGTTCTCCTTAAGCCGACACGACATCGGTCGATTTGTTGGGCTGGTCGACATCGTGGTCGGGCCGGTCTTCGCTCTTCGGCGAAGGCCACAGGCCGGCCGGGCGATGGAGCATGATCAGCACCATGGCCAGGCCGTACAGCAACTGGCGCAGCACTTCGGCTTCGATCACCACCTTGCCGAACAGCGCCTGCTGGGCCGGTTCGACCACATGGCGCAGCAGTTCCGGGATCGAGGCCAGGATCACGCCGCCGAGGATCACGCCAGGGATATGGCCGATGCCGCCCAGCACCACCATCGCCAGCACGGCGATCGATTCGGTCAGCGAAAACGATTCCGGCGACACAAAACCCTGGAACGACGCAAACATGGCGCCGGCCACGCCGCCAAACGAGGCGCCCATGGAAAACGCCAGCAGTTTTACATTGCGCGTATTGATGCCCATGGCTTTCGCCGCGATTTCATCTTCGCGGATGGCGACCCAGGCGCGGCCCAGGCGCGAATGCTGCAGGCGCTTGGTAATGAACACCACGGCAATGCACAGGAACAGGAACAAAAAGTAATAGGCATTTACGGACGGCATCGAAAAGCCGCCCACCATCACGGTGCTGTTGGTACCGGCCTCGCCGGCCAGGTTGACGCCGAACACGCGGATCGGATCGATCAGGTTGATGCCCTGCGGCCCGTTGGTGAAATTGATCGGATCGTTCAGGTTGTTCATGAAGATGCGGATGATCTCGCCAAAGCCCAGGGTGACGATGGCCAGGTAGTCGCCGCGCAGTTTCAAGGTTGGCGCCCCCAGCAGCGCGCCGAACAGGCCGGCAACAAAAGCGGCCAGCGGCACGATCACCCACACCGACAGATGGATGCCGTTCTCGCGGATCTCCGGCCCCATCAGTTGCACCAGCGATTCGCCGAACACCGGATATTGGTTGATCACCGATTCGAGCAGGATGGCGAACTGCGGCGACGCCAGCAGCGCCGTCAGGTAGGCGCCGACCGCATAAAAGGCGATATAGCCGAGGTCGAGCAGGCCGGCAAAACCCACCACGATATTCAGGCCCAGGGCCAGCATGATGTACAGCAGCGCCATGTCGATGATGCGTACCCAGGAGTTGCCGAACTGGGCGGCAAAGAAGGGGAAGATCATCAGCAGCGCGGCCAGGCCCACCATGCCGGCATAGGCTTTGGCGGGGTTCTTCTTGACGTCGAAATCGAGTAGTGCCATGTTATCTATCTCCTAATGACGTCAGGCGCGGTCGGCCACGCGTTCGCCCATGATGCCGGACGGGCGCAGGGTCAACACGATGATCAGCACGATAAAGGCGAAGATGTCCTGGTAGTGGCTGCCGAGGAAACCGCCGGTGATGTCGCCGATATAGCCGGCGCCCAGGCTTTCGATAATGCCCAGCAGGATGCCGCCGATCATGGCGCCGTAGATATTGCCGATGCCGCCCAGCACGGCTGCGCAGAACGCCTTCAGGCCGGGGATGGCACCCATCGAAAATTGAATCGAGGCATAATTGGCGCCCCACATCACGCCGGCCACGGCGGCCAGTGCGGCGCCGATGGCAAACGTGGCGACGATGACCTTGTCGGAATCGACCCCCATCAGCCCGGCCACGCGCGGGTTTTCCGCCGTGGCCCGCATGGCGCGGCCCATTTTCGTTTTTTCCACCAGGATCACCAGCGAGCCCATCGAAATGGCGGCCAGGGCCAGCAGCAGCACCTGCGTTTGCGAAATCACCGCGCCGCCGATATTGATCGGGTCGGTCGACAGCAGTTGCGGGAAGGGCAGCGGGTTGCGGGTCCAGATCATCATGGCAAAGGTTTGCAGCAGGATCGAGACGCCGATGGCGGTGATCAGGGGAGCGAGACGGGGGGCGTTGCGCAGGCGGCGGTAGGCGACCCGCTCGATGATGATATTGATGAGTATGCAGGCGGGAATCGCGCCCAGGATGGCGGTGGCCAGTTTCAAATAGCCGGGCCAGTCCGGCACGTAGATGCCCAGCAGCTTCAGGATGGAGAGGCCCACCATGGCGCCTATCATGAGCACGTCGCCGTGGGCGAAGTTAATCAGGTTCAAGACGCCGTACACCATCGTATAACCGAGGGCGACCAAGGCATACATGCTGCCCAGCACCAAGCCGTTAATGATTTGCTGGATGAATGTATCCATGTCAGATTGCCCTATCGTTGCATTTTTCGGGAACACCTTCCGCTCGCCATGCCGCCGCCGATAAAAAAACGGCACCGAAGGAAAAATTCCCGCAGTGCCATCCTTGGACCGTTCTCACCAGCCTGGTGCATGCACTAAAAACGTGCGCGCACCTGCTTAGTCATAACGACAACATACTCAAGCTTGCGACCATCATAACGATCTTTTGTAAAAACTTAGCTTGGAATAATATCGAAATCAACAAATTAAATTCAGTTTTTATGCCGGAGTCTCTCCAAAGCTCACTTGCTCCACCACCCTTTTCACGCCATCGAGGCCCTTCGGCATCGGGAAGGTCACCGCTTCCTGCACCCCGTCGAGTGGCCGCACGCTCTTCACGCCACACTCTTTCAGGCGGTCGATCACGGCTTGCACCAGCACTTCGGGCGCCGAGGCGCCGGCCGTGACACCCACGCGCAGCTTGCCGTCCAGCCATGCCGGGTCGATCTGCGAGGCGTTATCGACCATATAGGCAGGCGTGCCCATCTTGTCGGCCACTTCGCGCAAGCGGTTCGAATTCGAGCTGTTCGGGCTGCCGACCACGATCACCAGCTCCACCTGCGGCGCCATGAATTTGACAGCTTCCTGGCGGTTGGTGGTGGCGTAGCAAATGTCGCCTTTTTTGGGCTCGGAAATATTCGGATATTTTTGTTTGAGCGCCGCAATAATGTCGATGGTGTCGTCAACTGACAACGTTGTTTGCGAAACATAGGCCAGGCTGTCCGGATTGGCCACCTGCAGCGACGCCACATCTTCGAGCGTTTCCACCAGGTGCATGCCCTGCTCGGCCTGCCCCATGGTGCCCTCCACTTCCGGATGGCCGTCGTGGCCGATCATGATGATCTCGCGGCCCTCGCGGCGCATCTTGGCCACTTCCATGTGCACCTTGGTGACCAGCGGGCAAGTGGCGTCAAAGATGCTCAGGCCCCGTGATTCGGCCTCGGCGCGCACGGCTTTCGAGACGCCATGGGCGGAAAACACGAGCGTATTGCCAGAAGGCACATCATCGAGGTCATCGATGAAGATCGCGCCCTTGTTGCGCAAATCGGCCACCACATAAGCGTTATGGACGATTTCATGGCGCACATAGATAGGCGCACCAAATTGTTGCAGCGCGCGCTCGACGATCTCGATCGCCCGGTCGACGCCGGCGCAAAAGCCGCGCGGCTGGGCCAGTAACAGTTCCTTGTCCATGGACATCTCCTTACAGCACGGATATCAGTTTGACTTCAAAGCGCAGCGGCTGTCCGGCCAGCGGATGATTGAAGTCAAACAGGGCGGAGTCTTCGCGCATTTCGCGCAGGACGCCGGCAAAACGGCCGCCACCGGGGGCGGCAAAGTCGACCAGGTCGCCGATCTTGTAGTCGGCGCCCGGCACCGAGTTTTCGTCCAGCGTGGCGCGCGTGACCGAGCGCACCAGGTCCGGATGGCGCTCGCCAAAGCCTTCGCTGGCGCCCAGCTCGAAGGTGGTGTGCGTGCCTTCCGGCAAGCCCAGCAAACGCGCTTCCAGGAATGGCGCCAGCTGGTTCTGTCCCAGCATCAGGGTCGCGGGATTTCCATTGAAGGTAGTGACAATATCAGTACCGTCCAGCGTGGCAAGACGATAATGCAGGGTGAGGTAAGCCTCTTTGGTAACGACAGCTGGTTGCTGGTTGGACATAGTGATGTTTTCAGATAACTGATGCAAAACGATATTGTAAGCCACACTGGCCGTGCCTGCCCCATCGCGTCGTCAAAGAAGCGGCAGTGGCGGCAAAGGAAGGGAAAGGACAAGATGGCGGAGCCAGGCAGGCACAGCATGGCCCGCCCGGTTACTGCAAAACCACTGCAGGACTCAATTTACCGCGACGGTTTCCGCCACATTCGGCAGGCTGTCGAGCAAGGCGACCACGTCCTGGCGCGACTCGCTGGAAAACCCCATCTGCGCCGTCACATTGATCTTGCCATTCGCGTCCTGGGTGGCGGCGAAGCTGGCAATGCCCAGCGCACGCTCGAACAGCACCACCTTCTTGCCGCTGTTCAGATCGGTAGCCGTCACCTTGCCCAAGCCGCCTTCCTGCGACACCAGGATGGGACGGCCCGGTACATTGAACCAGTTGATGCGCCAGAAATAATGACTCATGTTGCGCGTGCCATTCGGCTCAAAGGTACTTTCAAATGACTCCATCTGCGCGCACTTGGCAATCAGGAAATTTTTCTGCTTGCAGGCGCTCATCACTTGCACCTGCTTGCTTTCCAGGGAAATGTTGACAGGCACCATGCGGCTGTTCTGCATGTTAAGCAATGCATAGTCCTCTTTCTTGCCAACGCCGACCACGCTGCCCAATGATTGCACGGCACTGAACAGCGCGCCCAGCGAATTGCCGGGCTGCGTGCCGTTCGAGGTCGGTGTGCGTTCCAGCAAGATATAGCCGGTATTGCCGATATCGCCATTTTGCAAGGCTGCAATCGAAAACTCTTCCGGTGCCACGATATTCGTGGTGCCGCTGCCCGGCACGTAACGGAAACCCGTGTTGTCCCGCGCGATCACGAAGCCGCGCGAAGACGGAATCAAACGATAGCCGGTGAATTTCTTGCCCGTCACGGCCGTGACCTGCCAGATCATGCCCTGTTTCTGCGCCGTAGCGATTGTGATGGGCTCGCTTTGCGTCATGGCGCGGCCCGCTTTCAACACATATTCGCCGGGCCGGTTTTCGGCCAGATAGGTGAAGTCGCCCGATTGTGCATCAAAGGCATAGGCTGTGATCTTGCCTTCCGGATCGATATAGCGCTGACCATTGATGGCGAAACCATCGCGGAAGCGCTCGAACTGCACGCCTTGCGTCAGGGTCGGAAATTGTCTGAAGTCGGCAGCCAGACTGTCTTCCGTGCGCTGTGGCAGCCCATTGTTTGCCGCGGCCGGCAAAGCGGCCGCCTGCGGCAGCTGCGCCCCGCCCATCTGCTGCTTGCGCAACAGCGTCAGCAGTTGTTTCTGCTGTTCCGGCGTCAGGTTATTGATATCTTGTGCCCGCAAGGGTAGCGCTGACAGCAAGCCGGCAGCAAGAAACAGTGCAATTATTTTCTTCATCATCTCTGATCTCTGTATTGATTGGAACCGTAAAGTAGCCACGCTATCGCCGCGCCGAAAGCCATGGCTTGAAGTTGGCAATTATACATCTAAATAATTACCTCATGGAAATAATATTTCTCTACCAACCACATCTGCATCAAGTTCTTCCTGCTTTTTTACACAATGCTTTGAACAGATCAGGAAGACGATGGATGACACGACGATAATCAGGGACCCGGCAGCCACTGCCCACCAGGAGACGACCATGGGTATCAAGGACTGGCCCGCCCGCGAGCGGCCCCGGGAACGGCTGATCGAGGATGGCGCGCACACGCTGTCGGATGCGGAATTGCTGGCCGTCTTCCTGCGCACTGGCGTGCGCGGCAAGAGCGCGGTGCAGCTGGCGCGCGATACGGTCGAGCACTTCGGTTCGCTGCGCGGACTGTTCGGCGCCAGCCTGGTCAATTTTTCGGCCGTGCACGGCATGGGCAGCGCCAAGTTCGCCCAGCTGCAGGCGGTGATGGAGCTGGCGCGGCGCGCCATCGTCGAAGACCTGCAATCGGGCCAGGCGCTGAGCTCACCCCATGCGGTGAAGGATTATCTGCGCATCACCATGGGCAACCTTGGCCATGAATCGTTTTATGTGCTGTTCATGGACGTCAAGAACCGACTGATCACCGCCAGGGAGATGTTCAGGGGCACCCTGACGCATACCAGCGTGTATCCACGCGAAGTGGTGAAACAGGCGCTGCAGCACAATGCGGCCAGCGTAATTTTGGCGCACAACCACCCTTCCGGCACGCCGGACCCCAGCGAATCGGACCTGTTGCTGACGCGTTCGCTGGTGCAGGCGCTGTCGCTGGTAGATGTGCGCGTGCTCGACCACTTTGTGGTGGCAGGAAGGCAAGTCCATTCCTTCGCCGAACACGGGCAACTCTAGCAACCATGCGTGTTTGCGGCAGTTAACCTGTGTAAACAAGGACATACGCGCGCCCATGAGTGCTGTTGCCTACCAGTAAACAACGATGTTTACAAGATTTTTCATGGACAAAATGGCGGCGACTCGAATTGTTAAATAAATTCAATACAACAAGACACAATTGTTTTTCGCAAGTCATTGATAAATCTGATTTTTTTGGATATACTCTCGTTTTTCCAATTTGGAATGTCTTTAAGGAGTGCGCCATGGCACG
>Ga0308163_10000700_pt1 | contig 49369 bp, 33 predicted proteins | sample PhyTR1_FD_201037 | JGI IMG/M metagenome (GOLD analysis project Ga0308163, IMG submission 201037) | Phyllosphere microbial communities from UC Gill Tract Community Farm, Albany, California, United States - DLSLT.R1 | ecosystem: Host-associated > Plants > Phyllosphere > Unclassified | place: USA... | reverse complement strand
GGCCGAAAAAGCCTCGATGGCCGGCGAAGCTGCCGAAGCGTTGCAAGACATCGAAACGCAAGCCCAGCATCACCATGGCGACGAAGCGTAATCCAAGCTACTAGCTGACAAGAACGGCACCCGGGAGAAATCCTTGGTGCCGTTTTTTTACGTCGACGATTTTGCTCCCCACCGCGCACGCAAAGAGAAAGAAGTACGGGTTGGGCGAAGAGCGTCTAGCCCTGCTGCTGGCCGAAAAAGCCTCGATGGCCGGCGAAGCTGCCGAAGCGTTGCAAGACATCGAAACGCAAGCCCAGCATCACCATGGCGACGAAGCGTAATCCAAGCTACTAGCTGACAAGAACGGCACCCGGGAGCAATCCTTGGTGCCGTTTTTTTTCGTCAAATCCTAACCCCAGCCCTTTTTACTGTCCGGGTTAAAAGCATGCGCAAGGTTTTCCACGCCAGTTTCCAGCGTGCTCGTGCTAAGATCTGGCGCATGATCGCCCAAGCCCTGTTCACTCCCGCCCAGCAAAAACTCTTGGGGCTGCTGTTTGTGCGCGTCAACGAAGGGTTTCATTTGAACGAGATCATGCGGCTGACGGGCCTGGGCAGCGCGTCGGCGCAGCGCGAGTTGCGGCGGCTGCATGATGCTGGGCTGATCACGTCCGAGCGCATCGGCAATGTGCGGCGCTTCTGGCCGAACAAGGAAAGCCTGGTGTATCCCGAGTTGAGCGGCCTGGTGCAAAAGACCTTCGGCCTGGTGGGAGTGCTCAGCAGTACGCTGGCGCCGCTGCGCGCCCAGCTGCAGCTGGCGTTCGTGTATGGCGCCACCGCCAAGGGCCAGGACTTGCCCGGCAGCGCCATCGATGTGCTGCTGGTGGCTGAGGTGGCCGAGGTGGCCAACTATGGTGATTTGCTGACGCGCCTGGCGCCGGCCGAGCGAACCTTGCGCCGCAAAATCAATCCGAACCTGTATACCCTGGCGGACTACCAGCGCCGGCTGCGCGAAGGCCAGCCGTTTTTGCTGCAGGTATTGCAGCAGCCCAAGCTGTTCGTGATCGGCGAGGAAGCGAACCTGCAGGCGATTTCGGCGCTGGACGCGAGCGGCGTCTAATCGGGCGTGCGGATGAAGGTTTCTGTTATAAAGTTAGTGCAGGCGAAATACTCTCTGAGGCGGATGGTTGCACGATGAATAAATTACAGGCATTCGGATTGATTGTTTCCCAGGCGGTGCGCGGCGAGCTGGTGTTTCCCATCAGTGTCAATTCCGCGTTGCAATTGCAACTGGCGCTGGCGGAACCCGATTGCCATATCGATCATGCGATCAAACTGGTGCTGGCCGAACCCTTGCTGGCGGCGCGCACCGTCGCCCTGGCCAACTCGGCCGTCTACAGCCGCGGCGATGCGCCGCCCGTGACCAGCGTGCGCGCGGCCGTCATGCGCATGGGCTACCGCAACCTGTACTCGCTGGTGGCGGCGATGGTGGTGCGCCAGTTCGGCAGCAAGATCGTCGACCCGGTGCTGCGCCAAAAGGCGGCCCAGCTGTGGGAACATACGGCGCATGTGGCGGCGCTGGCCCATGTGATCGCGCGCCGCGTAACGCATGTCGATGCCGACACGGCGTTGTTCGCCGGCATCGTGCATGAAGTAGGCGGCTTTTATTTGCTGTCGCGCGCCGACGAGTTTCCCGGCCTGCTGGACGACGATGGCGAGCACTGGATGGAATCGGCCGAGGAAATCATTTCGCGCGAAGTGATGAAGAAACTGCTGATCCCGCAACCGGTCAGCGAGGCCATCGAAGGCCTGCGCGACGGCCTGCTGGCGATCCCGCCCGATTCCCTGCTCGACACCCTGCTGCTGGCCAAGCAATTGTCGCCGGTGCCGTCACCGCTGCAAACGACGTTTATCGAGATGCTGACGCCGTCCGATTCCGTGATCGACTTTATTATCGACAACGATACCCTGCAAAGCATCCTGGCCGAGTCAGCCGGGGACGTACGCTCGATGAGCGCCGCGCTGCTGGTATAACGCTGCTGGTATACGCATCAAGCATACGCATCAAGCGGCTTGGCCCGGATGCATCACGACCTTGATGCATTGCTCCTGTTTTTTCTGGAAAATCTCGTAGCCATGCGGCGCTTCGTCCAGGCTCATGTGGTGTGAAATGATGGCGGCCGGATTGAACTGGCCGCGCTGTATGCGCTCGAGCAGCGGTTGCAGGTAGCGCTGCACATGGGTCTGGCCCGTCTTGATGGTCAGCGAGCGGTTCATCGCCGAGCCGAACGGAAACTTGTCGCTGAAGCCGCCATATACGCCGGCCACCGACACCACGCCGCCATTGCGGCAGCTCATCAATGCTTCGCGCAGGGCGGTGGGGCGGTCCGACTCCAGTTTCAGGGTCTGCTTGAGCCTGTCGTAGACATGGCCGATGCCGGCGCCATGCGCTTCCATGCCGACCGCGTCAATGCAGGCGTCGGGGCCGCGCCCGCCGGTCATTTCGCGCAGCGCGTCGGGCACGTCGACTTCCTCGAAATGCAGGGTCTCCGCACCCGACAGTTCACGCGCCATGCGCAGGCGTTCGGGCTGCCGGTCGATGGCGATCACGCGTTCGGCGCCCAGCAGAAAGGCGCTCTGGATGGCGAACTGGCCGACCGGGCCGCAACCCCAGATTGCCACCACCTGGCCCGGCTTGATGTCGCAGGCCTCGGCCGCCATATAGCCGGTCGGCAGGATATCGGACAGGAACAGCACTTCTTCATCCTTCAGTTCGGCCGGTATGCTGATCGGGCCCACGTCGGCATAGGGCACGCGCACGAATTCGGCCTGGCCGCCCGCGTAGCCGCCCGTCAGGTGCGAGTAGCCGAAGATGCCGGCGCCGGCATGGCCCCACATCTTTTCCGCCAGGTAGGCATTGGGATTCGAGTTTTCGCACACGGAATAGAGCTTCTGCTCGCAAAAGTAGCACTGGCCGCAGGCGATCGGGAACGGCACCACCACCCGCTCGCCCACCGTCAGGTTGCCGACGCCAGATCCCAGCGCCACCACTTCGCCCATGAATTCATGGCCGAGGATATCGCCTTGCTGCATGGTCGGCACGACGCCGTTGTACAGGTGCAGGTCGGAGCCGCAAATGGCGGTGGAACTGACCTTGATGATGGCGTCGCGCGGATTGAGGATGGTGGGGTCCGGCACTTGCTCGACCCGTACGTCGCGCTTGCCGTGCCAGCAGGTGGCTTTCATGAGCGGTCTCCTGATGAGATTCTTGACGAGGACGTGTCGGCGCCGTTGGCACCCTTGACCGTCTTGTGCAGCAACCGCGTCTTGAGGCTGCGCTTGCCGCTGGGCTGGCCTTCGGTGGTGGCCACTTCACCGGTTTCCATCCATTGCTTGAAGCGGCGCAAGGTCATCTCCAGCTTGTAGGCTGGCCCTTCGCTGAACAGCTGGCCTACGGCCGCGCCGACCTTGCCGGCCGGCGGCCGCATGTGCAGGTGCAGGGTGACCACGGTGCCGCGTCCGCCGGGCGCTGGCGAAAATTCCAGCGCCCCCGTTTCATCGTGGTTTTCCTCGGCGCGCCAGTCCAGGCGCTTGCCCGGTTCCTCGCGCGTCAGCTCGCCCGTCCACACGCCCTCGACGCTGTGCCAGCGCGAACGGCGCGCGTCGAGCACTTGCACCGATTGCAGGCCAGGCATGAAGCGCGGCAGGTTTTCCAGGGTGCGCCAAGCCTGGTAGCAGTCCTCGGCCGAGCGGTTGACGATCACGCTTTTTTGCAGGGCCAGCCCGCTTTCGCCGGGGGCCGGCAGTTCGCTGAGCTTGCGTGGCGCCAGCTGGTTGCTGGCGATATAGTCGATGGCGGCGACACCGGCCACCAGCGCCGCCGTGGTGGCCAGACGTGTACGTTCATGGCGCGGGCTGGCCATGGCCACGCCCAGCAGCGACAGGTCAATGACGTCGCCGGCCACGCGCGACCAGCGCCAGGCCGGTGGTGTTTCCGGGCGCAGCAAGCCGATGCCGCTGGCCAGTTCGCGCACGCCGATGGCGCGTATCAACAAAGGAGAGACGTTGTTCAGGCCGCTGGCGCGCGCCACGCTGCGCGGCGCCAGTAATTGCGCCAGGCCCAGCGCGATGCTGAACCAGGCCAGCGCGTTGGCCAGGAGGTGAGGACGCTGGCGGCCTTCGCCGGGCAGGCGCCGGTGTGCGCGACCGTCGGGCTGGTTGCGTGCGCTGGTGTAATGGAGTAGCGCGCCCGTGCCGCTGTCGTCGGCGTGCGCATCAGCGTCGCCGTCGCGCAGGTTCGGTATCGGCCGCCAGGTGGGTGGGCGCGTGGTGGCGCCGTCGCTTTTGCCTTCGCTTTGCATGCTGCCTCCCATGAAGATGGAAGTTAGGCACGGCCAGGCGCCATCGGTTCCTGGCGCCACGACCGGCAGCATGCTTTTCAGGCACTGTACTGCGCTGCGTCAAATGAACGCAGCATCCGTCGTCACTTACTGTTACTGTTGCTGCGCGATCCAGCGGTCCACTTTGGCTTCCAGCAGTTTCAAGGGCAGGGTGCCGTCGCTCAGTACCACCTCATGGAATTTCGGCAGGCTGAACTTGTCGCCCAGTGCCGCTTGCGCGCGCTGGCGCAGTTCGATGATTTTCAGCGCGCCGATCTTGTATCCCAGCGCCTGGCCCGGCCACGCCATATAGCGTTCCGTCTCGCTTTTCGCCACCGCGTCGTAGCCGAGGGTATCGCGCATGTACTTGATGGTCTGCTCGCGGGTCCAGCCCTTGGTATGCAGGCCGGTGTCGACCACCAGGCGCACGGCGCGCAGCATCTCGTCGTTCAGGTGGCCAAAATATTGGGCCGGATCGTCGAACAGGCCCATTTCCTTGCCCAGGGTTTCCGCGTACAGGGCCCAGCCTTCCGTAAAGGCATTGTTGCCGCCAAAGCGGCGGAAGTTCGGCAAGTCCATTTCCTGCACCAGCGCCAGATGGAAATGGTGGCCCGGCTTGCCTTCGTGCAGGAACAAGGTGGTCATGCCCGTATCGCCATACAGTTTCGGATCGGTGACCACCGACCAGAACACGCCCGGGCGCGAGCCGTCGGCAGCCGGCGCCGTGTAGTGGTCGGCGGCCGTGTCGCGGCTCAGTTCGGGTTCCAGGCGCAAGTCCAGCGGCGCCTTCGGCACCAGGGTGAACAGCGCCGGCAATTTGGTGTCGAGCAGCACGTTCAGCTTGCGGTACACATCGAGCACTTCCTGGTCGGTCTTGAAGGGACGGTATTTCGCCTGCTCCGAGACCCACACCGGCAGGCCGGCGGCCGGGCCGGTGTAACCCATTTTCGGGCCGACGATGGCGTACTGGCCCTGGATGCGCGCCACTTCCTTCAGGCCGATCGCATGGATCTGTTCCGGCTTCATGTCGGTGGTGGTGCTGGACGCCACGCGCGCCTGGTACCAGGCGGCGCCGTCGGGCAGGGCGCTCCAGCCGCTGCTGGCGCGGCCGGCCGGCAAATACTCGCTTTCCATGAAGGTGGCCAGGCGCTGCAGGGCCGGCATCAGTTTGGTGCCGACGACCTCGGTATAGCCTTGCGTCAGGCGCTGCTTGTCGGCCTCGCCAAAGGCGGCCGGCAGGTTCTTGACGGGGGTGTAGTACACGCTGTCCTGCGGCGTGGCGCTGACCAGTTTCTTGAACTGCGGCAGGGCGGATTCAATCAATGCCTTCGGCAGCACGATCTTTTTTTGCATGCCGACGCGCATATTGGCGATGGCCTGGTCGATCCAGCCGGGCAGCTGGTTCAGGCGGCTCAGGTAGGCGTCATACTGCTGCACGGTCGTCAAAGGCTGCGATGCTTCGCCGCCCGCGTAATTGGCCAGGGTGACGGGCATGCTGTCCATCTGGTTCAGGGGCAGCAGGTATTCGGGGAAGCGCTCGAACGACAGCGCGGTCGCCAGTTCATAGTCGAGGATGTCGTAGTTGATCTGGTCCTGCTGCGCCAACTGCTTGCGTGAAATCGCGCGCAAGGTCTTCTGGTACTGGCGGTACAGGGCAAACTGCTTGGCGCGCGCGGCCGGCACGATGGCCGAACCGAGCTGGTCGTCAAAACGGTTGTCGCCACTCTCGGTGGCATTGATCGGCTCGAAACGGGCCAGGGCATCGTAGTACTGGTCGGCTACCACCTGCAATCGCTGCTTCGCCTGCGGCGCACTGACGGCGACAGGCTTGGCGGCGGGCTGGGCCGCTTGCGACAGGGGCGCGAAGGCCAACAACAGGGAGGCGGCGAGGGTGCCGAGAGCGTAACGATGCTTCATGCGCGGTGTCCTTGGTAAGGAGAATGAACGGGAGGGCGGTGAGTGGCCGGGCGTAAGCATACGCCATCGTTCAACTCGCTTGCAGGAAATATTGCGTGGCTTACTGCTTACCGGCCGGTGGCAATGCCGCTTTCATGGCCTGCCAATGACTGCTGCTCAAGGGCAGACAAGCAGGGCAGGGCGTGGCGTCGATCAGCGCCGTGACCCGCTGCACGCGCGCCGCCGTTTGCGGATGCGAGGAGATCCAGCCGGGCGCTTGCGCCTTGTTCTCTTCACCGAGTTTCTGGAAAAACGTCAGCATGCCGTCCGGGCGGATGCGCGCGCGCTGCAAGGCTTGCACGCCGAGCCGGTCCGCTTCTTCTTCCATGTCGCGGCTGAAATACATGGTGCCGGCCTGGTGCGCCAGCATGGCGGCCACGGCGCTGATATCGCCGATGGTCACGGCCACCAGCGCACCCCAGCCCAGGCTGGTGATCATCTGCCGCAGCGAATGGCGCTGCTCCACATGCTGCACTTCATGCGCCAGCACGCCGGCCAGTTCACCGGGGCTGCCGGCCTGGCGCAGCAAGCCCGTGTGCACGACGATAATGCCGCCCGGCATGGCGAACGCATTGACGCTGTCGTCCTGCTTGACGAACCAGCGGTACTGGTAGCGCGAGCCGATGGTGAGGCGCTGGCCGATCTCCTGCACCGTTTGCTGCGCGGCGCCGCTGCCGGCCAGGCTGCCCTGGGCGCGCACTTGCGCCAGCGCCAGCTCGCCCAGCTGCTTTTCCGTCGACAGCGGGATCAGGCCGGCCAGCGCGTCGATGGCATGATTTCCCTGCCACCAGAACAACCCGCCGGCCAGCAGCGCCGCGCCGCTCAAGCCGGCCAGCCAGCCCGAGACCTGCCGCCGGTTGTGCTTGCGCTCACGCCACAGTTTCTGCAGCGATGGCTGCAAGGACGTTGGCGCTTCCTGCCGCACGGTGGCGATATCGTCGGGCCCCAGCGGTTTCAGCGACGCCTGCCGGCCTTGCGGGTCAAGCCAGTTCAGGAACAGTTCGGGCTGCTCCATGCCGCCGACGCTGACCACGATGTCGCTCAGGTCCACGCTGGCGTCGCCGATCACCAAGGTGTGGCCAAAGAAATGGGCCGTGACGGTTGTGGTGCCGGCCGAAGTGGACAGCAGGGCGTCAAAGGTTTTCATGCGGCGGCCTCGGCAAAGCGCGTTTCATATAAAGCCGCCATCAGGTCGGACTGGCTGATGATGCCGGCCAGCCGGTCCTCGTCGTCGACGATGGGAATATGGTGGTAGCCGGCGTCGGCCATCAGCGGCACCAGGTCGATAATCGGCGTGCCCAAACGCGCCGTGTGCGGCTGTTGCGTCATCAGCTGGCCGACAACTTCCGGGCGTTCCGTGTGCGACAGGCCGGTGCGCTGCAAGATGGCGCGCAGGCGATGGCGCATGCCCTGATAATCGTCAAGGCCGCCATGGCGCAGGAAGTCGGTCTGCGTGATGATGCCGATCACCCGGCGCGCGCGGTTCAGCACGGGCAGGGCGCCGATCTGGTGCGCGCGCATGGTACGCCAGGCCTCGTCCAGCGGCGTGCCGAACTCGGCATGCAATACATCCTTCGACATGATATCAAGGCAGGTGACGACGCCAAAGCGGCGCTGGTAGGCGCGCAATTCGGTTTGCAAAAAGATCGCCTGCAAGTCGTCGCGGCTGATATCGAGCACTTCGCCATGCTGGCGCAGCACGGCGTCGAGGTCGTCGGCCGTAAAGCCCAGCCGCGCGCTGGGCACCTCGTCGCGGGTTGCATGCGGGTGCGCCGGCGCCAGTTGCTGGCTGTGCGGATAGCGGCGTCCCGTCAGGTTGTTGTACAGCACGGCGCAAGCGACCAGGATGCTTGAATTGAACAGGACGGTGACGAAGACAAATTCAAAGCCGGCCGCCTGCACGCTGGCGCCGCCGACCACCGTCGTCAAGGCCACCGCGCCGCCCGGCGGATGCAGACAGCGCAGGGTGAACATGGCGGCGATCGCCAGGCAGGCGGCCAGCGCCGCCACGCCGACGCCCGGCCCCAGCCATTTGACGCAGGCCGCGCCCACCAGGCCGGACACCACATTGCCGCCCACCACCGACCACGGCTGGGCCAGCGGGCTGGCCGGCAGGCAGAACAGCAATACGGCGGAAGCGCCCATCGGCGCGATCAGGTAGATGCTGGCACTGTCCGGCGCCAGCAGGAAATGGCAGGTGACGCCCGTCAGCAGCAGGCCGCAGATGGCGCCCGCGCAGGCGCGCAATTGTTCGCGGCGGCTGCCATTGTTCGGTTGCGGCAGCCAGCGTGCCAGGAAAGAAGTCGTCATGGTGGGAGGGCGCGTTCGCGTTGCTCATGCAGAGCGGAACATTATCCCATGCGTTTGCATTCGTTGCCGGCGCATGCTTATACGTTTTGCGCATAAGCACAGTGCAAATGAATTGTAGATATTTCTGCGCAGCAGGCATATTCTAGACAGTCGCGCTCGCTGACCCTGGCCAGCCTGCCTCATGTCCCATTTTCCTGGAGCCCCGCATGCGTCTTCTTTCTACTGTTCTTGCCAGCCTGCTGCTGTCCGGCGCCGCCATCGCCGCCGCTCCCGTGCCTGCGCCGGCCACCGCCCAGCATCTGCCATACAACGCCGCCGCCGACGCCAAGGCGGATGTTGCCCATGCGCTGGCCGAAGCCAAGGCGGCCCATGTGCCGGTGCTGCTGATCTTTGGCGCCAACTGGTGCGAAGACTGCCGCGCACTGGACAAGGCCTTGAAGGAAGGCAAAAATGCCGAGTTGATGCAGAAAGAATTCAAGGTCGTGAAAGTCGACGTCGGCAATTTCGACCATAACCTGGACGTGGCCAACGCCTATGGCAATCCGCTGAAAAAGGGGATCCCGGCCGCCGTGCTGGTCTCCAGCAGCGACAACCAGGTGCTGTACGCCACCAAGGGCGGCGAACTGGCCAACGCGCGCCGCATGAGCGAAAGCGGCATCCACGACTTCTTCAAGAACGCCGCCACGCTCAAGCAACCGGCTATCTGAGCATCAGTTTTTTGCCTGGCTGGTGACCAGCCGGTTGGCCAAGCTCCTCCAGCTTGAACACGCTGACCACCTGCGCCAGGCGCGCCGCCTGATCCTGCAATGACTGGGCGGCCGCCGCCGCTTCTTCGACCAGTGCCGCGTTTTGCTGGGTGGCGTCATCCATCTGCGTTACCGTCGCATTGACTTGCGCGATGCCCTGGCTTTGCTCCTGGCTGGCCGAGGCGATCTCTGCCATCAGGTCGGCCACTTGCTGCACCGACACCACGATATCCTGCATGGTGGCGCCGGCCGTGTCGACCAGCTTGCTGCCCGCTTGCACCTTGTTGCCCGAGTCGATGATCAGGTCCTTGATTTCCCTGGCGGCACTGGCAGAACGTTGGGCCAGGTTGCGCACTTCGGTGGCGACCACCGCAAAGCCGCGGCCCTGTTCGCCGGCGCGCGCCGCTTCGACCGCCGCGTTCAAGGCCAGAATATTGGTTTGGAAGGCTATGCCATCGATCACGCCGATAATGTCGGCGATCTTCTTCGAACTTTCCGTGATCGCGCCCATCGTTTGCACCACCTGGCCGACCACTTCACCACCCTTGATGGCGTGGCCGGAGGCCGATACCACCAACTGATTGGCCTGGCGCGCATTGTCGGCGTTCTGCTTCACGGTCGAGGTCAGCTCTTCCATGGCGGCCGCGGTTTCTTCCAGGCTCGATGCCTGGCTTTCCGTGCGCGCCGACAGATCCAGGTTGCCGCTGGCGATTTCACTCGATGCACTCGCAATCGCCACGGTACTGTCGCGAACTTCGCGTATCGTCACGTTCAGCGACGCCACAAAACGGTTGAAGCCGGCCGCCAGCGCGCCGACTTCATCTGCCGACTCGACCACCATGCGGCGGCTCAGGTCGCCGTTGCCGCTGGCGATATCGCCGAGCATGTCGGCCGCCCGCGCCACCGGGGCGGCAATCGCGCGGCTGATCACATAGATGATCGCCAAGGCCACGCCGCCGCCGACCAGGCCGGCCACCAGCGCGGCGATAAGCGCCGAACGCGTCACATTGCCCAGCACTTCCGCTTCCGGCACTTCGGCCACCACATACAGGTTCAGTTCCGGAACAAAGGAGGCCGCGACGAATTGCTTGCCGGTCGGCGCCGTGTACATGCTGGAGGTGTATTTTTTGCCTGTCAGCAGGCTGTTGCTCAGCTCGTCATTAAAGCCCGGCAAGTTCTTCAGCAGATGCTTGCCGTCGGCCAGGGCAGGATCGCGGTGGATCAGCACAGTGCCGTTGGCGCGCACCAGGTAGACATAGCCGGTCCGGCCGATCTTGTAGCTGCGGATGGTCTCGGCCAGTGCGTCGATGGACAAGCCCAGGCCGGCCGCATATGGCTTGCCGCCGGCCGTCTTGCCGCGCGCATTCAGGTACAGCATGATGCTGTTCGAATCGACGGCCGTGTCGATATCGAGAGTATAGGCCTTGTCGCCGGCCAGCAGGCCGTAGAACCACTGGTCCGAGGCCAGGTTCTTGTCCAGGGTGCGCAGCAGGCCTTCGGTGGTGAAATACTTGCCGGTACTGCCCGAGGCCCAGTTGATCGAGGCGGCCTGGTTCTTGGTCTTGATGGCGCTGGCGTAGCGCTGGAAGGCGGCCAGGCCATCATCGGGCAGGCCGGCGTCTTCCCAGTCCTGCAAATAGATGTCGTTGGCCATGGTCTGCACCACCGACAATGGCTGGCTGATCTGGCGCAGCACATCGTTGCGGATTTCGCCCACTTGGGCCGGCAACTCCTGGCTGACAACGCGCTCGCGCACATAATCGCTGCTCATGCGCACGCTGAGGAAAGACGAGATCGCCATGAACAGCAGCAGGCAAAAGCCCATGCTGAACATCAGTTTTTTCTGGATCGAGAGGCGGCGGAGAAAATGCATGGAAAACCTTGTGCGTGACCCCGCAGGCGGCGGGCAAGCGCGAAAGTATACCGACTGGCGGTATGCACACCGCTGATTTCCCTATCTTTCGGCCCCGTTTATGTTGCGATGCAGCAACGTGGCTGAAGGGCAAGCTTAGGCAAGCTGCAATAGTTTTATGACGGCAAGCCATGCGCGATCAGTTCCAACGGCAGCTCCGTGCTGTACTTGATCTGCTCCATGGAAAACGCCGACGATACGCCCAGCAACTGGGCCGCCTTGATCAATTTTTTGTAGAACAGGTCGTAGCCCTTGATATCGGTGGTCACCACTTTCAGCAGGTAATCGATATCGCCGCTCATGCGGTGGAATTCCTGTACTTCGGGCATCACGATCACGGCGGCGGCAAAGCGGCGCAGCCATTTTTCGTCATGCTGGCCGGTGCGCACGCTGACAAACACCGTCACCGGCAAGCCGACTTTCTGGCGGTTGACGATGGCCACGCGGCTCTCGATATAGCCTTCTTCCTCCAGGCGCTTGACCCGCTTCCAGCACGGCGTGCTGGACAGGCCGATGCGCTCGCTCAGGGCGGCGATCGACAAGGTGCCGTCACTCTGCAGGGCGGCCAGGATGGCGCAGTCGAATTTATCGAGCGGATGGGAAAGTGAATTCATTTTTATATATCCTCATCAAGAGCATGTTCATGCTGCATGGTAGCGTATTGGCAGTATCTTTTGGCATATCTTCACGGGTGGCGCTTGGTAGACTATTGATCTGCCCAATCCCGAAGCGACGATCATGAAAGACATTTACCTCGACTGCAACGCCACCACCAGCGTGCTGCCCGCCGCCGTTGCCGCCGCCAGCGCCGCCATGGCGCATGGTTATGGCAACCCCAGCAGCACCCATGCCACCGGCCTGCAAGCGAAAGCCATGATGGATGGCGTGCGCGCGCGGGCGCGCCGCCTGCTGGGCACGGGGGAAGGGCGGCTGATGTTCAACAGCGGCGCCACCGAAGGCATCCAGACGGCCGTGCTGTCGGCCCTGTGCGCGCTGCGCGAACGGCGCGACGCCGGCCAGCGCATCGGCACCCTGTTGCTGTATGGCGCCACCGAGCACAAGGCCGTGCCGGAAAGCCTGGCGCACTGGAACCGCCTGCTGGGCCTGAACCTCACCTTGCGCCAGCTGCCGGTCGACACCGACGGCCGCCACGACCTGGCGGTGCTGGGCGAGCTGATCGGCGACACCGCCATGCTGTGCACCATGGCCGCCAATAACGAAACGGGCGTGATCAGCGACCTGTCGGCGATTGCGCAATTGCTGGAGGAGCGCGGCGCCCATGCCTGCTGGATGGTCGACTGCGTGCAGGCGCTGGGCAAACTGCAACTGAACCTGGCCGCCACGCGCATCGATTACGCGCCATTTTCCGGCCACAAGCTGTACGCGCCGAAAGGCATCGGCATGCTGTATGTGCGCGCCGGCGCGCCATTCACGCCGCTGATGATGGGCGGCGGCCAGGAAACGGGGCAGCGTTCAGGCACCGAAAACATGGCCGGCATCGCCGCCCTGGGCGCCGTGCTGGCGGCGCTGGACGATGGCGTCACTTTCCGCAGCCACGGCGAGCTGGCGCAGTTTCGCGCGCGCCTGGTGGCCAGCCTGGAAGCGGCCTTGCCCGGCATCGTCTTCAATATGCCGCTGACGCTGTCGCTGCCGACCACCCTGAATTTTTCCGTGCCGGGCCTGTCGTCGAAAGAGCTGCTGGACCTGTTCGATGCGGCCGGCGTGCGCGTCAGTTCGGGCAGCGCCTGTTCGGCCGCGAAAGCCTTGCCCAGCTATGTGCTCGAAGCGATGCGCGTGCCGGCCTGGCGCGCCAGTTCGGCGATTCGCCTGTCGTTCGGCCCCTTGACCGACGAAGCGACCATTCTTGCCGCCTGCGAACGCATCGAACGCTGCGGCGAGGCGCTGCGCGCCAGCTGTTTGCTGCCGTCCGCGCTGGCACCCTCGTCGGCCATGCGCGACGGCGTCACGCAGCTGAGCGTCGACGGCCGCACCACCTGGCTGCTGACGGACGCGGCCAGCGCCAGTTGCGTGATCATTGACCCGCAAGCGGCCCTGGTGCCGCGCCTGGCCGCCTTCGTGCGCTGCCAGGGCTATGGCGTGCAGGCCATCGGGCATACCGAAACACCGCCTGACCAGGGGGCGGCGCGCCTGGCGCTGATCGACGCGCTGGACCTTGAGCAGACCGATGCCTTCGATGCGCAGGGCCGGCTGGCGTTTGGCGCCGGCCTGCGCCGCATCGATTGCGGCGATACCCAGGTGTATTTGCTGGGCGACAGCTTTGCCTTCACGGGCGCGCTCGCGGCGCACGTGGTGGCGGCCTTGCTGAGCCCGGATCTGGTCATGCCGGACACCGTGCTGTGCGGCTCGCGTGACGATGGCGGCATCTGCGCCACCGTGCGTCCGGTCCAGCCACCGGCGGCGTTGCCCTTGCAACTCGACGCAGCCGGCCTGGCGGCCTGGTTGCGCACGCATCCGGACGCCATCGTGGTCGATGTGCGCGAAACCTATGAACAGGCCGCGTGCACGGGGCAGGTATGCGATGGCGCCACCGTGCAGCGCGTGCCGCTCAGCCGCCTGGCGGGCGAAGTGGCCGGCTGGCTGCGGGAACCACAGCGTCCGCTGGTGTTCTTCTGCCGCAGCGGCAACCGCAGCGCGCGCGCGGCCGCCTGTTTGCGCCGCCTCGGCCACGGCGCGGCCTGGCAGTTGAACGGCGGCATGGCCATGGCCGCGTCCGCTCCTCCGCCGCTGTCGATCGCGGCCTGATCCTTGATACTGCCGAGTAGCTTTCCCGCTACCTGGCAAAGCGGTTTCTTTCTCTTTTGAATAAGTAGCGCTGCCAATGGCCCGTGTGTGTACGCTAGCGCACGGTGCCATGCCGAGTGCGGACCTACGATGAAGTTCAGAAAATCTCTCTGATTATTGAGATTCATCGTAACGCTCCGGCGCTTTGCTTTCCGTCTTTGCCAGTGTCTGCTTTGCTCCCGCAAACCGGCCCTGGCCTGGCGGCGGGTGCCGCCGTGTCATGCGCGCACCTAGCGAGGCCAAGTTGAAAGAGTACACAGCAGCATTCAAGGAAAAGCTTTCCCGGTTCAAGGACTTCTTCCAGGGCGGTATCCATCCGAGGGGCACGGGCGACAGCTTCGACGCCGCGCATGACGACGCCTTGCCCTTGCGTTCGGAATTGTTCAGCGCCATGCAGATGGCGGCGCACGGCAAGAACATCGCCAGCGGCCATGCGGTCAGCAAGCGGCACGGCCGCGACCGGCTGCTGGCGCGCCTGGCCGACAACGCGGCCCTGATCACGGCCACCGTCAATGAGCTGACGGCGACGGTCAAAAGCGGCCGCCAGGTCACGCCCGCTTCGGAATGGCTGCTCGATAATTTCTATCTGATCGAAGAACAGATCCGCACCACGCGGCGCCACCTGCCGAAGAACTACAGCAAGGAGCTGCCGCGGCTGACGTCCGGCCCGGACGCCGGCTGTCCGCGCGTGTATAAAATCGCGCTGGAAATCATCTCGCATGGCGATGGCCATGTGGACCTGGAAAACCTGTGCCACTTCGTCGAGGCCTACCAGGACGTCGCCACCCTGACCCTGGGCGAACTGTGGGCCGTGCCCATCATGCTGCGCCTGGCGCTGATCGAAAACCTGCGCCGCGTCGCCGCGCGCGTGGCCGACGACCGCCTGCAGCGCGACCTGGCCAATGGCTGGGCCGACCAGATGATGGAGATCGCCGACAGCAACCCCAGCGGCTTGATTTTGCTGGTGGCCGACATGGCGCGCTCGAATCCGCCCACCAGCAGCGCGTTTGTCGCCGAACTGTCGCGCCGCCTGCAGGGGCAGAGCCCGTCGCTGACCCTGGCCTTGTCGTGGCTCACGCACAAGCTGGCCGAATCGGGCCTGACCATCGACCAGCAGGTGCAGGTCGAGATCGGCCAGCAGGCGGCCGACCAGGTGTCGATCGCCAACAGCATCGGTAGCCTGCGCTTCCTGGGCACCATGGACTGGCAGGAATTCGTCGAGACCATGAGCGTGGTCGAACAGACCTTGCGGCTGGACCCGGCCGGCACCTATGGCGCGATGGATTTCGCCACCCGCGACAGCTACCGCCATGCGATCGAACGCATCGCCAAGCGCAGCGAACGCAGCGAAATGGAAGTGGCCGAAATGGCGGTGCAGCTGGCGCAGACGCATGGCGCCAGCATCGACACGCGCAAGGGCCATATCGGCTTCTACCTGGTCGGACGCGGTGTGCTGATCCTGGAAAAACAGGCCGGCGCCAAACTGCCGTTCCGCGAAGCGCTGGAACACACGGCGCGCGCGGCGCCGCTGGCGGTCTACCTCGGTGCGATCTCCTTCCTGAGCCTGGCCACCAGCGCGCTGCTGCTCGAACGCGCCGTGCGCTACGGCGTCTCGGGCTGGCCGCTGGCCGCCCTCGGCGTGCTGGCGCTCTTGGGCAGCAGCCAGCTGGCGGTGGCCCTGGTGAACTGGGTGGCGACCCTGATGACCGTGCCGCATCCGCTGCCGCGCATGGACTACAAGGCCGGCATTCCGTCGGACGCGCGCGCCATCGTGGTGGTGCCGACCCTGATCTACAGCGAGGCCAACGTGGCCGAGCTGTGCGAAGCGCTGGAAGTGCGCTACCTGTCCAACCGCGATGCCAACCTGCGGTTTTGCCTGCTGACCGATTTTGTCGATGCGCCGACGCAAACCCTGCCCGGCGACGAAGCCCTGCTGCGCCAGGCGCAAACCATCATCCGTGGCCTGAACCAGAAATACTGCGTCGAAGGCGAACAGTTCAAGGACAACGGCGACCCGGCCGATCCGGAAGACCTGGGCCAGGCCGGCCCGTTCCTGCTGCTGCACCGCCCGCGCCTGTGGAATTCACAGCAGAACGCGTGGATGGGCCAGGAGCGCAAGCGCGGCAAATTGTCGGACCTGAACCTGTTCCTGCGCGGCGGCGCGCGTGACAAATTCATGCTGGTCGAGGGCGAATTGCGCGGCCTGCGCACCATCAAGTACGTGATCACGCTCGACACCGACACCCAGCTGCCGCGCGACGCGGCGCGCCATTTCGTCGCCACCATGATGCATCCGCTGAACCGCCCCGTGCTCGACGCGGCCGGCTCGCGCGTGATCGCCGGCTACGGCATTCTGCAGCCGCGCGTGGCCGTGGCGCTACCCAGCGCCAACGCCTCGCAGTATGAACTGCTGTGCGGCGGCGAGCCGGGCATCGACCCGTATACGCGCACGGTGTCCGACCTGTACCAGGACGTGTTTTATGAAGGCTCCTTTATCGGCAAGGGCATCTATGACCTCGACATGTTCGAGCGCGTGCTGGGCCAGCGCCTGCCCGACAATAAAATTCTCAGCCACGATCTGCTGGAAGGCTGCTACCTGCGCGCGGGCTTGCTCAGCGACTCGCAATTGTATGAAGAATATCCGGCCCGCTACGATGCGGACGTGAGCCGCCGCCAGCGCTGGATCCGCGGCGACTGGCAGCTGATCGGCTGGCTGCTGGGCCGCGTGCCTGGCCGTGGCGGCAAGCGCGAACGCAATCCGCTGTCGATGCTGTCGCGCTGGAAGCTGTTCGACAACCTGCGCCGCAGCCTGGTGGCGCCGGCCACCACCGCCTCCTTGCTGCTGACCTGGGGCTTTTTGCCGCAGGTGGCGTTCTGGAGCGCGGCGGTGCTGGCGATCATCTTCCTGCCGCCGGTGGTGTCGGCCCTGTACGACCTGCTGCGCAAGCCGCGCGACACCCTGTGGCGCCAGCATCTGGCCGCCTTCGAGCGCCGCTGCGGGGTGCAGTTTTCGCACGCCATGCTGACCCTGGTGTTCCTGCCGTATGAAGCCTTTATCAGCCTGGACGCCATCGTGCGCACGCTGTGGCGCCTGAACGTCTCGCACAAGCACCTGCTCGACTGGCGTGCCTCGAACCTGCACAGTTCCAAAGGCGGGCAGGGCGACAGCTGGCGCGCCATGTGGACTTCGCCGCTGCTGGCGGTCGCCACCTTCGGCGCGCTGCTGCACTGGCGTCCGGAAGCCTTGCCGGCCGCCGCCATCATCCTCGTGCTGTGGCTGGCCGCGCCCGTCATCGCCTGGCGCATCAGCCGCCCGATCAAGCGCGCCGTCGCCCGCCTGTCGCCCGAGCAGGGCCAGTTCCTGCACGGCGTGGCCCGTAAAACCTGGGCCTATTTCGACACCTTTGTCGGCCCTGACGACCATTGGCTGCCACCCGATAACATGCAGGAGCACCCCAGCATGGTGGTGGCGCACCGCACCTCGCCGACCAATATCGGCCTGGCGCTGCTGGCCAACCTGACCGCCTACGATTTCGGTTATATCACCATGGGCCAGCTGATCGAACGCAGCCGCGCCACCTTGCACAGCATGGGCGAACTGGAACGCTTCCAGGGCCATTTCTACAACTGGTACGACACGCAGACGCGCAAACCGCTGCAGCCGATGTATATCTCGACGGTCGACAGCGGCAACCTGGCCGGCCATTTGCTGACCTTGCAGCCTGGCCTGGTCGAACTGTATGACGCACCGATCATCGGCGCGCAGCTGGTGAGCGGCATCCGCACCACGGCGCAGGTGCTGCAGGAATTCATTACCGCCGACGGTGGCGCGAATGGCGCGCGCGATGCGCTGGCGCTGCTGCTGGCCGAGGCCGCGCCGGCCAGCCTGCCCGAATGGCATGCTTACCTGAACGCCGCCAACAGCGCGGCCGACGCGCTGCTGTCGCTGTCCCTGCAAGACAGCGACACCGAGCTGGCGATGTGGAGCGATGCGCTGGCGCGCCAGTGCCGCGCCGCCCTGGCCGAACTGCTGCAACTGGCGCCGTGGGCCGCGCATGCGGGCCTCGATGGTGCACTCTCGCGCGTGCCGACCCTGCGCGAACTGGCGACCATGGAAGCGGCGCCCGGTACCTTGCCCGAGCTGGCCAGCCTGCTGGCGCAAGGGCGCGAACAGGCGATCCGCAATGTGCGCGATATCGCCCAGGCGGCGGGCCAGGCGCGCGACTTTGCGCAGATCGAATACGGCTTTTTGTACAACCCGTCGACCAAGCTGCTGGCGATCGGCTACAACGTCAGCGAGCGCCGCCTCGACGCCAGCTATTACGACCTGCTGGCCTCCGAAGTGCGCCTGGCCAGCTTTATCGCCATCGCCCAGGGCCAACTGCCGCAGGAGCACTGGTTTGCGCTGGGCCGCCAGCTGTGCATGGTGGCCGGCCAGCCGGTATTGCTGTCGTGGAGCGGCTCGATGTTCGAGTACCTGATGCCGCTTTTGGTGATGCCGAACTACCCGAATACCCTGCTCGACCAGACCTATCACTCGGTGATCGAAGCGCAGATCGACTATGGCCGCCAGCGCGACGTGCCGTGGGGCGTGTCCGAATCGGGCTACAACACGGTCGACGCCAGCCTCAATTACCAGTACCGCGCGTTCGGCGTGCCGGGCCTGGGCCTCAAACGCGGCCTGGCCGACGACCTGGTGATCGCGCCGTACGCCAGCATGATGGGCCTGATGGTGAAACCGGAAGAGTCGTGCCAGAACATGCAGCGCATGCAGGCGGCCGGCTACATGGGCCGCTACGGCTTCTTTGAAGCGATCGACTTTACGGCCGCGCGCCTGCCGCGCGGTCAGACCAGCGCCGTGATCCGCTCCTACATGGTGCACCACCAGGGCATGGGCTTCCTGGCCCTCAGCTACCTGCTGCACGACCGGCCGATGCAGCGCCGCTTCGAGTCCGATCCGCTGCTGCAATCGGCCTTGCTGGTGCTGCAGGAACGCACGCCGCAGGCGGGCGCCTTTTACTCGAACACGGCCGAACTGGCGGTACTGCGCAGCAGCGCCACCGAGCAGACCATGCCGATGCGTATCCTGACCCAGGCCAACAGCGCCGTGCCCGAAACGCAGCTGCTGTCGAACGGCCGCTACCACGTGATGGTCAGCAATGCCGGCGGCAGCTACAGCCGCTGGAAAGACCTGTCCGTGACGCGCTGGCGCGAAGACAGCACGCGCGACAACTGGGGCAATTTCTGCTACCTGCGCGACCTCGACGAAGGCGATGTCTGGTCCACCACTTACCAGCCGACCCTGGTCGAACCGAAGAAATATGAAGTGATCTTTTCGGAAGGGCGCGCCGAGTTCCGCCGCGCCGACCATGGCCTGGACCTGTACACGGAAATCGTCGTCTCGCCCGAGGACGATATCGAGATCCGCCGCACCCGCATCAGCAACAATTCGAACCGCCAGCGGCGCATCGAGATCACCAGCTTTGCCGAAGTGGTGATGGCGCCGTCGGCCGCCGATGCGGCCCATCCGGCGTTCAGCAAGCTGTTCGTGCAGACCGAAATCCTGAGCCAGGAAAACGCGATTCTGTGCACGCGCCGTCCGCGTTCGAAAGACGAGCAGATGCCGTGGATGCTGCATGTGATGACGGTGCATGACGCGGCCGGCTACGAGGTCTCGTTCGAGACCGACCGCTCGCGCTTCATCGGCCGCGGCAACACGGCGCAGCTGCCGCTGGCGCTGCAGCAGGACGGCCCCCTGAGCGGTGGCCAGGGCTCGGTGCTGGACCCGGTGGTGGCGATCCGCTACGTGGTCACCCTGGCGCCCGACCAGGCCATCACCGTCGACAGCGTGACCGGCATGGTCGAGCAGCGCGAAGCGGCGCTGCACCTGATCGACAAATACCAGGACCGCCACCTGGCCGACCGCGTGTTCGAACTGGCCTGGACCCACAGCCAGGTGGTGCTGCGCCAGCTGAACGCCAGCGAAGCCGACGCGCAGCTGTATGCGCGCCTGGCCAATGCCGTGATCTATCCGAACGCCTCGCTGCGCGCCGACGCCAGCATTTTGCTGAAAAACCATCGTGGCCAGTCCGGCCTGTGGGCCTACGCGATTTCCGGTGACCTGCCGATCGTGCTGCTGCAGATCCGCGACCCGGCCAATATCGAGCTGGCGCGCCAGATGGTGCAAGCGCATGCCTACTGGCGCCTGAAAGGGCTGGTGGTCGACCTGGTGATCTGGTACGAAGACCAGTCCGGCTACCGCCAGCTGCTGCAGGAACAGATCATGGGCCTGATCGCCTCGGGCATCGACGCCCAGGCGATCGACCGCCCGGGCGGCATCTTCGTGCGCCTGGCCGACCAGATCGCCAACGAAGACCGCATCTTGCTGCAATCGGTGGCGCGCGCCATCATCAGCGACACGCGCGGCACCCTGGCCGAGCAGGTCAAGCGCCCGGCCAGCCCGGTGCTGCGCATGCCGCCGCTGATGCTCGAGGGCGGCCGTGAAGTGGTGCTGGCGCCGCACAAGGCATCGAAGCGCGAGCTGATCCTGGAAAACGGCCTTGGTGGCTTTACGCCCGATGGCCGCGAATACGTGATCACCACCAGCGAAGGCCAGCGCACGCCGGCGCCATGGTCGAACGTGCTGGCCAATGCGCAGTTCGGCACCGTGGTGTCGGAAAGCGGCCAGGCGTATACCTGGAGCGAGAACGCGCATGAATTCCGCCTCACGCCATGGCATAACGATCCGGTGTCGGACCTGTCGGGCGAAGCGTTTTATATCCGCGACGAAGACAGCGGCCAGTTCTGGTCGCCATCGGCCCTGCCGGCGCGCGGCACCGGCGACTACGTGACGCGCCACGGCTTCGGCTTCAGCGTGTTCGAGCACACTGAAAGCGGGATCGCCAGCGAGCTGTGTACCTATGTGGCGCTGGACGCGCCGGTCAAATATTCGGTGGTCAAGCTGCGCAACGACAGCGGCGTGGCGCGCCGCCTGTCTGTCACCGGCTATGTGGAATGGGTGATGGCCGACCTGCGCGCCAAGTCCGGCATGCACGTGGTGACGGAGGTCGATTCCATCAGCGGCGCGCTGTTCGCGCGCAATAACTACAACACCGAGTTTTCCGGCCGCGTGGGCTTTTTCAATACCGACGCCAGCATCCGCTCGATCACCTGCGACCGCAATGAATTCATCGGCCGCAACGGCAGCCTGGCGCAGCCGGCCGCCTTGCGCCGCGTGCGGCTGTCCGGCAAGGCCGGCACCGGCCTGGACGCCTGCGCGGCGATCCAGGTGCCGTTCGAACTGCAACCGGGGCAGGAGCGCGAAATCGTCTTTATCCTCGGCGTGGGCGGGCGCCGCAATGCCGACGCCAGCACCATGGTGCAGCGTCACATGGGCAAGGATGCGGCCCGTGCGGCACTGGCCAATGTGCACGCGCACTGGGAAAGCACGCTCGGCGCGGTGCGTATCGAAACGCCCGATCCGACGCTGGACGTGATCGCCAACGGCTGGCTGATGTACCAGACCATCGCCTGCCGCATGTGGGCGCGCAGCGGCTACTACCAGTCCGGCGGCGCGTATGGCTTCCGTGACCAGCTGCAGGATGCGATGGCGATGATCCATACCAAGCCCGAGCTGCTGCGTGGCCACTTGCTGGTCAGCGCCGCGCACCAGTTTCTCGAAGGCGACGTGATGCACTGGTGGCATCCGCCTGCGGACCGCGGCGTGCGCACGCATTGTTCCGACGATTACCTGTGGCTGCCGCTGGCCGCCTGCCGCTATGTGACGGCCACCGGCGATCTGGCCGTGATGTCGGAAACGGTGCACTTCATCGAAGGGCGCGCCGTCAAGCCGGAAGAAGATTCCTACTACGACCTGCCGGTGCGTTCGAACGAATCGGCCGACCTGTACGAACACTGCGTGCGGGCGATACGCCACGGCCTGCGGATGGGCGTGCACGGCCTGCCTTTGATGGGTTCCTGCGACTGGAACGACGGCATGGACAAGGTGGGCGAACACGGCAAGGGCGAGAGCGTGTGGCTGGCCTTCTTCCTGTACGAAGTGCTGCAGCGCTTTGCCGAACTGGCGGTGCTGCGCGGCGATGAACCGTTTGCGCAGTTCTGCCGCGACGAAGCGGTGAAACTGTCGGCCAATGTCGAAGAACACGCGTGGGACGGCGAGTGGTACCGCCGCGCCTATTTCGACGACGGCACGCCGCTCGGTTCGCACACCAACGAAGAATGCCAGATCGATTCGATTTCGCAAAGCTGGGGCGTGCTGTCGGGCGCGGCGAATAAAGAGCGCGTCACCGGCGCCATGCGCCAGGTCGATGCGCGCCTGGTGCGGCGCGATTCGGGCGTGATTCAATTGCTCGACCCGCCGTTCGACACGGCCGACCTGAACCCCGGTTATATCCGTGGCTATGTGCCTGGCGTGCGTGAAAACGGCGGCCAGTACACCCATGCGGCGATCTGGACGGCGATGGCCTTCGCGCGCATGGGCGACGGCGAAAAAGCCTGGGAATTGATGCGCATGATCAGCCCCGTGCGCCACGGCGAGGACGCCGAATCGGTGGCGCGCTACAAGGTCGAACCGTATGTGGTGACGGCCGACGTGTATGCCGTTTCGCCGCACGTGGGGCGCGGCGGCTGGAGCTGGTACACGGGTTCCTCGGGCTGGTTGTACCGCCTGATCATCGAGTCGCTGCTGGGCGTGTCGCGCGAAGCGAACCAGCTGCGCCTGGCGCCCATGCTGCCGGCCGAGTGGAGCACCTTCAAGCTGCACTACCGCTTCGGCGCCAGCAGCTACGCCATCACGGTGGAAAAGGCGCAGGGACAAGCGCCTGGCTTGAGCGTCGATGGGGTGGCGGTGGCGGGCGACACCATCGCCCTGCGCGACGAGAAGCGGGTCTACCAGGTGCTGCTGCGGGTGTAGTTAAAAGCCGAGCGCGGCGCCCGCTCCCAGCAGGGTCGCCACGCCCAGCACGGCGAATACCAGCGCGGCGATGCCGTGCACCAGGCGCAGTGGAATGCGCCCGGCGATCCTGTCGCCCAGGTAGACGGCCGGTACATTGGCCAGCATCATGCCGAAGGTGGTGCCCAGCACCACCGCCAGCATGCTGTCGTAGCGGGCCGCCAGGGCGACCGTGGCCACCTGCGTCTTGTCGCCCATCTCGGCCATGAAAAAGGCCAGCAGCGTGGTCAGAAACACGCCGTATTTCGCCAGTTTGGCGTCGTCCTCGTCGAGCTTGTCGGGGATCAGGGTCCAGGCGGCCATCACCAGGAATGACACCCCCAGCACCCAGCGCAGCAGGTCCGGCCCCAGCATGCCGGTAATCCAGCTGCCGATGGCGGCCGCGAACGCATGGTTGATGATGGTGGCGATGAAGATGGCCAGCACGATGGGCACCGGCCGGCGAAATTTCGCGGCCAGGACAAAGGCGAGGAGCTGGGTTTTGTCGCCGATTTCAGCGAGACCGACGATGCCGGTGGAGATCAGGAAGGCTTCCATGGGGTTACTCAAAGTAGACGGGCCGGACGAATCAACCAATGATCCACGGACGGCTCCGGCCCTGTGCGGCCGCCCCTGGATCAATGGTCTCGTCAAGTTGTTCAACCACCTGCACCATGGCCTGCGGGCCAATCATGTTGATACAGGTTCCGCGCCAAGAAGCGCGGACGACTACTCCCCAATGTTCGAGGCGCATGATACGCCAATGCGGCCCGGCGCGCCAGATGGCGGGCCTGTGCGCCGGATTCGTGTGGGCCTTCGACAACAATGATCGGTTTGCCAACGGACTCGACTTAGAATGCAGGCTGTCCCCCACTTTTCATGATGGAATGCGCCATGCCGGTCCTGGTTCGCTTGCTTGCCCTGTGTCTGCCCCTGTTGGTGTCCTTGCCCGGCCTGTGCGGCCCGGCCGCGCCGTTCGACGACAAGTTCCGCCAGCTCGAAGAACTGCTGCCCACGCCAAATGGCTACCGCACCGCCTCGGGCGCGCCCGGCCACGCCTACTGGCAGCAGCGCGCCGATTACGTGATCCGCGCCACCCTGGACGAAGAGCGCCGCGCCATCACCGCCAGCGAGAAGATCACCTATCACAACCGCTCGCCCGACAGCCTGGCCTATCTGTGGCTGCAGCTGGACCAGAACGGCTTGCGCAAGGATGCCGACCAGCGCCGCGTGCTGAGCGCGCCGTCGCGCCAGGCCTGGCTCAGCGGCGACGAAGAGCAGGCCCTCAAATTCGAGGACCTGCGCGCCATCCACGCGGGGCGCGAATTCGACGGCGGCTTCAAGCTCGGCGCCATTACCCTCGCCAATGGCCAGCCGCTGGCGCATGTGGTCAACCAGACCATGCTGCGCATCGACCTGCCGGTGGCGCTGGCGCCCGGCCAGAGCATCACCTTCAATATCGCCTGGTCCTATCTGATCAACGACCAGAAGGTGCTGGTCGAGCGTTCCGGCTACGAATACTTTGAAGACGATAAAAACACGATCTTCCAGGTGGCGCAGTGGTTTCCGCGCATGGCCGCCTACTACGACGCGGTCGGCTGGCAGAACAAGCAGTTTCTCGGCTCGGGCGAATTCACGCTGGAATTTGGCGACTACGAGCTGTATTTGACGGTCCCCGGCGACCATGTGGTGGCCGCCACCGGCGAGCTGCAAAACCCGCAGGAGGTATTGTCTGCCACGCAGCGCGAGCGCCTGGCCCGCGCGAAAAGCAGCGAGGTGCCGCTGATGGTGGTCACGCCGGCGGAAGCGCTGGCGGCGGAAAAAACCCGCAGCACCGCCATGAAAACCTGGCACTACAAGGCGGCCAATGTGCGCGACGTGGCGTGGGCGTCGAGCCGCAAGTTCATCTGGGATGCGCAGGGCTTGAACAGCGGCGGCAAGCGCGTGCTGGCCATGTCCTACTACCCGAACGAAGGCAATCCGCTGTGGCAGCAGTACAGCACGCGCGCGGTGGCGCACACCATCGAGCAGTACAACAAGTACAGCTTAGACTACCCGTATCCGGTGGCGCTGTCGGTCAACGGCGCGGTCGGCGGCATGGAGTATCCGATGATCGCCTTTAACGGCGGGCGCCCCGTGAAGGACAAGAAAACCGGCGAGCTGACGTATTCGAAAAAGACCAAATACGACCTGATCGGCGTGATCATCCACGAAGTGGGCCACAATTATTTTCCGATGATCGTCAACTCGGACGAGCGCCAATGGACCTGGATGGACGAGGGCCTGAACTCCTTCGTGCAGTACCTGGCCGAGCAGGCGTGGGAAGAGGATTTCCCTTCCTGGAATGGCGAGCCGCGCAAGATCGTCGACTATATGCGCAGCCAGCACCAGGTGCCGATCATGACCAATTCCGAGTCGCTGCTGCAGTTCACGGCCAACGCCTACGACAAGCCGGCCACGGCGCTCAACATCCTGCGCGAGACCATTTTGGGACGTGAACTGTTCGACTTCGCCTTCAGGCAGTATGCGCAGCGCTGGAAGTTCAAGCGCCCCACGCCGGCCGATTTTTTCCGCACCATGGAAGACGCCTCCGGCACCGACCTGGACTGGTTCTGGCGCGGCTGGTTCTACACCACCGACGCGGTCGACATCAGCATCGACGGCATCAGCGAATATGGCGTGAGCACGAAAGACCCGGAAATCGAGAAGGCCTGGAAGAAGGCCCAGCACGATGCGCAGCCGCTGTCTATCTCGGCCCAGCGCAACAAGGCACTGCCGAAGAAAATCGACCAGGACCCGTCATTGAAGGATTTTTATAACCGCCACGATGATTTCACGGTCACCAACAAGGACCGCAACAGCCATGCCGAAGAGCTGGAAGGGCTGGAGCCGTGGGAGCGGAAACTGCTGGAACAGCGCAACGCCGGCAAATACCTGTACCTGGTCGACTTTTCCAACCTCGGCGGGCTGGTGATGCCCTTGATCCTGGAAATCGAACTGAAAAGCGGCAAGAAGATCATCGAGCGCGTGCCGGCCGAAGTGTGGCGCTATTCGCCGACAAAAATCAGCAAGGTGATCGTTCTTGACGAGCCGATGGTGAGCCTGGTGCAGGACCCGTACTGGGAAACGGCCGACATCGACACCAGCAACAATGCCTGGCCGCGCAGAATCACGCCGTCGCGGCTGGAGCTGTTCAAGCAGGACCGCGACAAGGACAATCTGATGAAGGATTTCAGTACGCCGTTGAAGGCGGCCGAGAAGGCGCCTGAAGCGAAGCAGGAAGGGAAGTAAGGCCGGTTTCAGACGGCTTCTTCGACGCATTGAAAAGCATAAAAACGTAAAAACGGCGGGCCGAAGACGCGAGCCGCTTGGCCCGGTTGGCCTGTGCGGGCGACTGGAGGCTAATCCGTTTTGCCGGTGTGCTGCTGGCGCTGGGACGCTAACCTGACGGCATCACGGCCAGTCCGGCGCTTTTTTCAGCCAGCCCCTGCCGGAAGTGCTATTCTGCGCGACGCCCCGGCCACAATGCCCGGGGCTTTCGCAAATCATTCAAAAGACGACCATGCAAACGATGACTTTCCTGCGCGCCCTGGGCTGCGCGCTGCTGTGCCAGGCCAGCCTGGCCGCGCACGCCGATCCCTTGAGCTACGCGCGCTATGACCAGGTGCGCACGCGCGACCTGCAGCTGGACCTGAAAGCGGACTTCACGCAAAAGACCCTGTCCGGCTACGCCGAGCTGACCCTGAAATGGATCGACCCGGCCGCGCGCACGCTGGTGCTCGATACGCGCGACCTGGCGATCGCCAAGGTGCAGGTGCGGGACCGGCGCGGCGCGTGGCAGATGGTGCCGTTCCAGCTCGATGCCGTCGACACCGAAAAGGGCCAGGCGCTGCGCATCACCACCACCGGCCAGCCGGAAAAAGTGCGCGTGTACTATCACACCGCGCCGGGCGCCATCGCGCTGCAGTGGCTCACGCCGCAGCAGACCATGTCGGGCAAGCTGCCGTTCATGTTCAGCCAGTCGCAAAGCATCAACGCCCGCTCGTGGGTGCCGTCGCAGGATACCCCGGCCGTGCGCTTTACCTACAGCGCCCGCATCGAGGCCCCGGCCGGCATGCGCGTGGTGATGAGCGCCGAGAATGACGAAAAGGCCACCGGCAAAGGCGGCTGGACCTTCCGCATGCCGCAGCCGATTCCATCCTATCTGCTGGCGATCGCCATCGGTGAACTCGAAGTGAGGAAACTCGGTCCGCGTTCGGCCGTGTATGCCGAGCCGCCGCGCATCAAGGCCGCCGAGTACGAGCTGGCCGACACCGAGAAAATGATCAAGGCGGCCGAAACGCTGTATGGCGACTATCGCTGGGGGCGCTACGACATGATCGTGCTGCCGCCATCGTTCCCCTACGGCGGCATGGAAAATCCGCGCCTGACCTTCTTGACGCCGACCATGATCGCCGGCGACCGCAGCCTGGTCGACCTGATCGCGCATGAACTGGCGCACTCGTGGTCGGGCAACCTGGTCACCAACGCCTCGTGGAAGCACATGTGGCTCAACGAAGGCTTTACCACCTACGTCACAACCCGCATCGTCGAGCAGCTGTACGGCAGCGAGGTGGCGCAGATGGGCGTGCAGGTCGACCAGGAAGAACTGGCCGCCTCGATCAGGGAGCTGCCGGCCGCGAAAACCGCGCTGGTTACGCGCGACGCGGATGCAAACCCGGGCGAGACCTATACCGACGACGGCATCATCTACCCCAAGGGCGCGTGGTTCCTGGCCACCATGGAGCAGCGCGCCGGCCGCAAGGTGTTCGATGTCTTTTTGCGCGGCTGGTTCGACCAGCATGCCTTCCAGAGCGTGACGACCGACCAGTTCATCGCCTACCTGCGCAAGAACCTGCTGGCGCAGCACCCCGAGGTGATGCCGGAAGCGCAATTGAACGAATGGCTGTATGGCACCGGCGTGTCGGCCGGCGCCAAACCTGTGGTGTCGCCGCGCCTGGCGCTGCTGGACCAGCACCGCGACGCCTGGCTCAAGGGCACGCTGTCGACCAAGGAGCTGGGCATGGACCAGTGGATCGCCATCGAGTCGATGCACTTCCTGAACGATATCAATGGCCGCGCCAGCGCCGCGCAATTGCGCGAGCTGGACCAGGTGTATGGCGTCGGCAAGAGCGGCAACAATGAAGTGGCCTACCGCTTCTATCTGGCCTCCGTCAACGCCGGCTACGACGTCAGCGCGCCGCTGCAAACCTTTTTGCTGAGCGTGGGCCGCCAGAAGTTCGTGGTGCCGCTGTATGGCGCGCTGATGAAGACGCCGCAGGGCCAGCAGTGGGCGAAAGACGTGTATGCCAAGGCGCGTGAACGCTACCACCCGGTGACGCAGGAAAGCGTCGACAAATTGATGGCCGCCCAAGTACATTGATCCACCTTCAGGAATCCACACCATGAATTCGAAGCATTACCTCAATACCGTTGCCGCCGCTGTTCTGCTGGCGTTTTCCGGCGCCGCCTTGCCGGCGCTGGCCGCCGATCCTGTCGCCGCCGCCCCGGTCGCGGCGCAGTTGCCCGCACCTGCGCCGGCACCCGCATTCGACCTGGCAAATGACGTCAACCGCGCCTTGAAAACCTTCGACGTGCCCGGCATCGCGATCGCCATCGTCAAGGACGGCAAGGTCATCGCCGCCACCGGTTTCGGCGTGCGCAAACTGGGCGAGACCGCGCCTGTCGACGGCAAGACCCTGTTCGAAGTGGCGTCCAACTCCAAGGGTTTTACGGCCGCCGCGCTGGCCATGCTGGTCGACGAAGGCAAGCTGGCCTGGGATGATCCGGTCACCAAGCACCTGCCCGGCTTCCAGATGCACGATTCGTACGTGACGGGCGAAATGACCATCCGCGACCTGCTGACGCACAGGAGTGGCCTGGGCCTGGGCGCGGGCGACTTGCTGTGGTGGCCGACCACCACATTTACCACCGACGAGATCATCGAAAAACTGCGCTATATCCGCCCGGCCACCAGTTTCCGTGCCAGCTACGCCTATGACAACCTGCTGTATATCGTGGCCGGCAAGATCATCGCCGAGAAAACCGGCAAGAGCTGGGGCCAGGCCATGCACGAGCGCATCCTGGCGCCGCTGGGCATGACCGGCACCACCACCAGCCTGGCGGAAAACGCGGGCAATCCCGACGTCGCCAGCGCGCACAGCAAGATCAACGGCAAGGTCGCCGCCGTCAAGTCGATGCCGGTGCCGAATGCGGTCGGCGCGGTCGGCATCAACACCAACGCTGAAGATATCGCCAAGTGGATGATGGTGCTGCTCGACGGAGGCAAGATCGCCGGCGTGCAGGACAAGGACGGCAAGGACGCGCGCCTGTTCAGCGAAAAGCAGGCCGTTGAATTGTGGACGGCGCAGACCCCGGTCAAGATTGGCGAGCCGAAACCGGCACTGGCGGCGACCAAGCCGAACTTCAGCGCCTATGGCCTGGGTTTCCAGCTGCGCGATTACCAGGGCATGAAAGTGGCCATGCACGGCGGCGCGCTGCAGGGTTTTTATTCGCGCGTGCTGATGGTGCCGCAGGCGAAACTGGGCGTGGCGATCCTGACCAACGCGGAAAATGGCGGTTCGATGACGGCGCTGCAGTGGCGCATCGTCGACCATTACCTGAACGCCCAGCCGTCGGACTGGATCGCGCTGGTGTCGAAGGTGGAGCAGGACATGCATGCGGAAGAAGTGAAAAAGCAGGGCAAGGCATCGACCGCGCGCGCCGCCAAATCGCAGCCGTCGCTGCCGCTGGCCAGCTATGACGGCGAGTACGAAGACGCGTGGTACGGCAAGGTGGTGATCGCGCCGCAAGGCAAGAAGCATATCCTGAGCTTTACCCGCACGCCGGACCTGACGGGTGAATTGGAGCACTGGCAGCACGACACCTTTATCGTGCGCTGGAAGGAGCGCAACTTCAATGCCGACGCCTATGTGACGTTCTCGCTGAAGCCGGACGGCAGCATCGACCGCGTGAAGATGGAGCCGATTTCGGAAGAAACCGACTTCAGCTACGACTTCCAGGACCTCAATTTGGTGCCGGTCAAGGCGGCCGCCAAAAAAGAATAAACGATTTGGCTTGATGTCATCGAACCGCAGCCTGTGCTGCGGTTTTTTTTCGGTTCAACCGATTTTTATTTCTTGAAAGATACTAAAAAAGAAAGCTTATTTGTTTTTTCTGTTTGCTTATTTTTTAATGTTTCAGGGTGGTACTATTTATTCGCACCACAAAATTTGTCCGGACCAGGACAGTTTCTGGTGGCTGGTGTTTTTGTCTTTCCAGGGTTTTCAATGCTCTTCCAACGCTTGAATTTTTTGAAAATGGGATAAAAATGATCAATGTAAAAAAAGCCGTGTTTGTCTTCTGCGCCGCCGTCGGTTTTGCCGGTGCGGTCTGCTCGTCCGCGTATGCCCTGCCATCGCGTGATACCTGTGAATCAGCCTACACCTCGTGCGTGGAAGATGGCGATCAAGGCCAGTGCAACCTGGTCAACCGCCTGTGCGGCATTTACGGCATTTACCTGTAACACCATCACTGCGGCCTGAGATGGGCGGCGCGCCATGCCGGCACGCCGCCTGTTCTTTTATGGCTTGACGAACTTCAGCGTCATGCGGTCGCTCTCGCCGATCGCTTCATATTTGGCGCGGTCGACATCCTTGTTGCCATAGGTGGGCGGCAGCGCCCAGACGCCGCCTTCGTGGTCGGCCTTGTCTTTCGGATTGGCGTTGATGTCCGATTTGCCGGCCAGCTTGAAGCCGGCGCTTTCGGCCAGCTTGATCACATACGCTTCATGCATGTAGCCGCTGCTGGCCTTGGCGTCCTGCGCCTTGTTCGCCGGCAGGCGGTGCTCGACGACGCCGAACACGCCACCCGGTTTCAGGCTGTCGTATACCTGGCCGAACAGTGCTTTCAAGCCCTCGTCGCCGATCGGGATCCAGTTGTGGATATTGCGGAAGGTCAGCACCATGTCGGCCGTGCCTTTCGGCGCGATGCGGTAGGTGGCCGGTGGCGCAAAGGCGCCGATTTCCACCTTGTCGAAAGCGGCCGGGTTGGCGTCGAGTTTTTGCTGGAAACGGGCGGCGCTGCGGCGCGCGCCTTCGCTGCCCTGCGGATCGCTGCCGGCGGCAATCAGCTTGCCCTGCTCGCGCAGGTAGGGCGCCAGGATCTCGGTGTACCAGCCGCCGCCAGGGGCCAGTTCGACCACCGTCATGGTCGGTTTGATGCCGAAAAAGCGCAAGGTTTCATACGGGTGGCGGGCACCGTCGCGCACCACGTTGGCAGGCGTGCGCGCGCTGCCGGCAATCGCCGCTTTCAGGGCCGCGTCGTCGCCGGCGGTATCGGCTTTGGCAGCCATCGCCGCACCGCCCGTGGTCATTGCCGCGCCCAGGGCGGCGGCCAGGATTACTCGCTTCATCATCATCTCGTGCTCCATGCTTGTTAAGGAAAAAGATTCTACTGCTGGTCCAGCATCCACTGCTTCAAGCCGTTGACCCAGTTCTTGGCCGGCAGGTTGACTTGTTTCTTGATCGTCGCCGCGCGTTCGTACAGCTCGCTGAAGTCCAGCACAGGCGATTTTTTAAAGGCCAGCACGACGATGTTTTCGTCTTCCAGTTCCGGCACCCACACCACGGCGTCGAACACCAGTTCCATCGCCTGCAGGTTCTTGTCGTAGTTGGGAAAGTCGCCGAACACATTGGTGCACATGATGCCGTCTTCGCTCAGGCAGTCGAAGCAGGCCTGGTAGAACTCGGGCGTGTCGAGCACCGGGCCGCGCGCTTCCTCGTCGTACAGGTCGACCTGCAGCACGTCGACCGTGCCGTGGTTGGCGGTGTCGAGCACGAAGTCGAGCGCGTTCATTTCGCGCACGTCCAGGCGTGCGTCGTTCGGCGGCAGCGCGAACTGGGCGCCGCACAGGGCGATCACGTTCGGGTTCAGTTCGACCGCCGTCACCGTGGCGTCGGGAAAGCGGCGGTAGCTGAACTTGGTCAGCGCGGCGCTGCCCAGGCCCAGCTGCACGATGCGTTTCGGATCCTGCTTGAACAGCATCCACATCATCATCATCTGCACGTATTCGAGTTCGATGGCGTCGGGTTTGTCCAGGCGCATGGCGCCCTGCACCCACTTGGTCCCCAGGTGCATGTAGCGGATGCCGCGGTGCTGCGTGATGGTGGCCGGCGGATGGCCGGGATGGCTGAAGGCGGCGTTGGTATGGGAGGTAAATTCGATCGTCATGGCGCCAGTGTAGCAGCCGGCAGTATCATCACCACGGCCAGGCCGCCGCCATCGCGGTTGGACAGGCTGATGCGTCCGCCGTGCGCTTCGGCGATCTCGCGCGCCAGTGCCAGCCCCAGGCCGGTGCCGCTGCGCTTGGTGGAATAAAACGGCACCAGCGCGTTCTCCAGCACGGCGCCGCTCATGCCCGGCCCGCGGTCGCGCACTTCGATGCGCAGCATGCCCTGCGCCAGGCTCACATGCAGGCCGATCTGATCGGGTTTCGAACCCGATTCCAGCGCATTTTTCAGCAGGTTGAGCAAGGCTTGCTGCAGCTGCGCCGCATCGAACATGGCAGGCTGCGCGGGTGGCTCGCAGTCGAGCTTGAAGATGGCTTGCGCCGCCAGGCTGTCGATAAACGGCGGCCATGGGCAGCTGGCCAGGCGCGGCGTGGGCAGCTTGGCAAAACGCGCGTAGCCGAGGATGAAGCTTTCCAGGTGGCGCGTGCGCTCCTCGATGGTGGCGAGGATTTGCGGCAGGCGTTCGGTCTGGCCGCGCCGCACCAGTTCCGCGCCCGAATGGGCCAGCGAGGCCAGCGGCGCCAGCGAATTGTTCAGCTCATGGCTGATGACGCGAATGACTTTTTTCCAGGTCTGCACTTCCTGGCGCCGCAGTTCCAGCGTCAGCTGGCGCAGCAGCAGCAGTTCGTGGCGGCGCCCGTTCAGGCTGAAGCTGCGCCGGGCCAGGTGATATACCTCTTCCTGTTCTCCTTCGCCGCTGGTAAACAAACCGTCATTGCCGCGCGCCAGCGCTTCGGCCAGCGCCGGCGCACCCTGGCGCACGATGTCGGCCAGATGGTGGCCTTCGAGCCGGCGGCCGTGGTGCAGCAACTGGCGCGCGGCCAGGTTGGCGTAGACGATGGCGCTGCCTTCGGCCACCAGCAGCATGGCGACGGGGGTGTTCTGCACCATGGTGTCGAGCAGCAGTTCGCGCTGCACCAGGTCCAGCCGCTGCTTGCGCAGCACGTCGCCCAGCGCATTGTGGGCCGCCACCAGGTCGGCCAGTTCATCGTTCTGCGGCCAGCGCAGGCTGAAGCCGAAATCGCCGTCCTGGTAGCTGGCCACGGTGCCCGATAAAGCGCGAAACAGCGACAGCATCGCCTGCAGCTGGGCGCGGATGGTGATGATCGCCACCGGCAGCACGCACAGCAGGGTGGCGCCCAGCACCAGCAGCGGCTGGCCCGGGAAATAATGCGCCAGCAGCAGGGCGATGGCCACCCCCAGCACCAGCAGGGTGGCCACCAGCGCCGTCCAGCGCGTCAGCAGCGAAAGTCGCATGGCCTTGGGCGCCATCAGCCGCGCGCGATGCCCAGCCGTTCCATGCGCCGGTACAGCGCCTGGCGCGACAGGCCCAGTTCCTGCGCCGCCTGGGCCACCACGCCGTGCGCGCGCGCCAGCGCTTCGATGACGCTGCCGCGGTCCGGTTCCGGCGCAGCCGATGGCGCGATGGGTGCGGCCGGCAAGCCCAGCTCCGGCGCATGGATCACGCTGCCAGCGCTCAGCAGGCTGGCGCGCTGCATGACGTTTTTCAGCTCGCGCACATTGCCGGGCCAGCCGTGCGCCAGCAGCGCCGCCTGCGCCTGCGCGTCCAGGGTTTTTTCGTGGCCCAGGAAGTGGCGCGCCAGCACCAGGATATCCGCCGGGCGCTGGGCCAGCGGCGGCAAGCGCAGCTCGATCACGTTGAGGCGGTAAAACAGGTCTTCGCGGAAGGTGCCGGCGCGGATCATGGCCGGCAGGTCGGCGTTGCTGGCGCTGATGACGCGCACCTTGACCTGCCGCTCGCGGTTCGATCCCAAGCGCTCGAAGCGGCCGGTTTCCAGAACCCGCAGCAGTTTCATCTGCCCGGCCAGCGGCAGGTTGCCGATCTCGTCGAGGAACAGGGTGCCGCCGTCGGCCGCGTCGAACTTGCCGTCGCGCGCGCGGGTCGAGCCGGTATAGGCGCCCGCTTCGGCGCCGAACAGTTCGGCCTCGATCAGGTCGACCGGCACGGCGCCGCAATTGAGCACCACGAAGGGGCCCTTGGCCACCAGCGAATTGGCCTGCACGATGGCGGCGATACATTCCTTGCCGCTGCCGTTCGGGCCGGAAATCAGTACCGGCACGTCGGCGCGCGCCACCTGGCAGGCCAGGTGCACCACGCGCTCGGTGGCCGGGTCCTGCCACACCATGCCGCGCAGATCGAACGCGTCTTCCAGCGCGTGGCGCTGGCGCTGTTCGGCCACCACGCGCGCGCGCAGGGCGCGGTTGGCCTGGCCCAGTTCCAGCAGGTTGCGCACGCTGGCCACCAGGCGCCGGTCGTCCCAAGGCTTGGCCAGGTAGTCGGCCGCGCCCGACTTGATCAGGTCGACGGCCGCATCGAGCTGGGTCCAGGCGGTCAGCAAAATCACCGGCAGGTCGGGGTGGCGCGTGCGGATCGCGTGGAACAGCGCGGCGCCTTCCTCGCCCGAGGTGGTGTCGGCCGAAAAATTCATGTCCTGCACCACCAGGTCGATTGCGTGGCGTTCGAGCAGCGCCAGGCCCTCTTCGGGCGTGGCGGCGCTCAGGGCGTCGATCTCGTGCAGGGAAAACAGCACATCGAGCGCGATCGCCACGGCGGCATGGTCGTCAATAATCAGTACGGTAGGCATGCGCGCAGCATAACATTGTCATGGACGTCATCGTCAGGTGCTGCGGGTGGCGGTGGCCGGCGAAATGCTGGCCGCGCGCCAGGCCGGGCCATATACGGCGCCCACGCCGAGCAGCCAGAACACCAGCGCGCCAGCCAGCAGGTAGCCGGGCGGCAGGCGCGCCATTTCCAGCTGGCTGACCAGCAGATGGTTCAGGCCCAGCGCCAGCAGCACGCCGGCGGCCACGCCGGCACTGGTGATCATGAAATTCTCGGTCAGGAAATAGCGCAAAATATCGATGCGCCGCGCGCCCAGTGCCCGCCGCACGCCGATCTGCTTCTTGCGCTGGGTCACCCACAGGCTGGCGATGCCGACAATGCCGCTGGCGGTGACCAGCAGCAGCAGGGTCGAGACCGTGATCAGCATCCACGACAGCGCGCGGTCGGCCCGGTAGCGCTTGTCGCGCTCTTCGTCCTGCGTGCGCACGCGCACGATGACGTCGCCGGGCGAGGCGGCGCGGATGGCTTGCTCGGCGTCTTTCATCACGCGGTCGCGCTGGCCCGCTTCGGCGCGCACGGTCAACAGGGTATCGTTGTCGCCCGTCAGGCGTACCGGCGTCAGCATCGAATACTCGCCGCGCTGGCCGGTTTCGGCGCCTTGCGTCTGCAGCCGTTCCACCACCCCGACCACCTGCAGTTGCTGTGCGCCGACGCCGCTGCCCATGAACACCGGCTGGTTCAGCATGCTGCCGCCACCGGGATGGAGTTTGTTGGCCAGCGCGCGCGTGATGATGACCTGCGGCGGAAATTCTTCCGTCACGTTCTGGTCGATTTCGGTGATTTCGCCGGGCGTGAAATCGCGTCCTTCCACCAGTTGCAAACCCCAGGTCTTGATCAGTGTATCGGGCGTGATGTAGATGGCGGTCGGGATGGTGTTTTTCTGCTCGCTGCGGTTGGCCGACAGGCCCGAGGTGCTGCCGTTGCGCGACAGCGGTATCTGGCTCACCTGCGCCACCGACACCACGCCGGGTACGGCGCGCAGCACGGCCGCCTGGCGCTTTTGCAGCGCCAGCTGTTCGTTATGGCCGGCCGGGCGCATATTGCGCGCCAGCAGGCTGAACACCTCATGCTCGGCCGCCACGCCGCTGGGCCGGGCCGCCACTTCCTGGCGCACGTTGACGATGTGCAGCGCATTGGCCAGGATGGCCAGGCTCAGTGCGACCTGCATGGCCACCAGGATGGCGCCGGTTTTGCTGCGCATCAGCGCAGACAGGATGGGACGAATTTCCATGATCGGTCTCATTGTAGGATGGGTTATTGCGACTTGAGCTGCATCGCCGGCGTCACCTGGCAGGCGCGCCAGGTGGGCAGCAGGCCGGCCAGGATGGCGGCGCCGACCGAGACCAGGAAGGTCAGGCACAGCATCTGCCAGTCCATGTGGGCCACCACCGTCAGCTGGCGCGACTGCATGCCGATCAGGGCCAGCGCACCGTAGGCCAGCAGCAGGCCCAGCACGCCGCCGGCCAGGCCGATGACGGTGGTTTCAAGCAGGAACTGGCGGAAGATATCGGCGCGCGAGGCGCCCAGCGCGCGGCGGATGCCCACTTCGGCGGCGCGCACGGAAAACTTCGCCAGCAGCAGGCCGACGGTATTGACCAGGCACAGCGCCAGGAAGCCGAAGGCCAGCCAGGCCGACAGGCGGTTGTCGTTGCCGACCACGTTCAGGTGCGCCAGCCACTCATCGATATTGAACAGCTGATTGGGCGCATTGCGCTTCAGGCGGCCCAGCTTGCGCTGTTCCTGCGCATAGCTGTCGAGGTAGCTTTGCAGTTCGCCGCGCTGGCCGTCATGCGCCATCTCGAACCAGAATTGCAGCCAGGTGCATTCGGAATCGAGCGTGCCCTGGTAGCCCGCCGCGCGGTCGCCGTCGCAGCTCATGCTGCCGTCATGCGTGGTCTGGTGGCGGATCGCACTGGTAAACGGAATGAAGAATTCATCGTCGTTGCCAAACGCGCCGCTGCCGATGATGCGGTGGATGCGCGGCACCGGCTCCCAGGTATCGAGCACGCCGGTGATCTGGTAGGGGAAACCCAGCAAGGTCATGCGCTGGCCGACCGGGTTGGCGTCGCCATACAGTTTTTCGGCCAGCTTGCGCGACAGCACCACCACATCGGCGCCGGCCGCGTCGTCGGCCGCGCTCCATGGCTGGCCATGGCGAAACGGCGTGTCGAACATGGCGAAGAAATCGCGGTAGGCGGCCAGGCCGCGGCTGGTGAAGGCGCCGATGTCCTTGCGCGCCGGCTCGACCGGCCCGCCGACGCCATACATCACGCTGCGCCGCTCGCCGATCTTGCTGTTCTGCAGATTGACGGCGTCGCGGTAGCTGAGCTGGTTGTCGCCGGACTTGTTGCCGGGCGTGTAGCCGGACAGCGAGCCATTGTCGAGCAGCGGCACGAACAGGCGGTCGCTCTTGTGCGGCAGCGGATTGCCCGACATGACGTGCAGGATGGTCAGCGTGGACACGCTGGCGGCCACGCCGATGGCCAGGGTCAGCACCATCAGCGCCGTCAGGGCCGGGTTGCGGCGCAGGCTGCGCAGGCCCAGCAAAAAATAGTAGCGTAGCATGGGTTCTCCTCAGGCGTGGACGGCGCGGCTGCCGGCCAGCGACGCTTCCTGCTGCGCCAGGTCCGACACCTGGCCGTCGATGATGTGCACATTGCGCTGGCTGCGCAGCGCCAGTTCCGGATCGTGCGTGACCATCAGGATGGTGGTGCCCTGGGCGTTGATTTCTTCCAGCAGTTCCATCACGCCGCGCGCCATCTGCGTGTCGAGGTTGCCGGTCGGTTCATCGGCCAGCAGCAGCTTGGGCGAGCCGGCCAGCGCGCGCGCGATCGCCACGCGCTGCTGCTGCCCGCCCGACAGCTCGGAGGGATAATGCTTCATGCGCGAGGCCAGGCCGACCTTGGCCAGCGCGTCCTCGATGCGCTCCTTGCGCTCGGCGCGGTTGAAGCCCCGGTAGCGCAGCGGCACGTCGACATTGTCGAACAGCGACAGGTCGGGAATCAGATTGAAGCCCTGGAAGATGAAGCCCAGCTTTTCATTGCGCAGGCGCGAGCGGGCGTTGTCGTCCATGCCCTTGACGTTGACGCCGTCGAGGATGTACTGGCCGTCGGTGAATTCTTCGAGCAGGCCGGCGATGTTCAGGAAACTGGTCTTGCCCGAGCCGGAAGGGCCGGTGACGGTGACGAATTCGCCCTGTTGTACATGGATGTCGAAGCCGCGCAGGGCGTGGGTTTCGATCATGTGGGTGCGGTAGACCTTGCTCAGGTTTTGCATGCGCAGCATGGGGAGCCTCTTGAAAAGTAGGGGAATAAAAGTCAGTTGAGCGAGACGCGCGCGGCGTTCTCGAAGTTTTCGGTGCCGGAGATGACCACCTTGTCGCCCTGTTGCAGGCCGCCCAGAATCTCGACCGCCGACACGCTGGTCGCGCCCATGCGGATAGGCGTGCGCACGGCCACGCCGTCGCGCACCACGTAGGCGAAACGGCCGCCTTCGGCCTCCACGAACGGGCCGCGCGCCAGCATCAGCACATTCGGTTTTTCATCGATCAGCAAACGCGCCGTGGCGCGCTGGTTCTGGCGCATGCCGGCCGGCTGCGCGCCGTCGAAGCGCACGCGCGCCAGCACCTGGTTCTTGACCACTTCCGGTGACAGTGCGGACAATTTTCCGGTCGCCTTGACGGCGGCCACCTCGATCTCGGCGCGCATGCCCAGGCCAATATCGGCCACATAGGTTTCCGGCACTTCCAGCTCGATTTCCAGCTGCGACAGGTCGACCAGGGTCATCAAGGCCGTATTGGCCTGCACCACGCTGCGGTTGGCCACCGACAGGGTGCCGATAAAGCCGTTGACGGGCGCGCGCACCGTCAGTTCGTCGACGCGGCGCTGGGCGTTGTCGCGGCTGAGGCGCTGGCGTTCGAGTTCATTGGTCTTGGTCTTCAGGGCCAGCGCCACGTCTTCGCTTTCCAGGCCGGCCGCCTGCGAGGCGTGCTTGCTGCGGATCTCGGCGGAATTGAGGGCGTCCTTCGCCTTCTGGTAATCGATCTTGGCGATGATGCCCACCTGCGCCACGCTTTCGTAGCGCTCCAGGGTGCGCTGCGCCGACAGGCGGTCGATTTCGGCCGTATCGGCTTCGCGCCGCGCCAGCAGTTTCTGTTTCTTGGCCAGGATCTGCTGGCGCGCCACTTCCGCTTCGAGCTGCTGCACGCTCGACTGTTCGCGCTTGAGGGCGTCGGACAAATCGGGCGATTCGAGCACCGCCAGGATGTCGCCCTTCTTGACCGTATCGCCCGCCTTGGCCTTCAGGGTGACGGTGGCCACGGTGGTCGAATACAGGGTGGGGCTGATCGAGGCGACCACGCGGCCATTGACGGCGGCGTCGCGCACCAGGGTGCCGCGCGTGACCTCGGCGATGCGCAGCCGGCTGGCGTTGACCGAGTGCTCGCTGCCGCGCCAGCTGTGGAAGGCGGCATAGGCGCAGGCCAGCAAGGCCAGGGTGCCGGCGGCGATCAGCAGGCGGCGTTTGCCGAGCTGGCCCCGGGGGGCGGCGATAACGGCGTCTTGATGGGAAGTGTCGCGGATCATGGTGGTGGCGTTAAAGAGAATAAGCAAGCTATTGCACGATATGTGCCAGCGCCAAGTGCTTGATTTGATAGGGTGGCGGGCCGCTTGTCCGCTGTCCGCAGGTGTCCGCGCTGTCCGTTGCGTACAGATTTCCGGCCAGCGTTTTTCCAGCCGCCAGGCAGGCGTTCTTGGTATAGTCGGCGAAGAAGTATTGCCTGGTTTTAATGATTTAATGACAATATAGTGGAGACGATATGAAAAACCTCACCGTGCGCGCCAGCTTGCTCGGCGTGCTGCTGCTGTTTGCCGCGATGCTGGTGGTGGGCGCCGCGCTGGGCATTTATGCATTGGGCCAGTCGACCCGCTCGATGTCCACCATGTACCAGATCACGTCGCAGGTGATCACCATCAACGACGCCTACAAGGACACCACGCGCGTGCGCGCCGCGCTGACGCGCGCCTACACCGGCATCAAGGATGGCGGCGCGGCGGCCGAACGCGACGGCGCGCTGGCCAGCGCCGGCAAGTCACAGCAGCGCGCGCTGGAATTCATCGGCAAATACGACAGCGCGCCGGCCTATGAAGGCCAGGATGCGGCGCTCAAGCGCGAGCTGATCGCGGCGGCGCGCGCGCAGATGCAGGCGCTCGAACGCGCCACCGCCGCGCTGGCCGGCAATGACGCCGATGCTTACACGCTGATCAATACGCGCGAGCTGACGCCGGCCGGCGCGGCCTTTTCGGCGCAGCTGGAAAAATTCCAGAAACTCAGCGACGGGCAGAACACGGGCTTGATGGCGACGCGTGACCAGGACTACGCCATCGTCAAGTGGCTGGTCGCCCTGGGCCTGTTGCTGGCCCTGGCGCTGGTGGTCGGCGTGCACTACATGCTGCGCCAGGTGGTGATCGCGCCGCTGGCGCGCGCCGTGGTGCTGCTGGACCAGGTGGCGCATGGCGACCTGACGGCGCACATCGATGCCGGCGGCGACAACGAGATCGGGCGCCTGCTGGCCGCCATCCGCCGCATGCAGCAGGATCTGCTGTCGACCGTGGCGCGCGTGCGCGGCGGCGCCGAAGCGATCAACCGCGGTTCGCAGGAACTGGCGGCCGGCAATATGGAACTGTCGGCGCGCACGGAAACGCAGGCCAGTTCGCTGGAACAGACGGCCGCCTCGATCGAGGAGCTGACCGGCACCGTCAAGCAGAATTCGGAAAACGCCCAGCATGCGCGCGGCCTGGTCGATGGCGCGTCGAGCACGGCGGCGCAGGGCGGCGAAGTGATGCAGGACGTGGTCAGCACCATGAACGCGATCAATGACTCGTCGAAGAAAATCGTCGACATCATCGGCGTGATCGACGGCATCGCCTTCCAGACCAATATCCTGGCCCTGAACGCGGCCGTCGAAGCGGCGCGCGCCGGCGAGCAGGGCAGGGGCTTCGCGGTGGTCGCCACCGAGGTGCGCAGCCTGGCGCAGCGCTCGAGCCAGGCCGCGCGCGAGATCAAGCTGCTGATCGACGATTCGGTCGGCAAGATCGCGCTGGGCACCAGCCTGGTCGAGCGCGCCGGCGCCACCATGAACACCCTGGTCGGCGACGTGCGGCAAGTGACGCAGATCGTCGGCGAGATCGCCACCGCCAGCCGCGAGCAGAGCGACGGCATCGACCAGGTCAACCAGGCGATCGCCCAGATGGACCAGGTGACGCAGCAGAACGCGGCGCTGGTGGAAGAGGCGGCGGCCGCCACCCAGTCGCTGCAAGACCAGGCGGGCGAACTGGCGCGGACGGTAAGCGTGTTCAAGATCGCCCCGCATGCCGTGCGCGCCTGAGGTGGGTGAGGCTTGAACCGGATCACTTGATAATCTGGCAATCGTCCTGATATGGCCCGGTGATGACTGGCGCCGCCCCTGCGGCGCGCATCCACCTGGAGCATCATGACACTGCCCGACAAGAAGCCTGCTTTCCCGATCCGCCTGCGCGGCTGGCTGCGCCAGCTGGCCAGCCTGCCCGAGCCGCCGGAATACGATTATCCGTTTGCCCGCAGCGATATCGCCATGCTGGCCAAGGTGGAAGGCGGGCCGGCCCTGATCGATGCGCAAACCTGGGATGAAATGCTGCTCGACGCCTACAGCGCATCGCTGGCGGAACAAACCAGCATCTTCGGCCAGCAGCGCCTGCATCAGCGGCTGGCCGGTGGCGTCGCCGATCCCGCTTCGGCCGGACGCGTGCGCGCCTTGCTGGCCGCGCCGGACGCGATGACCCAGTTGCAGCAGGCCATGCACGGCCTGCGCAGCGTCGACATGGAAGTGAGCGCGCCCCTGTTTGGCCAGCCTATTGCCTTGCCGCCGTGGTGGCGCCGGCTGCTGCTGTTGCCGCCGCTGGCGCTGCTGCTGTCGCTGGCGGCGGCGCTGCTGTTTGCGCCGCTGGCCTGGTTCGGCGTGCTGGCCGCATGGACGGTGCTGATGGCGGTACAGGTGCAGTTTCATGAGCGCGGCAAGTACTGGCAGCGCAGCGTGCGAAGCTTGCAGCAATTGCTGCTGGCGCATGAGCGCCTGGGGGCGCTCGATACGCCGTTCACGCAAGGATGGCAGGACGACGCACGCCGGGCCGGCCGCTTGCACCGGCATCTGACACCGATCCGCTGGCTCAAGATGGTGCCGCTGCTGTCCGAATACGAGGACTGGTTCGTGCTGGGCGATGTGCGGCGTTACTTCCGCAGCCGCGTGGTGCTGCTGCGCCAGCTTGAGGTTTTCCGCCACAGCTTTTTACGGGTGGCCGAACTGGAAGCCGACCTGGCGCTGGCGCGCCACCTGCAGGCGCGCGAGCAGTTCTGCTGGGCGCAGGCGCTGCCTGGCGATGCGCGTGAGCTGAGGTTCGAGCAGGTGCGCCATCCGTTGCTGCCGGCGGCGCTGCCGCTGTCACTGAGCCTGGACGGGCGCGGCGCCTTTGTCTCGGGCCAGAACGGCATCGGCAAAAGCACCTTGCTGCGCACCTTGGGCCTCAACCTGGTGTGCGCGCGCGCGTTCGGCTTTTGCCACGCGCAGGCGGCCCGCGTGCCGCTGCTGCCGCTGTACTCGAGCATGCAGAGCGAAGATTCGCTGGCCGGCGGAGAAAGCCTGTATCTGGCCGAACTGCGCCGCGCGCGCGAACTGCTGGCGCTGGCCGATGGTGCCGAGCCTGCGCTGTTCATGATCGACGAGATTTTCCGCGGCACCAATCACCTCGAATCGATTTCGGCCGCCGCCGCCGTGCTCCATACCCTGGCCGCGCGCCACCTGGTGATCGTGTCTTCGCATAACCTGGTGCTGGCGCCGCTGCTGGAAGACTGCCTGGCGCCATGGTGCGTGCGGCGCGATGCCAGCGGCGCCTTGCTGCTGGCGCCCGGCGTGCTGCAGGCAACCAACGGCATTGCGCTGCTGGCCGAACGCGGTTTCGGCAGCGCCATCGAGGACAAGGCGGGCAGGGTGTTCGACTGGCTCAGCACGCACATGGCGCAGCCGGCCGATTGCAGCGGCGTGCTGGCGCTGGCCTGACCGTCCCGTTATTACATATGTATTGACATCGTCAATACATATGCTAGTCTTCCGGCATGGACGTCCACTTTACCCTCGGGGCTGATGCGTTTGTCTGGGATGCTGCCAAGGCGCAGCTGAATCAGCGCAAGCATGGCGTCCGGTTCGAAGAGGCCGCGCAGGTATTTGGCGACCCGTTCCTGGTGCTGGTGGAGGCTTCGCGCAAGGACGAAGCGCGCGACGCGGCCATCGGTTTTGATGCCAGCGCGCGTTTGCTGTTCGTGGTGCATGTCGAGATCGAGGACGTCGCCATCCGTATTATTTCCGCCCGCCTGGCGGAGCAGAAGGAGGAAGTGCACTATGTTGTCTGAACGCTTGAAAACCCGGCTGGCGAAAGACCGTCCCATGACGTCGATCACCTTGCGCATTCCGGTCGATGTGGTCGACGCCATGAAGGAGATCGCCCCGCTGCGCGGCTTTGCCGGCTACCAGACCTTGCTCAAGTCCTATCTGAGCGAAGGCCTGCGCCGCGACGAGGCGCGGTTTGCGCAAGGTTCGACGGCGCGCCTGATCGAGGCGCTGAAAAAACGCGGCGTGCCCGAGGCGCTGCTGCGCGACGCCGAACGCGAATCGGCCGCCTGAGCGCCGGCTACTTCTCCTGTTTCTTCGGCGTGCTCTTGTCGATCACTTCGCGGCAGTCGCCGCGCAGGGTGGCGTTGTCGTAGTCGGTCCAGCCGTAGCTGTCGACATAGCGCTTGTGCTGCCTGAAGCTGGCGTTGGCGATGCTCCATTCGGGCTGCTCGCCGGCGTAGCGGATATCGCCCAGGTCGAGCAGGGTGTGGAACATGTTTTCGGTCGACAGTTTCGACTTCTGATGGCGGCGCACCTGTTTTACCTTGTCCGGGTAGCGCAGCGCGAATTGCGGCGAGTACCAGACGAACGAGGGTACGTGGAATTCGAACTGCGTGTTGTGGCCGTGGAAGGCCAGCCGGCAAGTGCCGTCGTACAGGGTCTGGCCGTGGTCGGACACATACAGGAGCGAGCTGCGCAGCGCCGTGCGTTCGCCGTCGTCCTTCAGCGTGCCGATCACCTGCGACAGGAACCAGTCGGTGTACAGGATCGAGCTGTCATAGCTGTTGCTCAGTTGCGGCTTGATGGCGGTATCCGTGTAGACCGGCTTGTCGACGCCGAACAGCGACGGCTGCCATTTGTCGAACTGCTTCGGATAGCGCTGGCTGTAGTTCCAGTGGCTGCCCAGGGTGTGCAGCACGATCAGCTTTTTCGGCGCCGGGTCGGCCAGCGCGTTTTTCAGCGGGTCGAGCAGAATCTGGTCGAAGTTCGAGCTGTTGGTAAAGCCGCCCAGATTCAGGAACTGCACCACGTCGGCTTCCTTGGCAAACACGGAAACGGGCGTGTCGAACTTGCCGAACGAGATCTGGTTCGACAGCCAGTAGGTCTTGAAGCCCGCTTCCTTGTAGGCCGACAGGAACGATTTTTCAGAAAAGCCGGCCTTCAGGCTTTCGGTGGCTTTTTTGCGTGAAACGATCACCGGCACCGACAAGCGCGTGGCCGAGACGGCCGTGATGACGTCGGCGAGCGGCACCAGGTTGTCTTCCTGCTTGAGCAGGGGATTGGTCTCGCGCGCATAGCCGTTCAGGCTCCAGCGGTCGTAGCGCGACGATTCACCGATCACCATCACCACCACTTCCGGCTGCGTGTCCGGATCCTGCTGGTGGGCGCCGAAGGTAAAACGGTTGCTCTTGTCGCCCAGTTCGGCCAGGTAGCGGCGTTCCTTGTAAAAATCGACGCCGCGCGCCATCAGGCCGAAGGGCCAGGCACCGCTGACGGTCTCGATACCGTACGGCAGGCGCAGCCAGCGCGGCAGGGCCGGCCAGTCCAGGCCCGTGTCATCAACGCCCTCGATGCCGGCTTCCTCTTTGCTGGCCGAGGCCGAAACCTGGGAAGCAGGGGCGCCGGCGGCAATCCCGAATTCATGGCCATACCACCAGCCGGCGCCCAGCAGCAGCAACACGGTGAAGGCGGCCGGACGCGTCTTGCCGCGCCAGTCCAGGCTGCGCGTGCGCGTCGCCGCATGCCAGCTGAGCAAACACCACACGACCACGCCCAGCATCACGGCGCCCATCAGCCATACTTTCTGGCCCAAAAATTCCATCGCCTCCTTGGGGCTGGTCTCGAAGATGATGCCCAGGTGATGGGTGGAGATGCCCTGGCCATAAAACACGAACAGGTAAAGTTCGGTCGGCAGCGCCAAGAAGGCGGGCACCAGCAGCCAGTGAAAATACGCCGGGCGCTGGAAGATGCTCCACACGGCCAGCCAGGCCAGCAGCTCGAACGTGAGCAGTTGCCACGGATGCTCGGGCGCGCGTCCCAGCAACACCGGCAAAAAGGGCACGGCGGTCAGCAAGGCGTAGGTCAGCAGCAAGAAGGCGTTGGCCAGGCTGGCGCCGGCAGGGCGAAACAAGGAGCGCATAGGGGGGGGGGCGGGGCGGCAGCGAAAAAATGTCCGCTATTATCATTCCTTTTGCCATCTTGCGGTCGTTCAACATGGAACCCGCCATCATGGCGCCAGCGGGCCCTGCGACGGAAAAATTGGCGTAAATGCCACGAACACCCGTTTACTTTGCTCTTTTTTATAGCAAAAAGCCGTAAACTGATTGACCCCCTGTAACACTAGGTCTAAACTAGCGAGTTCTCGATTTTATTCTGCACATCGTTTACGTGTTACCTGGCATTTTTCAGCCGCTCCTCGTCGAGTGGCTGCGGGCGCCTCCGGTGTGGAACGATAAAAGCGGGACGAGGTTTTAGTCGCCGGGCAGCAATGTCCGGGTTATTAATCGTAGTTTTTTGTTGGATTTATAACGATGCCAACCATCAATCAATTGATTCGCAATCCACGCGTCGCCTTGACCGTGAAGAGCAAATCGCCGGCGCTGGAAAACAGCCCGCAAAAACGTGGCGTCTGCACACGTGTTTACACCACGACTCCAAAGAAGCCTAACTCGGCTCTGCGTAAAGTCGCCAAAGTACGTCTGACCAACGGTTTCGAAGTGATTTCGTACATCGGCGGTGAAGGCCACAACCTGCAAGAGCACAGCGTTGTTCTGCTGCGCGGCGGTCGTGTAAAAGATTTGCCAGGTGTTCGTTACCACATGGTTCGCGGTGCTCTGGATACCCAAGGCGTCAAAGACCGTAAGCAATCGCGTTCGAAATACGGTACCAAGCGCGCTAAAGCAGGCAAGAAGTAATAGTTGTAGCAGCAAACCCAAGTTTCGCTCAGTGGCAACTAACTAAGTGAATGTAGTCGACCGCATCTGGTCGAGTAAGTGGGTGACTATGATGGTCGTCCGCGAGTGTGCGAAGAACGCGCGCTCAACTGAAGATTGAAAGGAATTGATATGCCACGTCGTCGTGAAGTACCCAAGCGCGAAATTTTGCCAGATCCAAAATTCGGCAACACTGATGTCGCCAAATTCGTAAACGTGTTGATGCTGTCCGGTAAAAAATCGGTTGCAGAAAACATCATCTACGGTGCTTTCGAGCACATCGCAGCGAAATCGGGTAAAGATCCACTCGAAGTTTTTGTTACCGCAATCAACAACGCCAAGCCGCTCGTTGAGGTGAAATCCCGTCGCGTCGGTGGTGCAAACTACCAGGTGCCGGTCGAAGTTCGCCCAGTGCGTCGTATGGCCCTGTCCATGCGTTGGTTGCGCGAAGCTGCTAACAAGCGCAGCGAAAAATCGATGCCACAACGCCTCGGCGGTGAGCTGATGGAAGCGGCTGAAAGCCGCGGCGGCGCGATGAAAAAACGCGACGAAGTCCATCGCATGGCTGAAGCGAACAAAGCGTTCTCGCATTTCCGCTTCTAATAAAAAGCCAGCTACCGAAAGGCGGCTGTCAAGTATCTGTTGTTCGAGGCCGGGCTCATTTTTGCAAAAAAATGCTGCTCGGTTTTGTCCATTCATTTAGGATTAATTATGGCCCGCAAGACCCCCATTGAGCGCTACCGCAATATCGGTATCTCCGCTCACATCGATGCAGGTAAGACGACCACCACCGAACGCGTGCTGTTCTACACCGGCGTCAATCACAAGATTGGCGAAGTGCATGATGGCGCCGCCACCATGGACTGGATGGAGCAAGAGCAAGAGCGCGGCATCACGATTACGTCCGCAGCGACCACCTGCTTCTGGAAAGGGATGGCTAACAATTTCCCTGAGCACCACATCAACATCATCGACACCCCGGGCCACGTCGACTTCACGATTGAAGTTGAACGCTCGATGCGCGTGTTGGATGGCGCCTGCATGGTTTACTGTGCAGTCGGCGGTGTGCAGCCACAATCGGAAACGGTATGGCGCCAGGCTAACAAGTACAAAGTGCCACGTCTGGCCTTCGTGAACAAGATGGACCGTACCGGCGCCAACTTCTTCAAGGTCTACGAGCAGATGCGTGCTCGCCTGAAAGCCAACCCGATTCCTCTGCAGATTCCTATCGGCGCCGAAGAGAACTTCCTGGGCGTGGTCGATCTGGTCAAGATGAAAGCGATCTTTTGGGACGACGCGTCGCAAGGCATGAAGTTCGACTACCGTGATATCCCTGCGGAGCTGGCTGATCAAGCCGCCGAGTGGCGCGAGAAGATGGTCGAAGCCGCTGCCGAAGCGTCCGAAGAGCTGATGAACAAGTACCTGGAAGAAGGCGACCTGTCGGAAGCTGAAATCAAGGCTGCTCTGCGCATGCGTACGCTGGCCTCGGAAATCGTTCCAATGATGTGCGGCACCGCCTTTAAAAACAAGGGCGTGCAAGCCATGCTGGACGGCGTGATCGAATACCTGCCATCGCCACTGGACATCAAGCCAGTGCAAGGCATGGATGAAGATGACCAGCCGATCTTCCGTAAAGCCGACGACAACGAGAAATTCGCTGCGCTGGCATTCAAGATCATGACCGACCCGTTCGTCGGCCAGCTGATTTTCTTCCGCGTCTACTCGGGCACGATCAAGTCGGGCGACACCGTCTACAATCCGATCAAGAACAAGAAAGAACGTCTTGGCCGTATTTTGCAGATGCATGCGAACCAGCGCGAAGAAATCAAGGAAGTGCACGCCGGCGATATCGCCGCAGCGGTGGGCCTGAAAGATGCAACCACGGGCGAAACCCTGTGCGATCCATCGGCCATCATCACCCTGGAAAAAATGGTTTTCCCTGAGCCAGTGATCTCGCAGGCCGTCGAGCCTAAGACCAAGGCTGACCAGGAAAAAATGGGCCTGGCGCTGAACCGCCTGGCACAGGAAGATCCTTCGTTCCGCGTGAAAACCGATGAAGAATCGGGCCAGACCATCATCGGTGGTATGGGCGAGTTGCACCTGGAAATTATCGTTGACCGCATGAAACGTGAATTCAACGTTGAAGCGACCGTCGGCAAGCCACAAGTGGCTTACCGCGAAACGATCCGCAAAACTTGCGAAGAGTCGGAAGGCAAATTCGTCAAGCAATCGGGTGGTCGTGGTCAATACGGTCACGTGGTTCTGAAGATCGAACCGCAAGAACCGGGCAAGGGTTTCGAATTCGTTGACGCGATCAAGGGCGGTACCGTTCCTCGCGAATACATCCCTGCAGTTGAAAAAGGTGTGCGCGACACGCTGACGTCGGGCGTGATGGCTGGCTACCCAGTGGTTGACGTCAAGGTCACGCTGTTCTTCGGTTCCTACCATGATGTCGACTCGAACGAAAATGCATTCCGCATGGCCGCTTCGATGGCATTCAAAGATGGCTGCCGCAAAGCATCGCCAGTCATCCTGGAGCCGATGATGTCGGTGGAAGTGGAAACGCCGGAAGATTACGCCGGTACCGTGATGGGCGATCTGTCGTCGCGTCGCGGCATGGTGCAAGGTATGGACGAGATTGCTGGCGGTGGCGGCAAGATCATCAAGGCCGAAGTACCACTGTCGGAAATGTTCGGTTACTCGACCTCGCTGCGCTCCGCAACGCAAGGCCGTGCGACTTACTCGATGGAATTCAAGCACTATTCGGAAGCTCCGAAGCACGTGACTGAAGCAATCGTAAGCTCGAAAGCTAAGTAATTGTTGTGCCGGACCGGCTTTCACGAGAATGCCGGTCCCTACATTTAAATCATTGTTCTAAGGAAGAATAAAATGGCAAAAGGTAAATTCGAACGGACCAAGCCGCACGTCAACGTCGGCACCATCGGCCACGTCGACCACGGTAAAACCACGCTGACCGCTGCAATCGCAACGGTTCTGTCGAAGAAATTCGGCG
>Ga0308163_10000698_pt1 | contig 49496 bp, 48 predicted proteins | sample PhyTR1_FD_201037 | JGI IMG/M metagenome (GOLD analysis project Ga0308163, IMG submission 201037) | Phyllosphere microbial communities from UC Gill Tract Community Farm, Albany, California, United States - DLSLT.R1 | ecosystem: Host-associated > Plants > Phyllosphere > Unclassified | place: USA... | reverse complement strand
CGAGGACGACGTCAAGTTCCAGGGCCTCTGCGAGGGGCGCGGCTACCCCGTGCTCCGCATCGGGGTGACGGACGCGCAGGCGCCCGGCCTCGAGCTGCAGGGCCTGTTCACCCTGTCCGTGGACGAGCTGCGCCGGATCCACCGCGCCACGCTCCCCGCGCGCTTCGGCACCGCCGTGGAGGCGTGAGCATGACCGATCCCGCATCGACCCCCGTCTGGTCGCCGTCCCTCGCCGAGCTCACCGAGCGCGTGCCGCTGCCCGCGGGCGCCGACATCCAGATGGGCCCGGTGCTCTACGACCACGAGGGCACCGAGCTCGAGGGCCTGCTCGCGCGCGACGCGTCGCGGGGCGGCCGCCGCCCGGCCGTGCTCGTGATCCACGACTGGTTCGGCGTCGGCGGGCACGTGGCCGCCCGGATCCAGATGCTCGCGCGCCTCGGCTACGTCGCCTTCGCCGCCGACGTGTACGGCCGCGACGTGCGCCCCGGCCCGGAGGACGCCGGCGAGGTCGCCGGCTCCTACTACGCCGACCTGCCGCTGATGCGCGCCCGCGTGCAGGCCGGCATCGACCGGCTGGCGGCCGAGCCCGACGTCGACCCGTCGCGCATCGCCGTCATGGGCTACTGCTTCGGCGGCAGCGCCTCGCTCGAGGTCGCCCGCGCGGGCGCCGAGATCAAGGCCGCCATCTCGCTGCACGGCAGCCTCGTGGTGCACGACCCGGCCGACGTCGCCGACGTGAAGGCCGCGCTCCTCGTGCTCACGGGCGCCGCCGACCCGATGGTCCCCGACGAGCGGGTCGCCGCGTTCCAGGACGAGATGCGCACGCGTCCCGCGATCGACTGGCAGGTCGTGAGCTACAGCGGCGCGATGCACGCGTTCTCGGTGCCCGGCGTCGACTCCCCCGAGCACGGCGCGCAGTACCAGGACCGCGCGGAGCGCCGCTCCTGGCGCGCGCTCACGGACTTCCTCGCCGAGCACCTGGGCTGACCCGCCCCCGCACGTCCCGCGCGCCGCCGGCACCCGCCGGCGGCGCGCGCGTCTGTCCGCGGACCATGCGCCGGCTGTCGGATCCCTCCGCTCGGGGCCGACACGCCGCGTCCGGGTTGCCATCCCCGCACCCCTCGCGTAGACCTGTCCGTGCAGTTCACGCATCCGCCATGCGCTGTTGGTGCCCCGCCGGGGCGCTCACCCGCAGGCTGATCATGCGAGACACGTGCGACCCGAGGAGATCTCCATGATGGCCAGCGGCGGATCCAGCCGACGCGACCTGTTCGACGGCGCCGGATCCCCGGATCCGGGGATCGGACGCCCCACCCGCGGTTCCGGCACGGCGCTCCTCGAGCGGCCGCGCGCGGACGAGACGACCACCACGACCGACGGCCCGGACGGCACCGCGGAGGCGGACCCCCCTCCGTCTCGTCCGGCGGCAGCGGCTCCCGTCGCTCCCGCCCCGCCCCAGCAGGCGACCATCGGCTCCGCCGAGGGCGACCTCGTGCACGTGATGACCTGCAACATCCGCCTGGCCCGCCCGTCCACGGAGCCCGGCGATCCCGACCACTGGGCCGACCGCGAGCCCGTGCTGGCCCGCTTCCTCCAGCTCGAGCAGCCCACCGTGCTCGGCGTGCAGGAGGCCCTCTCGGCCCAGCTGCCCGCCATCGCCCGGGCGCTCCCCCACCACCGCATGCTCGGCTACGGCCGCGACGGCGGATCCGGCGGCGAGTACAGCGCGATCTTCTACGACGAGCGCCGCCTCGACGTCGTCGCGTGGGACCAGTTCTGGCTGTCCGACCTGCCGGAGCTCATCGGATCCCGCTCCTGGGGTTGCAGCACGACCCGCATCGCGACGTGGGCGCGCTTCCGCGACCGCCGCAGCGGCGCCGAGTTCGTGCACCTCAACACGCACCTCGACCACGAGTCGGAGCTCGCGCGCGTGAAGAGCGCCGACCTCATCACCGAGCGGCTGCAGGAGGTCGCCTCGGGCGCCCCGGTCGTCGTGACGGGCGACTTCAACGCGCCGGCCGAGGAGTCGGCGGCGTACGACATCCTCACCCGCGACGCCGGCCTCGCCGACACGTGGACGACGGCCGCGCACCACGCGACACCGGGCATCGGCACGTTCACCGCGTACGGCGCGCCCGTGCCGGAGGGCGAGCGCATCGACTGGATCCTCGCCGGTCGCGGCGTCGAGGTGGTCGACTCGGCCATCAACCCGTACACGTACGAGGGACGCTCCCCCTCGGACCACGCGGCCGTGCAGGCGCTGGTCCGCCTCGCGCAGACCGCCTGATCCGCGGATCCGCTGCCGTCGAGACGGCCGACGCCGGACCGGGCCCAGCCCGTACCCGGCGCCCGGCGTCTCCCGCGCGCGCCACGCCGCCGCCGGGCCGCCCGGAAACCGCATGTCACAATGGTTTCCGAGCGACCCCGTGATCGCAGCGGCTGACGGGGTCACCGGCTCGCCGCTGCCGCGGCCCCACCACGATCGGATGTCACTCCTATGCCCGCACGTCGCATGGCCCGGGGCGCCTTCGCCGCCCTCGCCGCCGTCCTCCTGCTCGCCGGGTGCACCAGCGGCCCGACGCCCGCACCCACCGGCACCGACGGGGCGCCCGCGCCCGACCCGTCCGCCACCACCGCGCCCGACGACATGGTGCGCATCGTCGTCATGGGCGACTCGAACACCAACGGCTTCGTCGGCACGCTGCCGCAGGGCATCGACCAGGGCATGGCCTACGTCGACTACGTCGTGGGCGACCCGCTGACCTACGCGGGCGGCTGGGGCACCGACGGCGCCACGAGCACGGTCATGGCCGCGAACACGCCGACCGTCGAGGACGTCGACGTGGCGCTCATCATGATCGGCACGAACAACCGCATCGCGGGGGTGCCGGACACGCAGCTCGACACCGACATCCTCCAGACCGTGGAGAAGCTCGCGCCGAAGGAGACGGTGATCCTCGGCATCCCGCCGCAGAACGCCTCGCCCGAGACGCCGCCCGAGGTCAACGCGCACCTCGAGCAGTTCGCCGATGCGCAGGGGTTCCACTTCTTCAACCCGTGGACGAACCTCACGAACAAGGACATGAAGTGGCGGACCGAGTTCTTCCGCGACGGGATCCACACGAACATGACGGGCTACAAGCTCATGGGCGCCGAGGTGCGCCGCTTCGTGCGCACCGAGGTCCTCGACGACCCCGCCGCCCAGAAGTAGGGGCATCCCGGGCGCTCCCCGCCGTCGAGGCGGCCGTTAGGGTCGAACAGGTGCGTCCGACGCGTCGTGCCCGCACCAGAGGAGAGCCCGCGTGACCAGCACCGTGACAGTGAAGAGCGAGACCGGGCGGAAGATCGAGTTCCTCGAGGCGGTCCGCGGGGTCGCGTCGTTCATCGTCGTCCTCCAGCACCTCGTCGCCGCGGAGTACCCGGCCTTCGAGACGTTCAGCCGCGAGTGGGTGGACGCCGGGCGCGTGGGCGTCGTCGCGTTCTTCCTCGTGAGCGGGTACGTGATCCCCCTGAGCCTCCAGCGCCAGGACACCCGCACGTTCCTCGTGCGCCGGGCCTACCGCCTCTTCCCGCTGTACTGGCTCGTGCTCGGCCTCATGATGCTGTGGGTCGCCACCACGGGCGACGGCGAGCTCGGCGGGCCGCTCACGATCATGGCCAACGTGCTCATGGTGCAGGGGGCCGTGGGCATCATGACGATCGTGCCGACGGCCTGGACCCTCGGCATCGAGCTGATCTTCTACGGGCAGTCGCTCGTCGCGAAGCTCATCGGCCGCCTCGACCGCAGCGTGCTGATGGGCTACGTGTGGCTCGCGGGCTTCGTCGCCGCCGCGGTGGCCGGCCGGGTGCTCGAGCGCGAGCTGCCCTGGACCCTGCCGCTCCTCCTCTACACGGCGTCGCTCGGCCACGCGATCCACCTGCGCGACCGCGACGGCTCCACCGCCTGGAAGGGCCTCCTGGTGGCCGGCGCCGTGGGCGTGCCGCTCTTCACCTACCTCAACGGCGGGCAGGACCCGACGTGGCCGCCGTTCGACTACTCCGTGTCGTTCCTCCTCGGCCTCGGAGTGTTCTTCGCGTTCTACGCGTCGCGCCGGGCGGCCCACTCGCGCGTGCTCATCTGGCTGGGGGCGATCTCCTACGCCGCGTACCTCATCCACCCCCTCGCCTACCGGGTGATGCGCGCCGTCGACGTGCCCGGCGGGATCGTGCGGGTCGTCGCCGCCATCGCCCTCACGCTCGTCGTCTCCTGGCTCGTGCACCGGTTCGTCGAGGTGCCGTTCATCGGCGTCGCCCGGCGCCTCACCAAGCGCTCGGCCGCGGAGGCCGCGCGGCGCTGACCCGGCGTCGCCGCTCCGGCCCGAGGGCCGGTGATCCGCGCGCGCCCGGACGTGGTTCATGCGCCGCCCGGACGTGGTCCATGCTCCGCGCGGAGATGAGGGCGCCCTCGCTCGCGACAGGGCGGTGCCCGGTCGAGCGTCCTGAGCGTCCCGCCTGCTGGTGGAAAGGCGGATCCCTGCGAGCCGAGAGACGTGAGCCGCGAGCCGCGAGCCGCGCCGCGCCACGGCCCCGCGGCCGGCCCCTCGTGACCCGGTCGCGGACGCCGGCCGACGCCTTCCGCACGCCGGCCACCGGCCGCGAGCCGCGGGACGCCGCCCATCGGCCGCCGCCCGCGGGCCGCGCGAGGCGGCACCGGCCCCACGACGACGGGCGCCCCTCCCGGAGGAGGAGCGCCCGTCGTGGCGTGCGGTGGAGCGGTCGGGATCAGCCGGCCGCGGGTGCCGGCGTGGCCAGCTGCGCGAGCACGTCCGACATGATCGGCGCGAGCGCCTGCGACTGGCGGGCCGTGAGGTGCGACGTGTCGCCGCGCACGGGGATCCCGTCCACGAACGCCGGGCAGCTGCCCTGGCTGCAGAACCAGCCCTGCGTGTTGATGAACTTCACCGGCGCCCCGACCTCCTCTGCCGCCGCCGCCATGGTGCGGGCGTGGCTGACGAAGGACGGCGAGACCTCGGAGCGGCAGTCGCTCGGCGAGCTCGTCGGCGTCTTGCACTCCACGAGCGACGTGGCCGACGGCGGACGCGACAGGACGATGACGTTCGTCGCGGCCGTCTTCAGCGCGTTCATGGTGGTGAGCGCGCCGGCCTGCCACTCGCGGTCGGCGGCGCCGCCCACGGCCTTGCTCGACAGGTAGGAGTTGTCGACCGACTCGCTCATCAGGACGAGCGCCGGCTTCGTGGCGTTCATCTCGCCGAGCGCCCAGGTGCGGAAGTCGCCGCACTCCGTGTACTCGGATCCGTCGGTGTCGGTGCTCGTGACGGTGGAGGCGGGGCAGCGGGCCATGGTGAGCACGCGCACCTTCCACTCGTCGCCGAGGCTGGCGCGGAGCATGGGCGCGTAGCTGATGGCGAGCGAGTCGCCGAAGATCACGGCAGTCTTCTCCGGGCCCGCGGAGGCGTTGCCGTAGACGCAGTGCTCGGTGTTCGCGATCGCGTCCTTGTCCTTGGCGAGGTCGCCGCCGAGGCAGCCGTCCTTCGCCCACTCGGGGGCGATGACGTCGCGGCCGAAGTCGCCGAACGACTCGACGGCGGGATCCAGCGCCGGCCACTCGTCGGCCGCGAGGGCCGCCGTGACCTGCTCGGAGCGGGTCGCGAGCGCGGTGCCCGTGGCCTCCACGGGGGCGGCGGTCCCGCCCGTGCTGGGCGTGCCGCTGCCGAGCTGGCTCTGGTCGGCCGGCTCGTCGCGGACGACCGCGACCGCGACGACGCCGACCACGGCCACCGCGACGACGGAGAGCGCCGCGACGGTCATCCGCAGCTGCACGGCGGAGGAGCGGCGCCCGGCCTTCTTCGGGTCGAGCCAGCTCGAGCGGCGGATCGGGTCCTCCACGAGGTGGAAGGACGCGATGGCGAGCACCAGCGTCGCGCCGATCGCGGCCGCGTAGAAGACGGTGCGGTCGCGGATCACCGAGTCGAGCAGGATGATCACCGGGAAGTGCCAGAGGTAGAGCGAGAACGACAGCCGGCCGATGTAGGTGGTGACCGGGTTGGTGATCGGCACCATGGCCTTCGAGACGCCGCCGATGCCCGACGCGATGACGAGCGCGGTCGCGACGACGGGCAGGAGGCCGAAGGGCACCGGGAACGCGTTGTCGCCGGAGACGACGAAGAACGAGACCACGATTCCGGCGAGGCCGACGTAGCCGAGTACCGGGCGGATCGCGGCGGGCAGCGTCGAGAGGCGGGCCGCGAAGATCGCGAGCAGCGCGCCGATGCCGAGCTCCCACGCGCGGGAGAAGGTGGAGAAGTAGGCGACCGTCGGGCGGGCCTGGGTCTCGTAGAAGCCCCACGCCAGCGACGCGACGATGAGGATGCCGACGGCGACGCCCATGTAGACGGGCAGGAGGCGGGCGCGCTGCGTGCGGTTCTTCGGGGTGCGGCGGCGGACCAGCGCGATCACGAGCACCATCAGCACGGGCCAGACGAGGTAGAACTGCTCCTCGACCGAGAGCGACCAGTAGTGGCGGAACGGCGAGATGGGGCCGTCGGACGCGAAGTAGTCGGCGCCACTGGCCGCGAAGTGCCAGTTGGAGACGAAGAGGGCGGACCAGACGGCGTCCCAGAGGCTGGCCTGCGCGCGGATCACGTTGAAGACGAGGAACGACGCGGCGGTCGTCACGACGAGCACCAGCAGCGCGGCCGGCATGATGCGGCGGACGCGGCGCTTGTAGAAGTCGAGGAACGAGATCTTCTTGGTGCGCTCGTACTCCTTCAGCAGCAGCCCCGTGATGAGGAAGCCGCTGATGACGAAGAAGACGTCGACGCCGACGAAGCCGCCGCCGGGCCAGTCGAAGAGGTGGTCGACGATGACGGCGACGACCGCGAGGGCGCGGAGGCCCTCCACGTCCGGGCGGAAGCCGCGGTTCACCGACGGGGTCGAATCCCCCTCGTACGGGGGGTTCTTGTCGTCCGGCGCGGAGCGGAGCTCCGACGGATCCGGGAGCGCGGGCGTACCCCGGCGAAATGTCTGCGAGCTCATGGCCCAGGTCCCTACTCACTCGTGTACCGCCGTGCAGCACTGCTGTAGCTGCGACCATAACAGGGCGTCCGGAGGCCTACCATGCCCCGGACGGGGGCGTTCCGGGCTGCTAGCACCACTCGTGAGCTGTGTGATGATAGACAGCCGAGGCTGTGGATATCCCACGTATGCGGACACTCCGCGCCTGTCAGTTTTTGGGGAAGGGTTCTACATCATGGCGCTCCGTGACTTCATTCGGATGCTGCGGAGGGGCGCGGTGCTCATCATCCTGACGCTCCTCGTCGGGGTCGGTGCCGCTGCGGCCTTCTCCCTCCTCCAGACCCCCGAGTACGAGGCGTCTACCAAGATGTACGTCGCTCAGAGCAGCTCGGGCAGCGTGCAGGACCTCCAGCAGGGCAACAACTTCATCACCCAGGCGGTGAAGAGCTACGCGGACGTCGTCACGACCCGCGCCGTGCTCCAGCCCGTCATCGACCAGTTCGACCTCGACGTGACGTCGCGCGAGCTCGCCGAGTCGGTCACGGCCTCCGCGCCGCTCGACACGACGATCATCGACATCACGGTGAAGGACCGGAGCCGCCAGGACGCCGCGACGCTCGCGGACGCCATCGGCGCCAGCCTCACCACCGTCGTCGGCACGCTCGTCCCCGAGACCATCGAGGGCACGCCGCAGGTGCAGATCACGCAGCTGGAGCAGGCGGAGATCCCCGAGTCGCCGTCGTCGCCGAACCTGCCGGTCAACATCATCGTCGGCGCGATCATCGGCCTCCTCGTCGGCGTGGGCATCAGCCTCCTCCGCGAGACGCTCGACAACCGCATCCGCGGGGAGCGCGACGTGGAGCTCGTCACCACGAAGCCCATCCTCGGCGGCATCGCGTACGACCCGAAGGCCACCGAGCGCCCGCTCATCGTGCAGGACGACCCGCGGAGCCCCCGCGCCGAGTCCTTCCGCAGCCTCCGCACGAACCTCCAGTTCCTCGAGTTCGGCGGCCGCTCGCGCAGCTTCGTCATCACCTCCTCCATCCAGGGCGAGGGCAAATCGACCACCAGCTCGAACCTCGCGCTGGCCCTGGCCGACTCCGGCATCAAGGTCGTCCTCATCGACGCCGACCTCCGCCGCCCGCGCCTGGCCTCCTACATGGGGCTCGAGGGGGCCGTCGGCCTCACCGACATCCTCATCGGCCGCGCCGAGATCGAGGACGTCATCCAGCCCTGGGGCTCGGGCATGCTCTCGATCCTCCCCGCCGGCCAGATCCCGCCGAACCCGTCGGAGCTCCTCGGCTCGCAGGGCATGGCCCGCCTGCTGCAGGACCTCGAGGCGCGCTACGACGTGGTGCTCATCGACGCCCCGCCGCTGCTCCCCGTCACCGACGCGGCGATCCTGTCCAAGAACGCCGGCGGCGCCATCATCGTCGTCGCCGCGGGACGCACGCACCGCACGCAGCTGAAGAGCGCCATCGCCAACCTCACCAACGTGGGCGCGGACGTGCTCGGCCTCGTCATCACCATGCTCCCCACCAAGGGCCCGGACGCGTACGGCTACGGCCACTACGGCTACGGGTACGGGTACACGGAGGACGAGGACGGCCAGAAGACCAAGGCGCCCATCGAGAAGATCAAGGCGTAGCTCCCCTCCATGTCGGAACTCCCCCCCACGAGCCGCAGGGCCGCACGCGCGGCCCTCGGCGACGCATCCTCCGAGGTCGTCGACGACGGCTCGTTCCGCGTCCTGTTCGTCTGCTCGGGCAACATCTGCCGCTCCCCGCTCGCCGAGCAGGTGCTCCGGGCGCGCGTCCGGGCCATCTTCGGCGGCCACGTCGCGGAGGCCGACTCGGTCGTGCGCTTCTCGAGCGCCGGCACCATCGCGGCCGAGGGGCAGCGGATGCCGGAGCAGGCGGCCGAGCTGTCCGTGCGCTACGGCGGGGACCCGAGCGAGCACCGCGCCCGCTTCCTCACGCCGGGGATCATCCAGGGCACCGACCTCGTGCTGACGATGGCGCGCGAGCACCGCAGCGCCGTCGTGCGCTCGGTGCCGCGGGCCAACCGGTTCACGTTCACGCTCCGCGAGTTCGCGGCGCTGTTCGCGCACCTCGTGGAGGTCTCGGGCGACGAGAAGCACATCGCCTGCGACGGGGACGTGCCGGCCCAGCTGCGCGCCCTGATCCCGCTCATCGCCGCCCAGCGCGGCGTGACCCTGCCGCCCGCGCACGAGGACGACTACGACGTGGTCGACCCGTACCGCCGGTCGCAGGACACCTACGACGCGTCCGGCGACCAGGCCGGCCGCGCCATCGAGTCGGTGCTCGAGTCCGTGCGCGCGGTCACCCGCACCGACGCGCCGCGCCTCCGCGGCTGACCCGACCGCCCACCCACGGGAGCGCCCGCCGCTCCCGCCAGCCGCCTTCGGCCCCGACCGGGGCCGCCTCACCCGGGGGAACTGTGGACACGCACCAGACACGACGCACCGACGAGGGCCAGGAGGGCTCGCGCTGGCGGGTCGTCTACGCCCGGCGCCTCGCGCTGAGCGACGCGATCGTGATCATCCTCACGACCTTCGGCGTGCAGTTCGTGTGGTTCGGCACGACGGCCGGCACGGTCGACCTCGGCGGGAACGCGCGGGGCGTCGCCGTGACGTACACGATGGTCTCGGTCGTCCTGATCGCGGCGTGGCTCTTCGTCCTCACCGTCTACAGCACGCGCGACTACCGGATCGTCGGCACGGGCACGCAGGAGTACAAGCAGGTCGCGGACGCGACGCTGCGGCTGTTCGGCATCATCGCGATCGTCGCGTTCCTCGTGAAGATCGACCTGGCGCGCGGCTACATCGTCACCGGCCTGCCGCTCGGCCTCGTGCTCCTGCTCCTCTCCCGCGCGCTCTGGCGCGTGTGGCTGTCCGCGCAGCGCCGCCGCGGCGAGTTCTCCTCGCTGATCCTCCTGGTCGGCTCCCTCGAGAGCACCACGCACACCGCCGCCACGCTGGCCCGCGCGCCCTCGGCCGGCTACCGCGTCGTGGGCGCCTGCCTCACGGGCGACGCGCGTCCCTCGCGGCTGCCGGGCCTCGACGTGCCCGTGGTCGGCGACGCCGACGACGCGCTCGCCATGCTCGACCGGCTCGGCGCCGACACGCTCGTGCTCACCTCCAGCGACGAGCTGCCGCCCGAGCGGATCCGCGAGCTCAGCTGGTCGCTCGAGCCCGGCCGCCACCACCTCGTCATGGCGCCCGGCCTCACCGACATCGGCGGGCCGCGCATCCACACCCGCCCGGTCGCCGGCCTCCCGCTCATCCACGTGGAGACGCCGCGCTTCGAGGGCCGCAAGCTCCTGTCGAAGCGCCTGTTCGACATCGTCGTGTCGGGCATCACGCTCATCGTCCTGAGCCCGGTGTTCCTCATCCTCGCGATCCTCATCAAGGCCACGAGCAAGGGCGACGTCTTCTACAAGCAGGAGCGCATCGGCCTGAACGGCGAGCCGTTCCACATGCTCAAGTTCCGCTCGATGCGCATGAACGCCGACGCGGAGCTGTTCGCGCTGCTCGAGCAGCAGGGCACGGCCGACACGCCGCTGTTCAAGGTCACGGACGACCCGCGCATCACGAAGGTGGGCGGCGTCCTCCGCCGCTACTCGCTCGACGAGCTGCCGCAGTTCCTCAACGTGCTGCTCGGATCCATGAGCCTCATCGGCCCGCGCCCGCAGCGCGAGGGCGAGGTCGCGCTCTACGACAGCGCCGCACGCCGCCGCCTGCTCATCAAGCCCGGCATGTCGGGCCTCTGGCAGGTCTCGGGCCGCTCCTCCCTCTCGTGGGAGGACGCCATCCGCCTCGACCTCTACTACGTGGAGAACTGGTCGCTCACGGGCGACATCATCATCCTCGCGCGCACGTTCAAGGCCGTCTTCGGCGCGGACGGGGCCGTCTGATGGGCGGGCTCGTGGTGCAGGAGTGGATCGAGCGGTCCGGCGGATCCGAGAAGGTGTTCGACGCGTTCGCGCACGCCTTCCCCGACGCCGACCTCTTCACGCTCTGGAACGACGACCCGGGCCGCTTCGGCGACCGCCCGGTGCGGGAGAGCTGGATCGCGCGCACGCCGCTTCGGAAGAGGAAGCCGCTCGCGCTGCCCTTCATGCCGCTCACGTGGAGCTCCGTCGACCTGTCCGCGTACGAGTGGACGCTCGCCAGCTCCCACCTGTTCGCGCACCACCTCGGCCACGGCGACGACGGCACCCGCCGCCACGTCTACGTGCACAGCCCGGCGCGCTACCTCTGGACCCCGGACCTCGACCAGCGCGGCGCCAACCCGCTCGTGAAGGCCGCCGCTCCCCCGCTCCGCGCGCTCGATCGCCGCCGCGCGCAGGCGTCCGGCGCCGCGTACGCGGCGAACAGCGCGTTCGTGCGGGCCCGGATCCGGGACGCCTGGGACGTGGACGCGCAGGTGATCCACCCGCCGGTCGACGCGACCGCGATCCGCGACACGGCCTCGTGGGAGGGGACGCTCACCGGATCCGACGCCGAGCTCGCCGCGTCGCTGCCCGCGTCCTTCCTGCTCGGCGCCAGCCGCTTCGTGCCCTACAAGCAGCTCGACCTCGTCATCCGCGCGGGCGAGGCGGCGGGCGTCCCCGTCGTGCTCGCCGGATCCGGCCCGCTCGCCGACGAGCTGCGGGCGCAGGCGGACGCCGCGCGCGTGCCCGTCACGATCGTCCCGCGGCCGAGCGACGCGCTCCTCTACACGCTGTACCAGCGCTGCCTCGCGTACGTCTTCCCCGCGATCGAGGACTTCGGCATCATGCCCGTCGAGGCGATGGCCGCCGGCGCGCGCGTCCTCGTCAGCGACGTCGGCGGCGCGACCGAGAGCGTGGTCGACGGCGTCACGGGCGTGCACGTGCACGACTGGGCGGGATCCGACCTGGCCGACGCCGTGGCGCGCGCCGCCGCGCTCGACCCGGCCGCGAGCGTCCGCCGCTCCGCCGACTTCGACGTGGCCGGGTTCGAGCACCGGATCGCCTCCTGGGTCCGCCACGACGGCTCCCGGCTCGACGGGGCGGCCGCCTGATGCGCCGGCTCGTCGTCAACGAGGCCTACGCGGGGCAGCGGATCACCGGCCAGCAGCGCTACGCGGTCGAGATCGCGAAGGCGCTCGAGGGCAAGCCGGGCGTGACGCGCGCCACGCCCGCGGCGCGCATCGCGGCGTCCGGCGCCCGCAGCTGGCTCTGGGTGCAGACGGCCCTGCCGTGGATCACCCGCCAGGACGTGCTGCTGTCGCTCACGAGCCGCGCCCCGCTCGTGCACCGCCGCCACATCGTCGTCGTGCACGACCTCTTCGTGCTCACGAACCCGGAGTGGTACAGCCGCGAGTACGTCGTGACGCACGTGCCGCTGCTGAAGGCCAACCTGCGCGACGCGCGCGTCATCGTGTGCGTGAGCGAGCCCGTCGCCGAGCAGGTGCGCGAGCTCGGCCTCTCCAGCGCGCCCGTGGTCGTCGCGCCGAACGCGCCGAGCCCCGTGTTCGGCGAGCCGCGCGGCGCCGAGGAGCGCGCCCGCGTGCTCGCGACGCACGGCGTGACCGACGGCGGGTACCTGCTCGCGGTCGGCAGCATGGATCCGCGCAAGAACCTCAAGCGCCTCACCGAGGCCTACCTCGCGCTGCCCGCGGAGACCCGCGCCGCCGCCCCGCTCGTGCTCGTGGGCGCGAAGAGCGCCGTGTTCGGCGACGTCGACCTGGCCGAGTCCGACGACATCAAGCTCGCCGGGTACGTGAGCGACGACGAGCTCGCCGTGCTCTACGCCGCCTCCCGCGGCGTCGTGTTCCCCAGCCTCGCCGAGGGCTTCGGCCTGCCGCTCGTGGAGGCGATGGTCGCCGGTGCACGCCTCGCCGTCTCCGACATCGACGTCTTCCACTGGATCTGCGGCGACGACGCCACCTACTTCTCCCCCGCCGACACGTCCGCCATCACGGAGGCGCTCGCCCGGCTCGCCGCCGCCGACCCGCTCGACGAGGAGGAGGCCGCCCGGATCCGCCGCGCCGTCACCTCCCGCTTCGACTGGCGCACCTCCGCGCAGACCGTCCACGACGCCTACCAGAGCATCGGGACCCGATGATCCGTCGTCTCGGGCTGCTGCTCCCCACGGGAGCCGCAGGGCTCACGCGCGTGCTGCAGCTGGTGCTGCTCGTGGTGCTCACGCGCCTGTCGGAGGGGTCGGCGCAGAGCGGGCTCGTCACCGGGTTCGCCCTGCTCAGCTCGTTCGCGATCATCACCGACTCGGGCGCCGCGAACTTCCTGCTCTCGCTGCCGCGCACGCGCCTCACCCGGGGCGTGCACGCGCGCGCGGTCGCGTTCCACGCCGGGCTCGGCTCGCTCGGCGCCGCCGTCGCGGTGCTGCTCACCGTGGTGGCCGCGTCGTCGATCCCCGGGGAGGCCGTGCTGCTGCTCGTAGCGCTCGGCGTCAGCCAGGTGCTCGACTCGCTCACCCGCACGATCCGCGCGCCGCTGCTCGTCGGCGGCCGCGACGCCTCCTACGCCTACCCCGACCTCGCGCTCGTGCTGCTGAAGGCCGTGCCGCTCGTGGTCGCGGTGCTCGTGCCCGAGGTGCTCGTGCTGCTGGCGTTCCCGCTCGTGTCGCTCGTCGTGACCGCGGGCACGTGGATCGCCGTGCGCCGGGACCTGCCGACCACGGGCGACGCGCCCGTGCGCGTGTTCCCGCAGATCCTCGAGTTCGGGCTCTCGGGATCGCTCAGCGCGCTCTACTCGCAGGCGCCGCTGGTGCTCGGCACGGCGATCCTCGGGGTCGACGCCGTCACGCCGCTCGCCCTCGCCTACCGCGTGGTGCAGCCGCTCGAGGTGCTGCCGGCCACGCTCTCGCAGCAGCTGATCCCCCGGATCCGCGCCGCCGGCCGCCCCGCGCGCGCCTACTGGTGGCGGTTCGCGCTCGGCGGCCTCGTGCTCGCCGGGATCCTGGCGCTCCTCCGCGAGCCGGTCGAGCGCGTGTTCGGCGGCGGCTCGTTCGACCAGGTCGTGTTCCTCGTGATCCTCCTCTCGGTCGCCCCGAAGTTCGGCAACTACGCGCTCATGGCGTACGCGATGGGCTCCGGCCTCGTGCGCGTGCGGCTCACCGCCACCATCGTCACGGGCGTCGTCGCCGTGGTGCTCACGCTCGTGGCCGCGCTCACCGCCGGCCCCGTCCTCCTCGCCGGCGTCACGCTCGCCGCCGAGCTCGTCCTGAGCGCCGCCATCGCCGCGCTCCTCATCCGCACCCGCAACCGCCCCGTCAGGAAGGAGGACGCATGAGGATCCTCATCGTCTCCGCCGACCGCACGCTCGCGTCCGGCCACCCGCAGAACCTCGGCGACGCCTTCCTCACCGACGCCCTCTCCGAGCGCCTCCGCCGCGCCGGCCACGAGACCGTGGTCGCCGACTTCGGGCAGACCGCCCGGCGCGACTCCACGGAGGAGCGCGCCCGGGTCGGCGGCGTCCGCGGCCTCGCCGACCTCGTGCGCGAGGTCGACGCGGTCGTCGTCGGCGGCGGCACGCTCCTCGCCGACGACCAGCCGGACCGGCCGTTCGCCGGGCTCCCGCGCCTGATGGCCGTCACGGGCCTCATCGCCCGCACCTCGCGCACGCCGCTCGCGGTGTTCGGCGTGGGCGCGGATCCGGTCACCCGCCGCCGCGCCCGCCTCGCCCTCCGCGCGGGGCTCGACGGCGCCCGCATCTGGACCCGCGACCCCGCGTCCGCCGGCCGCGCCGCCGGCTACGCGAAGGCGCCCGTGGAGGTCGCCGCCGACGTCAGCCTCTTCGCCGCCGGCGAGCTCGCCGCCCTGGCCGCCCCCGCCGCCGGTCGCCGCGGCGCCGTCGTCGCGCTCAACGCGAAGCACTCGCCCGACATGACGATCGCGCACGTCCAGGCGCTCGAGGAGCGCTTCGGCGAGGTCGTCTTCGTCTCGATGGACCAGGGCGACGACTCGGACGCCGGGGCCTTGCCGCCCGAGGTCCGCGCGCGGCTCACGACGGAGCCCGGCGACCACGGCTGGCGCCGCGCGGCCGAGCTGATGGCCGATCGCGAGGTCGTCGTCGCCTCTCGCATGCACGCCATGTACCTCGGTACGATGCTGACGACGCCCGTGGTGGCCGTCGGCGGGGCCACCAAGGTCGGGGCGTTCGTGTCCGAGTTCGAGATCCCGTCGGAGCAGACCTTCGACCAGGCGGTCCGCACCGCCATCAGCGGTCCGGCGGAGGCCGGCACCGCATCCGCCACGGCGACGGCCCTCGTCGCAGCCACCGCCCGCCTGGACGCGGCATTCGAGGAGATGACTTCATGGGTCCGACAGTCCGCCTAGCCACCCCGGCGGTCTTCGCGGCCGCCGTGGCGCTCACGATCGTCGCCGTCCTCGGCGGCGTCGCGCTGCTCGGCAACGAGCTCTCCTACCCCTTCATGATCGCGGTGCTCGCGATCCTGCTCGTGGGCGTGCTCGTCAAGGAGACCGCCACCAACGGCGATCCGCTCACCCCCGGCGGCATCGTCGCGGCGACGGGCCTCCTCCTCTTCGTGCTCCGCCCGCTCACGGTCGCCAACAGCACCGAGACGAGCCCGGGCGCCATCGCCGACACGCGCTTCTTCTCCCCGACGCTGCAGCTCGCCGCGAGCTCGGCGCTCATCGAGGCGCTCATCTTCTTCACGGCCTTCTACGTCGTCTACTACTACTCGACCGCACGCGAGACCCGCCGCATCGCCCGCGGCGGCGAGGACGCCAAGGCGCTCGAGGCGAACGCGATCGCCGGCGGCCCCGCCGTCGTCGACCGCGACTCCCTCACCCGCTGGCAGCGCGTGTTCAGCACGAGCGTCTCGCAGGCCCTCGTGGTGATCAGCGCGGTCGTCGCCCTCGGCCTCCTCGTGTACCTGGTGCTCAGCTCCGGCGGGATCCAGGCGTACACGACGGGCCTCGCCAACCGGAGCGACTTCCTCTCCGGCAAGTCCTTCATCGGCCTCTCCTACATCCCCGTGCAGATCGCGATCGTGCTCAACGTGCTCGCGCGTCGGCAGAAGGGCCTCGAGGCCTGGAACTGGGTCAACCTGCTCGGCGCCCTCGTGCTCGTGGTGTGCGCCGGGTCCGCCGGTGGCCGCGGCCCGCTCATCATCGGCGTGTTCCTGCCGTTCCTGATCCTCAAGCAGATCGGCCCGAAGCCGTTCCGCTTCCGCAGCATCGCGCTCATCGGCGGCGTCACGGCCGTGGTGGCGATGGTCTACTCGATCGTCATCCGCGAGTCCACGTTCGACAACGGCCGCTCGCTCGACCGCCTCACGCAGGACCCGCTGGGCGTGCTGCTCGACCGCCTCACCAGCGGCATCGAGACGCGGCCGTTCGACGTGCTCATCCGCCTCAACGAGGTCGCCGCCACGCCCGACTGGGTCTACCAGTGGGGAGCGACCTACGCGGCCGTGCCGGCGTGGTTCGTGCCCCGCGGCCTCTGGCCGGACAAGCCCTACGGCGGCGGCAACACGTGGTTCACCTCCACCTACGTGCCCCGGTTCTACGGCGTCAACCGCGTCGAGACGAGCCTCTCGGCCATCGGCGAGGCGTTCTCCAACTTCGGGATCCCCGGGGTCGTCGCCGTCGGCGCGCTCCTCGGCCTGGTCGGCAGCCTCTTCATCCGCGCGCGCATGCGCCGCCGCGGCGTGCTGGGCGGCGCCATCGCGGTGGTCGTGACCCCGTACCTCTTCTCCCTCATCCGCGGCGACGCGTACCAGGGCATGTCGACGAGCATCGCGTCCCTCGTGATCCTCGTGCTCTTCTTCTGGATCTCGACCACGCGGAAGCAGGTGACCGGACCCGTGAGCGCCCCCGAGCCCCTGGTGGACGAGACCGCGTCCGCGGCCGAACGCGAGCGCGCCCTCGTCGGCGCGGGCGTCGGCCCGGGCCGCGGCGACGACGCGGGCACGCCCGCGCCCCGCCCCGCCGTCGGGAACGGCCGCGCCTTCCCGGCCGGCCGCCCGGCCGTGACCTGGACGCCCGACCGGTGACGGGCCCCGAGACCCCGGCCGGCCCGTCCGACGGAGCCGACGGAGCAGATCGCCGCGACCGCCGCGACCGCTCGTCCCGCGCCGGCCGCGCGGACCGCGCCCGCCGCCCGCTGTGGAAGCGCAAGCGCCTGTGGATCCCCGTGGGCGTCGTCGCCGTCGCCGCGATCGGCGTCGGCGTCTCGGCCGCGCTGATCCTGCCCCGCGTCGACACCGTGCAGAGCGAGCTCCGCGACGCGCTGCCGCTCTCCGACCAGGTGCAGGCGTCGCTCCTCGCGGGCGACGTCGACGCCGCGAAGTCCGGCGCCGCCGAGCTCCGCGAGCACACGGCCGCCGCGGCCGAGGCCGCGGACGACGGCGTGCTCGGCGCGTACGAGTGGGTCCCGTTCGTCGGCCCGAACCTGCACGCCGCCCGCGTGCTGGCGTCGGCGAGCGACCGGCTCGCGACCGACGTCGTGACGCCGGCCACCGAGGTCTCCCTCTCCGCCTTCACGCCCGTGCTCGGGCGCATCGACCTCGACGGGATCCGCTCCCTCGGCGCCACCGTCGACACCGCCTCCGAGGGCCTCGCCGGTGCCCGCTCCGAGCTCGACACGATCGACCGCGACGCCCTGTGGGCGCAGGTGCGGAACGACGTCGACCTCATGGACACCACGCTGACGAGCACGCAGTCCACGGCCGACACCTTCGCCGAGGTCACGGACGCGCTGCCCGCGCTCCTCGGCGCGGACGGCCCGCGCAACTACCTGCTGATGTTCCAGAACAACGCCGAGGTGCGCTCCACGGGCGGGAACCCCGCCGCGCTCGTGCTGCTGACCGTCGAGGACGGCGCCGTGCGGATCGCGAAGCAGGCGTCGAGCAACGACTTCCCGCGCGACGTCCGCCAGGGCGACGTGCCGGACGAGACCGTGCGCCTCGTCGAGCCGCGCTCGGACCGCTTCGAGCAGAACATCACGATGTTCCCCGACTTCCCGACCTCGGGCGCGCTCGCCAAGTCGTACTGGGAGCGGTACATCGGCGACCGGGTCGACGGCGTCATGTCGTTCGACCCCATCGCGCTCAGCTACCTGCTCGAGGCCACCGGTCCGATCACGCTGGCCACGGGCGACGTGCTCGACGCGCAGAACGCCGTGCCGGTCCTCCTCGGCGCGGTCTACTCCCAGTACCCCGACTACCTCGCCCAGGACCGCTACTTCGCGAGCGCCGCCGGCACGATCTTCGCGAAGCTCGTCACCGACACCCCGCCCGTCGTCCCCCTGGTGACGGCGCTCGACCGGGCCATCGACGAGCGGCGGCTGCTGATGTGGAGCACGGTCCCCGAGGAGCAGGCGCTCATCGAGGGCGGCCCGCTGAGCGGCGCGCTGCCGGACGACAACGCCGACCAGACCGCGATCGGGCTGTACTTCAACGACATCGGCTCCGGATCCAAGATGAGCTACTACCTGCGCTCGGCGTCCCGGATCCAGGCGGAGACCTGCGCGGAGACGACCACGTACACGGTCGACGTCGACATGACGAGCATCGCGCCGCTCGACGCCGCGACGAGCCTCCCCCGCTACGTCACGGGCCTCGACGGCAAGGCGAAGGGCCGCCAGTTCGACGACCTGCTGGTCTACGGGCCCGTCGGATCCACCGTCACGGGCTGGTCCACCGAGGCCGACCTCACCACGGAGGAGGCGCGCGGCACCGACATGGGGCGCGGCATGATCCGCATCCGCACCGAGCTCGCGCCGCAGGACACGAAGACCGTCCGCGTCACCTTCACGATGCCGGCCTCGGGCGACGCCGGGCCGCTCGACGTGCGCCACACCCCGCTCGTGCGCCCGCTCGAGTCCGACATCACGCAGGTCCCCTGCTCCACGGGCGGCTGAGCCGCCGCACCGTCCCACCGCCCCGACGACGCCCGCGCTCCCGCCCCGGATGGGGGCATCGTCACCGAAGCGCCGTCCCCGTATGCTCGATGAGCCGTCGGGGGACGCACCCGCCCCGCACGCCCGCCCGCCGTCACCCGCGGATCCACCAGGCCGAGAGCACACGTTGACCCCCAGCACCACCACCACCCCGCCCCGCCGGGCCGGACGCGTCCGCCGATGGATCGTGCGCACCGTCCTCGCCCTCCTGGTGCTCCTGCTCGCCTGGCTCCTGGCCGGCATCCCGCTGTTCGTGTTCCCCCCGGCGAGCCAGCCGGACAAGGCCGACGTGATCTACGTCATCGGCCCGCCGAACCCCACCCGCCGCGACCTCGCGGCGAAGCTCGTGGACGAGGGCTACTCCGACACCGTCGTGTTCTCCGTGCCGGCGACCGGCCCGCAGTCCGCCGGCGAGCTCGCCGCGTGCAACGGCGAGTTCCCCTACCCGGTCACGTGCGACACCCCGTCGCCGTTCACCACGCAGGGCGAGGCCCGCTACCTCCGCGACAAGTCGGAGGAGAACGGCTGGACGAGCGCCATCGTCATCACCTGGACCCCGCACGTGACCCGCACGCAGCTCATCTTCGACCGCTGCTTCGACGGCGACCTCATGGTCGTGGAGGACCCGGTGGACTTCGACCTCCGCCAGTGGATCTCGCAGTACACGTACCAGTCCGGCGCCTTCGTCAAGGCGCTCGTCACGCCCGGCTGCTGACGCCGGCGGCCTCCGCGCGACCGGCCGGGTGTCCGTCTGGCGCCGTGCCGCGACGCGTCGATCAGGCGGGCGCGGTTGAATGGACGGCATGACCCCCGCGATCGGCCCGACGACCGGCGACGACATCCACCTGATCTCGCTCAACGTGCGCATGCCGTGGCACGGCACCCGCCCCGGCGAGGCCGACCACTGGCCCGAGCGGCAGGAGCCGCTGACCCGGTTCCTCCAGCAGGAGCGGCCCACGGTGCTCGGGGTGCAGGAGGCGGTGTGGCCGCAGATCCAGGTCATCGACAAGGCGCTGCCGCCGTCGTACCGCATGGTCGGGCAGGGTCGCGAGGGCGGCAGCCACGGCGAGCACGGCGCGATCTTCTACCAGGCCTCCCGCCTCACCCTCCTCGAGCACGACGTGATGTGGCTCTCCGACACCCCGGACGTGATCGGCAGCATGACGTGGGGCAACCCCATGCCGCGGATCCTCACCTGGGCCCGCTTCCAGGACGAGGCGACCGGCCTCCCGCTCGTGGTGCTCGACACGCACCTCGACCACGACGTCGCCGAGGCCCGCGACCGCGCGGCCGAGGCCATCGCGGAGCTCGTCCGCACGCGGTTCGCCGGGCTGCCGCTCGTGCTCATGGGCGACTTCAACGCGCCCGTCGACTCCACGCCCTACGACGCGCTCACGCGCCGCGGCGGCCTCCGCGACTCCTGGCTCGACACCGCGCGGCAGGCCACGCCCGCCTTCGGCACGTTCCCCGACTACCGGCCGCCGGTGGTGGGGGCGCCGCGCATCGACTGGATCCTCGTGAGCGACCGCGTCGACGTGCGCGCCGCCGCGGTCAACGACTTCGCCTGGCAGGGCCGCATGATGAGCGACCACCTGCCGGTGCAGGCGCTCGTGCGTCTGCGCTGACGCCGTCGGCTGCGCTGACGCCGTCGGCTGCGCTGACGCCGTCGGTCACGTGGCCGGATCCGCGTCGCGCGCCTCGTAGCCTGGGGGGATGACCACCGCACCGAAGGTATTCGCCATCCACGAGAACCCCGAGTGGTTCGGGCCGTTCGCCGCCGCCCTCGACGCGCGCGGCGTGCCGTACGAGGAGTGGCTCCTCACCGACGGCGTGCTGGAGATCGACGAGGCGCCGCCCGAGGGCATCTTCTGGTCGAGGATCAGCGCGTCCGCGCACACACGCGACCACGCGCTCTCGAAGGACTACACGCGCGCGCTCATGAGCTGGCTGGAGTCGCACGGCCGCCGGACGGTGAACGGCCGCCGCACGATCGAGCTCGAGGTGAGCAAGGTCGACCAGCTCACCGCGCTCCGCGCCGCGGGCATCGAGGTGCCGCGCACGCGCGCCGTGATCGGCAGCCACCGCATCGTCGAGGCGGCGCGCGGCCTGCCGACGCCGTTCATCACCAAGCACAACCAGGGCGGCAAGGGCCTCGGCGTCCGCCGGTTCGACAGCGTCGAGGAGCTGGCCGCCTATGTGGAGGGGCCGGACTTCGAGGAGCCGCAGGACGGGATCACGCTGCTGCAGGAGTTCCTGGAGGCGGCGACGCCGCGGGTCACGCGCGTGGAGATCGTGGGCGGGGAGTTCGTCTACGCGATCCAGGCCGACACCGCGCGCGGCGGCTACCAGCTGTGCCCGGCGGACGCGTGCGCGATCGATCCGGCGACGGGCGCGCTCGTGATGCCGCCCGGCGCGACCATCGCGCAGCAGCCGGGCGACACGATCTTCTCGCTGCGGGAAGACATCACCGCCCAGCACCCGCTCGTCGAGCGATACGTCGCGTTCCTCGCCGGCCTCGGGATCGAGGTGGCCGGCATCGAGTTCATCGAGACCGCCGACGGCCGCCTCGTGACCTACGACGTGAACACGAACACCAACTACAACCGGGGCGTCGAGGCGGTCGCTCCCGCCTCGGGCCCGGGCGCGGTGGCGGAGCTGCTGGAGCGCGTGCTGCGCGAGGCGTACCCGGAGGGCTGAGCCCCGCAGGGCTGACGCCTCGGCGCCGTACCCGCGGAGCCCCTGCCCGGGCCTGACGCGGTGACGCGGCCCCGGGATGCTGAACACGCCGTCGGGATGCCCCCGATGTGGGGCGCGTGATGTCCCGCGCGGCGATCGTCGGTGCGGCGACGAACCGATGGGAGGGTGACGACGGATGGATCAAGGGGCGATCTTGGATGATCTCATCCAGAAGTGGGTATCACTGGGCCTCGAGTACGCGGACGGCGCCCCCGATCTGACGAAGATATACATATACGGTGCGTCTGAGCGGGACAGCGCGTACGCGAACATGTTCTTCGAGCAGAGGGGATCCGTCGTGTATGCGAACGAGCTCGAAGGCGTGGATGCCGGTCGGGAACGAGCCGTGGCAGTGCAGCGATTTCTGCAGAAGGACCTGAAGGCGGCCGAGACGCGGCTCCGAGAAGTGGGCGCAGCGATTCCGACACGATATCGCGTGACCTATGACACCGTCATACGCCAGCTCGACATGCAGCTGTCCTACGAACCCCTCTACGCGGACCACCCCATGAAGATCATGGAAGAAGGAGCCGAGGACTGGCTCGACGGACGCTTGAGGAAGATGTTCGGCGAGTATGACGCCCCTGCGCCGAGCGGGAGATGATCGAGAGGAGCCGCAGGCGAGCGCACACGCGTGGACGATCACGATCGCACGCCGGGTAGAACATCCGACGGTCGCGTCGCCGCGGCGCCGCCTCAGGCCGCCGGCCCGCCGTCCTCGGGCGCGACCGCGGAGGTGGCGGCGACCTGGTCCTCGGCGATGCGCGTGTGGTGGTGGATGACCTCGGCGACGATGAAGTTCAAGAACTTCTCCGCGAAGGCCGGGTCGAGCTTCGACTCCTCGGCCAGGGCGCGGAGGCGGAGGATCTGGCGGCGCTCGCGCTCGGGATCCGCCGCGGGCAGCCCGTGCGCGGCCTTCAGCCGGCCGACCGACTGGGTGAACTTGAACCGCTCGGCGAGCAGGTGCACGAGGGCGGCGTCGATGTTGTCGATGCTCCCGCGGATCTCCCCCAGCTCGTCGAGGGCGGCACGGGCGTCGTCGTCGAGGGGAGCCCCTGCGGGGCCGCTGTTCTCAGGCATGGCATGACCCTACCCATCGGTCCCTGGACGACGGAGGCGGACGTCCCCATCGGGACGCCCGCCTCGCGGATCATGCGGTGACGATCAGTCGACGATGGTGACCTTCACGTCGATGTTGCCGCGCGTGGCGTTGGAGTACGGGCAGACCTGGTGGGCCGCGTCGGCGATCTCCTGGCGGCGCTCGGCCGGCACGTTCGGGAGGTAGACGTCGAGCTCGACGGCGAGGCCGAATCCGCCCTGGCCGTTGTCGCCGATGGAGACGCTGGCGGAGACGCCCGCGTCCTTCGTGTCGACGCCGGCGTTCTTGCCGACGAGGTGGGTGGCGCCCAGGAAGCAGGCGCTGTACCCGGCGGCGAAGAGCTGCTCCGGGTTCGTGCCCTCACCCGAGCCGCCCATCTCCTTCGGGGGACGGGTGTCGAAGTCGATCTGGTCGTCCTCGCTGCGGACATGTCCGTCGCGTCCTCCGCCGGAGGCGTGCGCGATAGCGGTGTAGATGGGTTCCATGGATCCATCAGACCACGACGGGGCTGGGAGCGCGCGCCGCTCTCCATGCACGTTCGCGGCACGGCCGGTGGATCGCGGGCGAACGCGCCGGGCGATCTCCGCGGCGCCGCGGGGAGTCCCGGGCGCGTCGCGCGGAGCGGCGGCCGGATCAGGGCAGGAGCCCAGAGCGGTAGCCCCAGACCACCGTCTGCAGGCGGTCGCGCGTGGCGAGCTTCGTCATGATCCGGGTGAGGTGCGACTTGACGGTGCTGGTCTCGATCACGAGCCGCGCGCCGATCTCGTCGTTCGACAGGCCGTCGCCGAGGAGGCGCACGATGTCCTGCTCCCGGGGCGTGAGCACGTCGGCGCCCGGATGCACGGCGGAGGCCGCCCGGCGGCGCGTGAACTCGGCCATGACGCGGCGCGTGGTGACGCCGTCGAGCGCGGCGTGCCCCGCGGCGAGCGCGCGGACGGCCTGGATGAACTCCTCCGGCTCGGCGTCCTTGAGCACGAAGCCGCGGGCGCCGGCCTCGAGCGCGCCGAAGACGTACTCGTCGAGGTGGAAGGTGGTGGCGACGAGGACGGCGGGGGTGCGGGCGTCGGGCGCGCGGGCGTCGGGGGCGCGGGCGTCGCCCGCGGCGGGATCCGCGGCGGCGTCGGGCCGGGCGATCGCGCGGGTCGCCTCGATGCCGTCGCCGCCGGGCATCCGCACGTCCATGACGACGACGTCGGGATCGAGGCGGCCGACGAGCGCGACCGCCTCGCGACCGCCGGACGCCTCGCCGACCACCTCGATCCCGCCGGCCGTCTCCAGCACGACGCGGAAGCCCGCGCGCACGATGGACTGGTCGTCGACCAGCACCACGCGGATCACGCGGCGCCCGCCCGGTCCGCGGCGACGGGCTCCACGGGCAGCTCGAGGCGCACGCGCCACGTGCCGGACGCCGTGGGCCCCGCCTCCAGGCGCCCGCCGACGAGCGCCGCCCGCTCCCGCATGCCGACGAGCCCGTAGCCGGGCGCGGTCGCCGGGGCGGCGGCCGGCAGCGGGTTCTCGATCTCGAGGGCGAGCCGCGTCGGCCGGGCGTCGAGCGTGAGGGTGACGGCGGATCCGGGCGCGTGCCGCCTGGCGTTCGCGAGCGACTCTTGCACGGTGCGGTAGGCGGTGACGTCGGCGAGCGGTGCGAGCACGGGCAGGTCGCCGGACGCGCGCTCCTCGACCTCGGTGCCGGACGCGCGGGCGGCCGCCACCAGGCCGGGGAGGTCGGCGAGGCCGGGGACGGGCGCGGTGCCCGCCTCACCGCCGTCGGAGTCGCCGTCCGAGGTCTGCCGCAGGATCCCGACGATGGAGCGCAGCGCGTCGAGGGTCTCGCGGCCCTGCACGCGGATGCCGCGCAGCGAGTCCTTGGCGCGGTCCGGGTCGAGGTCCACGAGCCGCTCGGCGGCGCCCGCCTGCACCACGAGCGCCGTGAGGTGGTGCGCGGCCACGTCGTGCAGCTCGCGCGCCATGCGCGTGCGCTCGGCGGAGACCGCGGCCCGCGTGAGCGCGGCCTGGTGCTCGAGCGACTCCGCCGCGCGGGCCAGCGTGTCGCGGTCGTGGCGGCGGCGGAGGGCGACCCAGGAGCCGACGGCGGCGCTCGCGACGGCGATGAGGATCCCGCTGACGAGGATCGAGGCCGCCGAGACGACCGTGTCGACGCCGAGGCGCACGTCGACGGAGTCGGCGACGAGCAGCGCGCGGACGTGGCCGGTGGCGGCGAGGACGGCGCCGACCGCCTCGATGCCGACGGCCGCGGCGACGACGCGCACCGCGGATCCGGCCGGGAGCACCGCCCCCACCGTGTAGGCGGCGACGACCGGCGCGGCGGCCCAGAACCCGAACTCCGGCGGGAGCACGGCGACCAGGGCGGCCTGGAGCGCGGACACCAGGAGCAGCGTCGTGCGGGGGCGCCGCCGCCGGACGGCCAGGGGCGCGCACTGGACGACGGCGATGACCGCGATCGCCGCTCCCTGCGCCGGCGACATGGTGCGCGCGGTGCCGTCCGCCCAGAGGAGCGTGGCGAGCACGCCGAGGAGCAGCACCGTCATGACCGCCCAGGCGACCGCCGCGGCGGCGTCGCGCCCGTCGTCGGTGCGGATCCCCATCCGGTCGAGTCCGCGCCGCACGCGGTCGGCGAGGGCGACGGCGGGACGGCCCGCGACGGGTCGTGCGGGCGGGACGGGCGTCCCCGGCCCGGCCGCCGCGGCGGGCGCGGTCGGCGAGGGCGTGGGGTCGGTCACCTCCCGAGCATGCCAGGCGCGGCGACCGTCCCGGCCGCGCATCAGTAGCTCACGCTCGGCGCGAGCAGCCGGAACCCGACGGCGAACGCGGCGACGCCGACCAGGGCGACGACCACGAGGATCCGACCCGCGACGATCCACGCGCCGCGACGGGTGCGGATCGCCTGCCACGCGGCGAGCGCCGCGGGGACCACGGCGAGCGCGCCCACCACCTGCATCACCTGGAGGAGGCGGAGCTGCCCGGCGGGGACGTCGACGAGGGAGATCGCCTGCACGGCGGCGACGGTCCAGCCGAGGAGCGCGACGAGCGTGACGGCCTGGCCGATGCGGGACAGCAGCAGCGCGCGGCTGCGGCGGGGGCGCGGCACGGCGGCGACCACGTCGGGCGCGTCGGGCGCATCCCTCCGGGCACGGCGGCGGCGGCCGATCCCGGCGATCGCGACCGTCGGCCACGTGAGGACCGACACGGCGAGCACCGCGACCGCGGCGAGCAGCCCCGGGATCAGGACGGACGCCACCTGCCACGGCTCGGCCCGCAGCGTCGTGAAGGACGCGCCCCACGAGATCGCGTCGACCGGCCCGCCGTCGGCGGAGGCGCGGGTCGCGAGCAGGGCGTCGCCGCCGACCTCGCGCCACAGGTGGTCGCCCGCCTTCTCGTAGACGCCCGTGGTGATCCCGAGCGGCTTCGGCGTGACGGCGATGGTGCCGTCGGCGCGCGGCACGATCTCGGTCTGGCCGCTGAGGGCGAGCAGGGCGCCCGGGTTCGAGAACGGGGAGCGGGAGGAGAGCCACGTGCCGGCGAGCTCGGCGGCGGCCGCGGGATCGCCCGCCGGGGCGGCGGTCGCGGCGGCGGATCCGGCGGCGTCGTCCTCGCGCAGATACCGGTCGGCGAAGCCCTGCAGCACGGCGGTGCGGAGCTCGAGGGTGTCGACGGCGTCGCGGCCGTTGCCGTTGAACGTGACGAAGATGCCGGCGTCGCTGTCCGGGAACATGCGCATGGCCGTGTGGAAGACGTTGGTGTCGCCGTCGTGGCCGAACGCGCGGATCCCCGGCGTGCTGTCGTCGAAGAAGCCGAGGGCCATGCGCTGGCCGGCCGCGAACGTGCCGAGCTGGTCGGCGCCGAGCGCGGGGCGGTGCATCTCGTCGAGGGTGGCGGGATCCAGCAGCGCCTGCTCGCCCGGCAGATCACCCAGGTGACCGAGCATGAAGCGGGCCATGTCGTCCGCGGTGGCCGAGAGCGCGCCGGCCGGTGCCGCGTTCACGACCTCGGTCGGGTACGACGGCTGGGAGTCGTCGGGGTAGCCCTTCGCGAGGCGCGCGTCGAGGTCGGCGGGCAGCGGCTGCGCGAACGACGACGAGGTCATCCCGGCGCGGTCGAGCACCTCCTCCTGCACGAGGTCGACGAACGGCATCCCGCCCACGCGCTCGGCGACGTAGCCGGCGAGGCTCGCGCCGTAGTTCGAGTAGGCGGGGGTGGTGCCGGGGACGAAGACCTGCTCGGGCGGATCCGCGCGCATCACGTCGCCGAGGGCGCGCTCCGAGCCGGGCACGCCGATGAGGCCCGTGATGACCTCCTCGAACCCGGCCGTGTGGGTGAGCAGGTGCCGGAGGGTGACGGTGCCCTTCGGGGTGTCGAGGTCGAAGTCGAGGTACTGCTGCACGTCGGCGTCGAGGTCGAGGCGGCCCTCCTCCACGAGCTGCATCACGGCCGTGGCCGAGACCACCTTGGAGACGGAGCCGACGTGGAAGAGGGTGTCGGCGGGATCCACCGGGCGCGGGGTGCCGCTCTCCGTGCCGGTGTCGGCGAGGCCGTAGCCGCGGGAGGTGAGCACCCGGCCGTCGGCGACCACGGACACGGCGGCGCCCGGGATGCCGGTGGTCGGCAGCGCGGCGCCGACCACGCCGTCGAGCCACGCGTCGACGTCGTCCTTCTGGAGGTCGTGCCCGCCCGGCTGGTGCTGCGGCGGGGCGGGCGGCGGCGGATCCGCGGGGGCGGCGGTCGTGGCGGCGCCGACGGCGATCGGCAGCGCCAGGGCGAGCGCGACGGCGCCGACGAGGGGTGTGAGGCGCCGGGACGGGCGGGACGGGCGGGATCGGCGCCACGGACGGCGCGGCGCCGCGGCGGGAGCGGGGGTGGAGCGGGGTGTCTGGTCCATGCCTCCCACGCTCCCGGCTCGGCGCCCGCGGCACAGGGGGCGGGAGTCGGCACCCGGGTTGCGACTCGAGTCGCAGGCGGGCGGGCGGGCCGGGAGCAGGGCGCAGGGCGCAGGCGCGCGGACCGCACGCAGGACGCGGGCGCTGTCCGGCCGCGTCGGCTCACGCGTCCGCGACGAGCTCCAGCTTGAACCGCTCGGCGTCCTCGAGGAACGCGGCGCGGTGGCCGGGCCCGCCGGCGAACGGGTGGCGGTCGGCGTAGAGGCGGGACCAGCCGTGATCCGGCGCCGCGTCCCAGAGGCCGTCGACGTCGGCCGCGGATCCCGCGTGGAAGGCGAGGTGGCTGAGGCCCGCGCCGCGGCGGTCATGCGGGACGTCGCGCGGCGCCCGGGCGATCACCACGTACGCGTCGCCGAGGCGGAGGCTGGCGCCGTCGGGCCAGCGGGCGTCCTCGCGGTAGCCGAGCTCGCCGAGGATCCAGCCCCACGCCGCGAGCGCCCGGTCGAGGTCGCGTACCTGCAGCTCCACGTGGTGGAGGGATCCGCGCGCCGGTCGTCGGGGCTCGACGGCCGCCCGATCGGCGGGCGTCGATGCCGCGGATCCGCTGTCCATCGGGCTCCTGTCGTCCCCCCGAGCGTACGCGCCACCCGGCCGTGCCCCCGTCCTCCCCGCGACGGCCCGTGGGGGACACGCAGGCCGTAGGGTGAGGCCGTCGCCCTGCATCGCCAGAGCCGAACGACGTGCCTCCCGGACACCCGAAGTCCCGTGCGCGGTCCCACCCCGATCCCGCACCGGTTCACCCGACCGCGTCGCGTCGCTGCTCCCCGCAGCATCGGGCGCGCGCAGGGTCGGGTCGGCGACGCTGCCGGCCCGATCTCGCGCCTGCACGGCCGATGCGCACCACGGAGGCATGGAATCGCCCACGTCCGCTCCTATCCCGCCGTCGACGCGGCCCGCGTCCACGCGAGCCCGCCCCCGCCGGACGCCGCCGAGCCCGGCAGCCGCAGCTACCTCGACTTCGCCGTCGTCACCGAGGAGGCGGGGATCCACACGGTCACCGTCGTCTACGACCACGCGGCCGAGGTCCCGCTCGCGCTCGGCTTCGCCCTCGACCGCGCGCAGACGCGCACCGTGAGCTACCCGCCGCTCGCCGCCGGCGCCACCCGCCGGTCGACGACGCTCGACCTGCGCATGCGTCGGGGGCCCGCGGTGATCCGCGTCGCCGAGGGCCCCGCGGGCGCGCCGCTGCGGGTGCACTCCATCCGCATCACGGGGCGCGGCGGAGGATCCGAGCCGGCCGTCGTCGCGCGACCCGGCGCCGTGCGCCCGGATCGCGCCCCGACCGCCCCGACGCCGGCGCCGCGCACGGGGGCCGGCTCCCGTCCGCGCCCCCGTTCCGCCGCGGCCATGGTGCGCGGGACCCGTGCCGCATACCCTCGCAACAGTCCCGGGCGCTCCCCCGTCGCCGGGGACGTCATGCGGAGCCGCAGGAGCGCGACAGCCCGGCGGCACCACGTGTTCACACCAGGCCTCCGACCCGAACAGGGAGGACTGGGAGCAGGGCCCGGCACGCGATCGCGCGCAGGCCGGGCTCGGGCTCGGTGTCCCCGCCCGGGCCCGGGCATCCGGACGGCTCGGCGCCGGTCCCGCCTGCCGCCCGCCCTGCCGGCACCCTGACCGGTCGTCCGCCGCCCGCCGCGCACGTGCCCGCACTCCCGTCGCACCACGACCGACAGGCCGCCCATGATCGGGGACGCGAACGCCCCCCTCGGACGCCGCTCCATGCGCCTCGAGGACGTCGAGCTGATGATCGCCGTCGCGTGGAACGACGAGGGCCGCCGCCGGGGCCTCCGCCCGCTGGCGTGGCGGGTCGGGGACGCCGACTTCGTGCACTTCCGCGGGAGCGCCGATGCGTACGCCGCCGCGAGCCGCCGCGACATCATCGAGGACTGGATCGCGGAGCTCGGGCTCGCGGACACCCTCGACCCCGTGGTCCCTCCGCTCCGCCGGGTCGGACCGGACATGGTCTGGACGGGCAGCATCGACACGGTGGGGATGCGGTTCCACTACCCGGCGGGGCCGGCGGATCCCCGGGATCCGGACGCGGATCCCGATGCCGAGGCCGCCCCCGATGTCGATGCCGCACCCGCGCCCGAGCCCGAGCCCGACGAGCCGGGCCCACCGGCCCGCTGAGGCGACGCGACGCGACGCGCGACGGCCATCTCCGGACGGCTCAGCCCCGCAGCGCCTCCACCGCATCCGCGAGGTCCGCCACGGGCCGCCGCCCGTCGAGCTCCACGTCGGCCGACGCGCGCAGCAGCGGCTCCACCTCGGCCGTGTACCGGCGGATCTCCGCGCGCTCGTGCGGCGCCTTGCCGTAGTCGTTCCCGGTGCGGGCCGCGACGCGCGCCAGCAGCACGTCGAGCGGGGCGCTCAGCAGCACCACGTGCGCGAACCGGTCGCGGAACGCGCCCTGGTTCTCGACGGTGCCGGAGACCACGACGTCGGGTTCCTCGTCGAGGAGGCGGGTCATGCGCGGCTCGTCCCAGCGGCCGTCGGCGAGGGTCCAGCCGTCGTGGTCGGTGTCGAGCACGCGGCGGCCGCGGCGGGCGAGCTCTTCGAGCAGCGTCGACTTGCCCGCGCCGGACATGCCGGTGACGAGGATCCGGCTCATGCGGGCGGCGTGCGGAACAGCACCGGGCGGTCCGCGTGCGCGGCGATGCGGGCGTCGAGCCCGGCGCGGACGGCCGGCCACTCGTCGACGAGGATCGAGTGCACCGCGGCGTCGCGCCAGGTGCCGTCGGCGCGGCGCTGGTCGCGGCGGCGCACGCCCTCGAGCGTCGCGCCGAGCTTCCGGATCGCGGCGCGCGAGCGGTCGTTGCGCGCGTCGGCCTGCAGCTCCACGCGACCGAAGCCGGAGTCGAACGCGAGGCCGAGGAGGAGGCGCTTGGCCTCCGGGTTGACGGCCGTGCCCCAGACGCGCGGGTCGTAGGCGGTCCAGCCGAGCTGGATCCGCTCGCGCCGCACGTCGAGGTCGGTGAGGGTGCTGGTGCCGACGACCGCGCCGTCGTGCGGGCCGCCGACGAGGATCACGGCGTACGGCAGGTCGTCCCAGCGGACGTAGCCGCGGGCCCACTCGACGAAGGCGTCCGGATCCGCGCGGAGTCCCGCTGCGCCGCCGCCGAAGCCGCCCGCGAACACCGCGGGATGGGCGATCGCGGAGTGCAGCGCGGGCAGGTGCCCGGGCGTGAGCGGATCGAGCCGGACGTGGGTGCCGACGAGCGGCGCGTGCGCGGGGATGCGGGCGGTCACGGCGACAGCCTGGCAGACGCCCGGCCGGGCCCGCGATCTCCCGCAGGCCCGGCCGGCGTCGGATCCGATCAGCTGCCGGACGTGGGCGCCGGCGTCGAGGCCGACCCGTCGCCGGACTGCTGGGGGGCGGCCGGGGCGGACGCTGCGCCGCTCTTCCCCGGGGTCGCGGGGACCGCGGGCAGGGTGGGCGCCTTGCCGTCCGCGCCCACGGGCGGGGCGGGCGGCGCGCAGCCGTCGGCGGGCGGGGCCGGCGGCGTGGCCGGGGTGCCGTCCGCGTTTGTCGGCGGCGTCGGCGGGGTGGGCGGCGTCGCCGGGGTCCCGTCCGCGTTCGTCGGCGGCGCGGGCGGGGTGGGGGTCGATCCGTCCGCGTTCGTCGGCGGGGCGGGCGGGGTCGCCGGGGTCCCGTCCGCGTTCGTCGGCGGCGCGGGCACGGTGGCCGTCGATCCGTCGGCGTTCGCGGGCGGGGTGGGCGGCGTCGCCGGGGTCCCGTCCGCGTTCGTGGGCGGCGTCGGGAGCGCGGGCGGGGTGGATCCGTCCAGCAGCGCGGGCGGCGCGGGGCAGGTCGCGGTCGTGCCGCTCCCGGATCCGGTGGAGCCGCTGGTGTCGCCGCCGTTCCCGTCGGCGAAGGCCGCCGAGGAGAAGAGCGCGACGAGGCCGAGGGAGGCGCCGGCGATGCCGACGGCCATGCCCGCGCGGCGCTTCCGAGGCGCGGGCTTCCCCGTGCCGCGGCCCTTCTCGAAGACCGTGATGGTGTCGTCCATGGTGTTCCTTCCGTGTCCGCCGCGGCGCGGGGTGCGCCGGGTCGGTACAGCAAGGCTCGGCAGCGGATCTGAAGTCCGGCTTAAGTTCCGCGCCCCGGGCGGACATGCGGGCGGGATCGCCCATCCGCGCCTCCTACAGTCGGCACATGCTCCCTCCCGCGCGCGTCCTCGTGGTCGAGGACGACGAGGCCATCCGCGCCGCCGTCGTCTCCACCCTCACCGCCGAGCGCTTCGTCGTCCGCGGCCTCGCGTCCGGCGTCGAGCTCGAGGAGGAGGTGAAGGGCTTCCTGCCCGACCTCGTGGTGCTCGACTGGATGCTCCCCGGCCCGAGCGGGATCCGGCTCGCCGAGGGGATCCGCCGCTGGAGCGACGCGAGCGTCATCATGCTCACGGCCCGCGACGCCGTCGAGGACCGCCTGCGCGGCTTCGGCCAGGGCGTCGACGACTACATCGTGAAGCCCTTCGCGCTCGCGGAGCTCGTGGCGCGCGTCGCCGCGGTGCTCCGGCGGCGGGGTCGGCTCGCGTCGGTGGTGGAGATCGGCGACCTGCTGGTGGATCCCGACGCCGGCCTCGCGCGGCGCGGCGGCGCGCCGCTCGACCTCACCTCCATCGAGTTCCAGCTGCTCGCCTACCTCGCCGCGCACCGCGGCCGCACGCTCTCCAAGACGCAGCTGCTCACGCAGGTGTGGGGCTACGACGACGCCGACCCGAACCTCGTCGAGGTCCACATCAGCGCGCTCCGCAAGAAGATGGAGGCGCACGGGCCGCGGCTCCTGCACACCGTCCGCGGGCTCGGCTACCGGGTGGAGGCGTGAGCGGCGTCGCCCGCGCGCGGGGCCTGGCGCACGGCCGTGCTCCCGCGCGCTCGACGGACGCGCCGCTCCGCACGGGCTCGCTCCGCACCCGCACGGTGCTCGCCGTGCTCGCGCTCCTCGCCGTGCTGCTCGTGGCGCTGTCGCTCACCGTGCAGGCGATCCTCGGCGCGCAGCTGCGGCAGCAGATCCAGGACCGGCTCGCCGACCGGGCCTCCGCCGCCGCCGCGCTCGTGGGCGTGCTCGACGACGACGCGCTCGCCGACCGGCTCTCCGCGCAGGGCGTCGCGGTGCAGATCACGAGCCCGGATGGCGGGGCCGTCTCGGCGCGACCCGGCCGGGATCCGCTCGGCGGGGCGCTGCCGGGGCCGGATCCGCTCGGCGACGCCCCCGGGTCCGTCACCGCCCCGGCGACGCCGCGGGCCGACGCGGTGACCGTCGCCTCGAGCTCGGTCCGCACCTCGGCCGACGGCATCACCCTCCGCTCCGACCTCAGCGACGGCACGGTGCTCCAGCTCTCGGCGGGCACCGGATCCGTGGACGGCACCCTCGCCTCGCTGCGCGGGATCCTCGCCGTCACCTCGCTCGTGTTCCTCGCGCTCGCGGCGGTCGCGCTCGTCGTGGTGGTGCGCCGCACGCTCCGCCCGCTCGAGGACATGACGGGCGTGGCCCGGTCCATCGGCCGCGGCGACCGCGGCCGCCGCCTCCGCCCCACGCGTCCCACCACGGAGCTCGGCCGCACCGCCGTGGCCTTCGACGAGATGCTCGACGACCTCGAGCACGCCGAGCGGCAGGCCCTCGCGGCCGAGGCCCGCATGCGGGCCTTCGTGGCGGATGCGGCGCACGAGCTGCGCACGCCCGTCGCCGGGATCCGCGCCTCCGCCGACGCCCTCGTGCGCGCGGATCCGAGCGCCGAGGAGCGCGAGCGCCTCTCGGTGCACGTGGTGCGGGAGGCGATACGCGCGGGCCGCCTCGTCGACGACATGCTCACCATGGCCCGGCTCGACGAGGGCCTCTCCGTCGCCGGCCGCCCGGTGCCGGTGCCGCCCGCGGTGGAGGCGGCCGTCGCGCAGCAGCGGACGCGCACCCCGGGCACGCGCGTCGTCGCCGAGGTGCGCGGCGCGCCGCCTGCTGTGCGGGCGGATCCCGACCGGCTCGCGCAGATCCTCGACAACCTCCTGCAGAACGCGGCCCGCTACGCCGCGTCCGAGGTGCGCGTGGAGGCGGAGCCGGCCGACGCGGGATCCGTGCGCATCACCGTCGCCGACGACGGCCCCGGCGTGCCCGACGCCGACCGCGAGCGCATCTTCGACCGCCTCGTGCGCCTCGACGACGGCCGCGACCGCCAGCACGGCGGCGCCGGCCTCGGCCTCCCCATCGCCCGCGCGCTCGCCCGCGCCCAGGGCGGCGACCTCGTGTGCCTGCCCGCCGTCCCCGGCGCGGGGGCGCGCTTCCGGCTGACGCTGCCGGTGGTGGATGCGGGGTGACCTCTTGCGCTCCGGCCCCCCGGCCTACGCTGACCCCATGAGCACCGACGCCCACGCCCCGCGCACCCTGTCCGAGCACCGGCCGACGGACGCGGAGGACCTGACGATCGAGGTCCCGGCGGCGTGGCTGTCGGCCGTGCGCGTGCCCGCCCGCACCGGGGATCCGGCGACCGCGCCCGTCGCGCTGCTCGTGCCCGGCTTCACGGGGTCGAAGGAGGACTTCTTCCCGGTCATGGGCCCGCTCGCCGACCGCGGGTTCACGGTGGCGGCGTTCTCGCAGCGCGGGCAGTGGGGATCCACCGGCCCCGGCCAGGCCGAGTCGCCCGTGGACGCATCCGGCTACGAGCTCGAGACCCTCGGCCAGGACGTGCACCACGTGGTCGACGCGCTCGCGGGCGTCGGCGGATCCGGGGGCCGTCACGCCGCGACCGACGCCGCGCCCACCGCACCCCTCGGCCCCGTGCACCTCCTCGGCCACAGCTTCGGCGGCGTCGTCGGCCTGCAGGCCGTGATCCGCGACCCCGGCCGCTTCGCCAGCTACACGCACTGGAACTCGGGCCCCCGCAGCCGCGCGGACCGCTCCGAGCAGATCGCCGCGATCCGCGCCTCGGGCAGCGCCGGCCTCTGGCCGCTGTGGTTCCTGCCCGAGCAGCTCGACGGCGCCGACCCGGAGGTCGCGTGGTTCCGCACGCGCCTGTTCGGCACGGCGTCGGCGCAGCTGCTCGGCGCGCTGGAGATCATGCAGGCGCAGACCGACCGCGTCGACGAGCTGCGCGCGACGGGGATCCCCGTGCTCGTCTCCCACGGCGACGCCGACGACGCGTGGCCCCGGGACTGGCAGCGCGACATGGCCGAGCGCGCGGGCGCCCGCTACGAAGTGGTCGCGGATGCCGGCCACTCGGCGCAGGTCGACCAGCCGGAGGCGAGCGCCGATCTCCTCGCGGGCTTCTGGCGGAGCGCGGCGCCCGGCGCCTGATCGCCCGGCGGCCCCCGGACCGCCCTCTGGTACCTTCGCGCCCATGCTGGTCCCCCGATACCTCCACGCCCTCGAGACGGCCGACGCCGCGGCGGCGATCGCCCTCTTCGCGCCGGATGGCCTCGTCCACTCGCCGCTCTACGGGACCCTCCCCGCCACGGACTTCTACCCCGCCCTGTTCGCCGACACCGCGGCATCGCGGCTCACCCTGCGGCGCGTGATGCACGGCGACGACGAGGGCACCCCGACGGTCGCGTTCTGGTTCGACTTCGCGTGGGTGCTGGCGAACGGGGATCCCGCGCCCTTCACGGTCGTGGATGTCGCCGAGCTCGACGACGAGGGCCGCATCGTGCAGCTCCACATCGTGTACGACACGGCGCCGATCCGCGCCGCGTTCGACCGCCAGCGGGCCGCTCGGCCCACGGCGTGACCGCGACCGCGGCCTCGACCATGATCGTGTGGATCAACGGCACCCACGGGGTGGGCAAGACGACGACCTCGCGGCTCGTGCAGGAGCGGATCCCCGGGAGCCGCATCCTCGACGCCGAGAAGGTCGGCGAGGTGCTCATGGACATCCGGCCGCCGCTCCCTCAGCTGGACGACTTCCAGCACTGGACGCCGTGGCGTCCGCTCGTCGTCGAGACGGCCCGTCGCGTGCTCGAGTACGCTGGCGGCCCGCTCGTGATGCCCATGACGGTGCTCGTCGAGGCGTACTGGCGGGAGATCAGCGGCGGCCTCGCCGCGCACGGCATCCCCATCCGCCACTTCGTGCTGCACGCCGACACCGCGACGCTCCGCGACCGGATCCAGCACGATCCGGACGTGGGCCCCTCCGCCTTCCGCTTCTCGCGCGTCGAGCCCTACGCGGAGGCCGCCCGCTCCTGGCTGCACGCGGAGGCGGAGGTGGTCGACACGTCGCGGATCACCCCGGCCGAGGCGGCGGACCGCATCGCGGCGTCCGTCGCCGCGGGGTGACGCGGGCTCAGCCGCACCGCACGGCACCGCCCGACCGCGGCGCCTACGCGGCCGACGCCTCGGCGACCGCCCGGCGATAGAGGATCCCCTGGCGCACCGCCGTCACGAGCATCGCGACGCACGCCGCCAGGAACAGCACCGGGAGGCCGACGCGCAGGGCGACGAACACCGTCTCGAACAGGAACGCGCCGACGAATCGAGCTCCGCTCATCTCCCAGAGGCCGGGCGTCAGGTACCACTCGCTCGGCGTGAAGATCAGGCGGAAGCCCGACCCCTCCGACGCCAGGAGGACGAACCCGACGACGAGCATAGGCAGGAGCACCGCCGCGTTCACGTCGAGCGCGCGCCTGTAGCGCTGCGCCCGGGACCGGGCGTCGGAGAAGATGTCGGCGTCCGCCTCCGCCGTCGTGGACGCGAAGTGCTGGGTGCCGCTCGTGCGGCTGCCGCTGATGTGCCGCCAGCCCGCGTCGGCGAAGAGCTGCACGTAGTCGGCGAAGTCGGCCGCCGTCATGCTCGGCCGGTAGTCGATCCGCACGACGGCGGATCCGGGCTCGATGTCCGTGGACGTGTAGACCAACCCGCGCTTCCGCATCAGCCGCCCCTCGGCCGCCATCTCGTCCAGCCAGCGCTCCTCCTTGTCGAAGTCGACGAAGAACCTGATCACCATGCTCATCCCTCCCTGCTCCCCCGGCCGCGCTCGTGCAGCCGCACGAGGTGGGCCATGCGCTCGGCGTCCTGCGCGAGCACCTCGGCTCCCCTCTCGGTGAGGAGGTAGACCTTGCGGCGCGGATCCTCGCTCGCCACCCGGGCGATGAGCCGCTGCTTCACGAGCGTGTCGAGGGCGCCGTAGAGCGTCCCCGGCGCGAGGCGCACGGCGCCCTCGCTCATCTCCTCGACGCGCGCCATGATCGCGTACCCGTGCGCCGGCTCGCGCAGCGCGAGCAGGATGCAGGCCACCGTCTCGGTGAGCGGCAGCAGCGGGTCCCTCGTCATCGCGCCCTCCTCATATCGTCCGACTGTACAGTCGAACGATATACAGCGCAACGGAATAGCGGGTCGGGTGACCCACCGGTCCGCGGAGAGCCACCGGTCCGCCCCGCAGCGGACGCGGTGCTCGCGGGGGCGCCCGGCGCCTGATCCGCCGTCGGGCCGCGCGTCAGCCCCGCGACCTCCGTCGCCACACCGTCCGCGGCTCGAGCCCGAGGCCCCGGGCCTCCAGCGACTGCGCCACGCGAGCCGAGCGGCGGATGCACGACACCAGCAGCGCGAACGCCGCCGACGCGAACGGACCCCGCCTCGGCCGGCCCCGCCGGTCGAGGGGCGCGCGCACGGACTGCGCCGCGCGGATCGTCGCCCACTCCGCGGGCAACCGCTGCAGCATCCGCTGACCTGCGAGCACCGCGAAGGTCACGCGCGCGGGCAGCCGCAGGTCGAGGTGGAGGCTGATCATGAGGTCGACCGGATCCACCGCGGCCAGGAATGCGACGGAGAGCGTGCCGAGCGCGAGCGTCCGGAGCGCGAGCGCGGCGCCCATCGCGACCCCCTCCTCCGTGATCCGGAACGCGCCCGCCTGCAGCAGCACCGCGCCGGGCCGGCTCATCGCGTTCACCAGCAGGATCCCGAGCGCGAACCCGCCGAACGCCAGCTGCGCCCGGAGCACCGCGCCCACGCGCAGCCGCGCGCCGAGGAGGGCCAGCGCCACCGCGAGGACGAGCACGCCGGCGGCGACCAGCGGATCCCGCACCGCGATGAGGGCGGCCGACACCACGAGCAGCCCCACCAGCACGGCGGACGGGTTCCGCCGGGCGAGCCAGCTGCCGCGCGGATCCGCCCTACCGCCGGGATCGCGCGGGCGACCCACGGAGGACGTCGCGCCCGCCGCCGCGCTCACGCGATCCCGCCCGCGACGAGGAGCGCCGGCGACGCGAGGAGCTCAGCGACCCCGCCGTCGTGGATCACCGTGCCGCGCCCGAGCACGACGGCCCGCGTCGCATGGCGGGCCACCAGCGCCAGGTCGTGGGACGAGAACAGCACGGCGCGGGTGCGGGACGCCTCGGCGAGCGCGGCCATCGCCGCCTCGGCGTCCCGGCGGTCGAGCCCGAAGGTGGGCTCGTCGGCGAGCAGGACGGGACGGTCGTGCACGAGCATCGCCGCGAGGCTGAGCCGCCGCTTCTCGCCGCCCGACAGCCGGTGCGGCGATGCGTCCCGCACGTGCTCGAGGCGGTGGCGGCGGAGCGCGTGCACGACGCGCGGATCGTCGGCGTCGAGCCCCACGGCCACCTCGTCCCGCACGGTGGCGGCGACGAACTGGTGCGCGGGATCCTGGAACACCATGCCCGGACGCGCCCCGGACACGCTCCCGGCGACGGGTGGCACGAGCCCGGCGAGGGTCCGCAGCAGGGTCGACTTGCCGGAGCCGTTGGCCCCGATCAGCGCCACCAGCTCTCCCGGCCGGAGCTCGAGGTCGACGCGCGCGAGGACGGCCGGGAGCGGATCCGGCGCGCGGCGGACGCGCCGCGGCCGCACGGCCGCCGGGTGCACGGCGAGCCCGACGGCACGCAGCACCGGCTCCGCCGCGGGGGCCGCGACGGCGCGCGGTACCGGCGCGGGCGCGTCCGCTGTCCACCCCGGCAGCCAGCAGCCGGATTCGGCGAGCGCCGCCGCGTGCTCCCGCAGCACCTCGTCGGTGGGGCCGTCGGCGAGGAGCCGGCCGTCGGGATCCAGCGCGAGGGTCCGCCCCGGCAGCCCCTCCGGCCCGAGCGCGTCGAGCCGGTGCTCCACCATCAGCACGGCGACCTCGCGCGGGAGCCGGGCGATCGCGTCGCGCACGGCCCGGACGCCCGCCGCGTCGAGCATCGCCGTCGGCTCGTCGAGCACGAGGAGCGCGGGCCGGGCGGCGAGCGCGGCCGCGATGGCGACGCGCTGCGCCTCGCCGCCGCTCAGCCGGTCCGTCTCCCGGTGTCGCACGTGCCCGGCGCCGACGGCCTCGAGCGCCTCGTCGATCCGCGCGTCGATCTCCGCCGGATCCACGCCGTGGTTCTCGAGCACGAGCGCCATGTCCTGCTCGACCGTCGGCAGCACGACGGCGGCCGACGGATCCTGCGCCACGAACCCGACGTGCCGCACCCGGTCGAGCACGGGCGCGTCCACGAGCCCCGCCACGGTCGCGCTCCCCGTCAGGGTCGCGTGCACGGAGTGCGGGACCACCCCGGTGACGACGTGCAGCAGGGTCGACTTGCCGGATCCGGACGGGCCGATCACGAGGATCCGCTCCCCCGCGCCGATCCGGCAGGTCACGTCCCGGAGGACCTCCCGCGAGCGGAACGCGACCCCCACCCCGTCGAGCGCGACGACGGCTCCCCGCGCGTCCGTCACCCCTGCGCCCGGCCGATGGCGAAGTCGTCGACTGCGCCCGTGCGGACGAGCGCGTCGACGATCACCTTCGCCAGCAGGCCGCCGAGCACGACGCCCGAGGCCACCTGGATCACGAGGCGCACCCAGAACAGGTCGGTGCCGTACCAGTCGGAGCGGAACGCCGAGAAGAAGAACACGAGGAGCGCGCCGAGACCGCCCGACACCGCGTGGCGCAGCCAGCCGTAGCGGCGGTAGCGCCCGGCCGCGAAGGGGATCTCGCTGCCCGCGCCCTGGATCGCCGCCGACACGAAGAGGATCGGCCCCACCGCCGACCCGAGGAACACCACCTCGATGACCGACGCGATCACCTCCGCCGCGACGCCCGCGAACGGCCGCCGGATGATCGCGATCGCGATGGGCGCGACGAGCAGCCACCCGCCGAGCAGCACGTGCTGCGTGAGGTCGCCGAGCGGGCCGGCCGCGACGGACAGCGCCGTCCAGCCCTGCACGAGCGCCCAGTAGAGGAAGCCGAACACCACGCCGAGCGTGACGAGCAGCACGATGTCGCGGAGGTCCCAGCGCGCACGGCGCGGGGCGACCGGACGCGGATCCCGCGCCTCGACGGGCGCGCTCATGCGCGGGCCGCCCGGCTCGGGCTGTTCAGCGACACCGTGAGGTGGCTGGTGACGTGCGCCACCGAGCGGCCGACGAGCACCCAGCCGGCCGCGGCCGTGGTGATCACGTCGGCGAGGTCGCCGCGGAGCGCCGTCACGAAGTGCTGCGATCCCGCGAACGTGCCGACCGTGCGGGCGTGGTCGATGGCCGCGTGGATGTCGCGCATGTGGTCCGCGGCGGGCGCGTCCGAGAGCGGGTAGAGCGCCCACTGCGCGGACGCGTCGATCCCCGTGGCGGGCGCCGTCCGCACCTCGCCGACGCGCACGACGCCCGTGCCGCACGCGACCTCGCCGGGGCAGCCCCGGGAGAGGGTGACGGTCGCCTGCACGTGCGCGCCGGATCCGGCGGCGTGGGCGAGCACGCCGACCAGCCAGCGGACGATGTCCTGCTCGGATCCGCCGACGAACGTGCTCACGTCGTCGGTGTCGACGACCAGGCCGTCGGCGGGGGTCGCGGCGAGGGCCCCGAGGATCACGTCGACGAAGTCGTCGCGCATGACGGCGAGGCTGAGCCGGGCGCCGACGCCGAACTCCTCGGGGGTGGGCGCCTCCTCGAGGCGGGTGGTGGGGGATGCGGTGCTGGTCACGCGCGTGCCTTCCGTGGTCGCGGACGCACGGGCGGGGCGCGCGCGGATGCGCGGCCCTCAAGAGATGCCTCCCTGCGCTGGCATGATCCAGATCAGGTACGACGGTCGAAGACTGGTGGTCTTCCTCTCAGCCCGGCCTACCGGACTCCCGTGTTCGAGACGACCCTAGCGGCATGGCGCGGGCCCGCGACGCCGCCCATCACGCCCGGTCTCGGAGCGTGACGCGGTCGCCGTCGGGGTCCTGGGACGTGGACGTGCGGCCGAACGGGCAGCCGGGAGCCGGCGAAGGCGAGCACGGCCGTGCGCACGGGGGAGCTGCGGATGCTCGGCGACCTCAACGACACCGACCGCGAGGCGACGCCCTCCGCGCTGCGGAAGGCGGTCGCGGCCCTGCGGACGGACAAGCAGGGAACGAGCAGCGGAAGTCGTGAGCCGTGAGCCGTGAGCCGTGAGCCGTGAGCCGTGAGCGACTATCCGGCCACCACCGCCGACGCGATCTCCAGCAGCGCCTCATGCGCGCGTCGTGCCCGGGCCACGTCCTCGGCGGAGACGGGGCGGTGCGCGTAGCCGGCCTTGGTCTTCATCGCGAGCAGCCGCTCGAGGTGCTTGGCCGCGTCCGGGTCCGCCCTGCGGAGCATCGCCACCGACTCCTGGTGGTTGCCCGTCGGCGAGTACTCCCCGCTGACGACGATCGAGATGACGTCCCCGGAGGCGATGCCGGAGTGCACCGCGAGGGTGACGTAGGCGTCGCCGAACTCGTCGGCGTCGTCGAAGGCCGCGTCCGCGAAGAGCTCCGCGGCATCCGCGAACTGCCTCGCCTTGCGGAATCGACCGCCCGCCTCGGTGCGCCCTGCTTCGCGAGCCGGTGTCATGCCCCTCCGATCTCCGTGCGGAACCGCGCCGCGCTTCCCGTCAACACGATCCCCTCGTCGGCGATCGACCTCAGGAGCGGCTCCGTCCCAGCTGCCCCTCGGATGTCGTCGCGACCGTAGTCGATGATCCGCGGATCGTTCCCCGTCCATCGATGGATCCGGCGGGTGATCTCCGAGACGTCATCCGACCACTCGTCGGAGACGGGCTGATCGCGCACGAGCAGCAGGTCCAGGTCGCTGTCGACGCCCATGGAGAGCCGCGCGCCCGATCCGAAGAGCACGGCGTACCTGGGTGCGACGCGGAAGGCCGCCAGGGAGGCCCGGATGCGGTCATGGAGCTCCCGATCGAGACGCGCGAGCTCGAGGATCGCCGGAGCCGCGAGGTGGTCGCGATTCAGCCGGTGCAGCACGGCCTTGCCGGCCGGCTGCGTGTCGACGACGCCCTGCTCCGCGAGCCGGCGCAGGACGCGGCGCACGCCTTCGGGCGACCCCGTCCCGGCGAGGCCGCGGATCCGCGCGACCGTGAACCAGGAGTCCGACCGCGCGAGCACGCGGAGGACGTCCCCGTCGATCGTCGGGGTTATCGTTCGGAACGGATGCTGCAGCTGCATGCCCAGGATCGTAGTCGGTCGCCAAATATCCTGGTCGACGGCGGTGGATCGAGTCGGGCGCGTTCCGCAGGTCCGGACCCGCGCTACCGCTCGACGACGAGCCGCCTGAGCTCCGCCGACGTCACGTACCCGAAGCGGTGCAGCTCACGCCACGCCGCCACGTACTGCTCCTGGCCCATGTCCAGATCCGCCTGCAGGCGCTCGCGGTTCATCGTGCGCGCGTCGGCCCGGCTGAGGAAGCGCGCGAGGTCGGCGGCGTCCGTGCCGAGGCGGGCGTCGTCCTGCCAGCCGTCGTGGATCAGGGTCAGGCCTCGAGGAGGTCGTGCAGCACGACGACCTGCTCGCGCTCCGGGCCCACGCCGATCGCCGAGATGCGGGCGCCGCTCATGCGCTCGATGGCCATGACGTAGTCCTGCGCGTTCTTCGGCAGGTCGGCGAAGGTGCGGCAGCCCGTGATGTCCTCCTGCCAGCCCGGCAGCTCCTCGTAGATCGGCGTCGCGTGGTGGAAGTCGGACTGCGAGACGGGCACCTCGTCGTGGCGCACGCCGTCGACGTCGTAGGCGACGCAGACCGGGATCGTCGCGAGGCCGGAGAGCACGTCGAGCTTGGTGAGCACGAAGTCGGTGACGCCGTTGATGCGCGCCGTGTAGCGCGCGATGGGCGCGTCGTACCAGCCGCAGCGGCGCGGACGGCCGGTGGTGGTGCCGAACTCGAAGCCCTTGGCGCGCAGGTACTCGCCCGACGCGTCGTGCAGCTCCGTGGGGAACGGTCCGGCGCCGACGCGGGTCGTGTACGCCTTGACGACCGCGATGATCCGCTCGAGCCGGTTCGGCGCCACGCCCGAGCCCGTGGCCGCGCCGCCCGAGGTGGCGCTGGACGAGGTGACGAACGGGTACGTGCCGTGGTCGATGTCGAGCATGGTGGCCTGGCCGGCCTCGAACAGCACGGTCTTGCCCTCGTCGAGCGCGGCGTTCAGCTCGAGCGACGCGTCGCCGACCATGGGCCGCAGGCGCTCCACGTAGGAGAGGAGGCTCTCCACGATCTCGTCGGCCGAGATGGCGCGGCGGTTGTAGATCTTCACGAGCATGTGGTTCTTGGCGTCGAGGGCCGCCTCCACCTTCTGGCGCAGGATGTTCTCGTCGAAGAGGTCCTGGATCCGGATGCCGACGCGGTTGATCTTGTCCGCGTACGTGGGCCCGATGCCGCGGCCGGTGGTGCCGATCTGGCGCTTGCCGAGGAAGCGCTCCGTGACCTTGTCGATGGTGCGGTGGTAGTGCGTGATGACGTGCGCGTTGGCGCTCACGCGGAGCTTCGAGACGTCGACCCCGCGGGCGGCGAGCGCGTCGAGCTCGTGGAACAGCACCTCGATGTCGACCACGACGCCGTTGCCGATGACCGGGACGACGCCCGGCGTGAGGATGCCCGACGGCAGCAGGTGCAGCGCGTACTTCTCGTCGCCGACGACGACCGTGTGGCCGGCGTTGTTGCCGCCGTTGAACTTCACGACGTAGTCGACGCGGCTGCCGAGGAGGTCGGTCGCCCGCCCCTTGCCCTCGTCCCCCCACTGGGCTCCGATGATCACTACTGCGGGCATGGCTCACTCCTCGTCGGGGCGGGTCGGTCGGGTCTGGATCGGGTGGCGTGCGGTGGTGCGGGCGGTGCGTCGTGCGATGGGGCGTCGTGCGGGCGGGTCAGTCCTGGCCGCGGATGACGATGGCCTCCGTGGGCGGGAGCGCCCCGGCCGTCGCCGCCTCGATGTGGCCGGCGGCCGTGGGATCCGCGTCGCGCAGGAAGGCGCTGAGGCGCGAGACCTCGTCCTCCTCGCCGATGGCGGCGGCCGCGCGACGCAGCGCGTAGAGGGAGCGGAGGACGCCGCGGTTCGGCTCGTGGCTCCACGGCACGGGGCCCTGGCCCTTCCAGCCGGACCTCCGCAGCGAGTCGAGCCCGCGATGGTAGCCGACGCGCGCGAACGCGTACGAGGCGATGCGGTCGCCCTGCACGTACGCGGAGTCGGCGAGCAGCGCCCAGACGAGCGACGACTGCGGGTGGTCGGCCGCGATGGCGCCGAGGGTGTCGTGATCGCCGTCGGCGTTCGCGATGCGGGCGGCGACCTCGGGCTCGTCGGCCAGGCGCGTCTCGGGGACGCCGAGCAGGTTCTCTCCAGTCACACTCGATCCTACCAAGGCCCTTCTGCGGGCAGGCCTGCCGGGCGGGATGGGCCGGCGTCCGTGGCCGGCGCGGCGACGGATCTCGCCATGCCGACATGCACGCCCGCTCGGGCCCGCACGAGGCTGTGCATGGATCGCCCAGGACGCGAATACCACCGCCATGCTGACCACGTCCTGTGAGCGACTTTCCCTCCCCGATCGCGGCTCTCACCTGGACCACGATCCGAGGAGCCCTCGTTGGCGCATCCCCTCCGCCCCTCGTCCACCCGCCGAATCCCGCGCTGGATGGGCATGGCGCTCGTCGCCTCCGTCGCCGCCGGCCTCCTGACGGGGACGGGTGCCGCGGCCTCCATCGCCTCCCCTGCCCCCGGGTCCGTGGGCCCCGCGGCGAGCGCCCCCGAGGAGCACGACGCCTCCGAAGTCGCCCCCGTCGATCGGGACCGCCTGCTCGGCACCGGGTGGAAGGGGTCCCACGACCGCGCCACGACAGCGATCGGGAGCCCTGACGGCTTCACGATCTACGCGGCGGACGCCTCCGCCGGGTACGCCTGGGCGCCCGTGGCGACGCTCTCGGTGCCGGGCGTCGAGACCGACCGATGGATCGGCAACACCTGCCTGACGCAGGACGGCTCCCGCATGGGCGTCGTCTACGGCACCCGCGCCATGACGAACGACCCGCGGCTGTTCGACGCCGGCGCATGGGGCGCGGTCGTGGACATGGCGAGCGGCGAGGTCACGCAGCTGGGGCGCGGCTTCTCGCTGGCGTACTTCGACCCGGGCTGCGGCGCGGGGAACGACGTGGTCATGACCGCCTTCACCGAGGACGCCCAGACGCGGCTCGTGCGGGTGGACGCGTCCGCGCCGGAGAGGCAGACGACGACCGCGCTCCCGTTCGAGGCGGCCTCCGCGATCCCCGTGGAGTCCGGGATCGTCGCGGGCGCCTCCGGCGCGGTCGTGCACGTGTCTCCGGACGGGACGACGACGACTCTCGCCGCGGCCTCCGGCGTGCCCTACGACATGACCACCACGAACGGCGCCGACGTCCTGTTCGTCGACAAGCAGGAAGCCACCGCGTCGGTCCGGTCCGTTCCCTCCGAGCCCACCGGCGGCGCGAGCCATCCCGCTCCGCTCGCGACCGGTCCGGTCGCCGACCTCGGGATCGAGCGCGACGCCGCCGGGCACGCGTACGTCACGGGCAGGACCCCCACGCAGGCGGGCGATCTGCCCACGGGGACGTCGCTGCTCCGGGCCCCGACCACGGCGGGTGTCTCATCGACCGGCCAGCTGGTGGTCACGGGCACCACGGACACGAGCGGAGCGACCACCGACGGGGCGGACGCCACCCACCCCGTGAAGGTGGACGCGACCTCGGCCGTGACCCAGGAGGACATCGCCTTCGTCGTCCCGCCCGGGCAGCCCGACTCCGCCGGCTCGCCGGGCGGAGCAGCATCCGCCCCCGGAGCGGGACGCGTGCGCACCCAGGGCGTGCGCCAGTCGGCCGCGGCCGTCGTCGGCGACCCGCACAACCCCATCGAGTCCGAGGCCACATGCGCCATCCCCCGCAACAACCCCGCGGACCAGGCGATGCAGCCGAAGCCGAGGCAGGTCGAGTGGGCGGTCGACCAGGCCGTGACGGGCACCCTGGACAAGCCCCGCACCTCCGCGTACCTCGCCAACGCCGGCCTCAACGGCTCCACACCGCAGGGCTTGTTCCCCCGCGTAGCGCTCGCCGGGGGCGGGAACGTCCCCGCGCAGGTGATGCTGGGCATCATCGCGCAGGAGTCGAACCTCTGGCAGGCGTCCCGCTACACGACGCCCGGCGTGACCGGGAATCCCCTCGTCGGCAACTTCTACGGCAACGACGTGAGCTCCGCGAGCTTCAGCTGGACCGCCGACTTCTCCAAGTCCGACTGCGGTTACGGCGTCGCGCAGATCACCGACGGGATGCGCAAGGCCGGAACAGGGCAGACCTCCCGTCCGGCCGTCGCGCAGCGCGCCATCGCGCTCGACTACGCCTCCAACGTCGCTGCGGGGCTGCAGATCATCAGCCAGAAGTGGAACGACACGCGCGCGGCGGGACTCGTCGTCAACGACGGGAATCCCGCCTACATCGAGAACTGGTTCTACGCGATCTGGGCCTACAACTCCGGCTTCCACCCGGAGTCCGAGAAGGCGGCCAACGGCGGGGCGTGGGGCGTGGGTTGGTCGAACAACCCGGCGAACCCCAAGTACGCGCAGAATCGCACCCCGTTCCTCGAGCTCGGTGCCGCCGACGCGTCGCGGCCGCAGAACTGGCCCTATCCGGAGAAGGTGCTCGGCTTCGCCGCCTGGTCGCTGCAGCTCTACGAGGACGCCACCAAGGCGGTGCCCGGATTCGTGCCGTCCTGGTGGAACACGGAGAAGGCGCGCAGCGAGGTCAAGCCGCCGCTGGACCTCTTCTGCGTGCCGGGCGTCGACGACTGCGACCCCTCCACGACCCAGAAGCCCACCGCCCCGGGCCTGGCCGCGGAGCCCGCGGGTCCCTGCACCCACAGCGACGCGAATGGCCAGCTCGACCTCCGCTGCTGGATGCACGGCCCGGTGAAGTGGAAGGGCGACTGCGCGAGCGATTGCGGCCACGGCTCCCTCCGCTTCTCCGCCGGATACGCGGAGCAGGCCGACGGCACCGCCTTCGCGCCGGACTGCGCGGTGCAGGCACCGCGGGCCGGGTCCCCTCAGGCCCGGGACACCCTCCCGAGCTCCGCCCTCGTCGTCGACGACACCACGGTGGCACCCGTCCGTCCCTGCACGCGTCAGACGACCCACGGGACCTTCCAGTTCACGTTCGGCGCGGGCGCCGGCGGATACCCGAGCAAGATCGACACGCATCAGCTCGGAGCCGGGTGGAACTCCCACTTCTGGTTCGCGCACACGCGCCAGGCCGGGACCGACAGCGACCTCCACGGCGCCCTCGACGTGACGGGCCGATGGACTCTCGACCGCTCGCTGGCAGGGAAGTGGACGCGGGTCTTCGTGCACCTCCCCGACCACGGGGCGTGGACGCAACAGGCCTCCTACGCGATCGACCTCGGTGACGGCACCATCAAGAACCGGGTGATCCCGCAACGCACCCAGGCCAACGCCTGGGTCTCGCTCGGGGTGTTCCCGATGAACGGGATCCCCACCGTGTCGCTCTCGAACCTCACGCACGACGGCGACGGCGTCGACGACATCGCCTGGGACGCGGTGGCCTTCCAGCCGCTGGCGGCCAAGCCGGCCAACATCGTGGTCGCGATGGGCGATTCCTACTCCTCGGGTGAGGGCAGCTCCGAGAGCGGCGGCGGGAACTTCTACCGGGAGACCGACCTCTACGGCGCCCACTCGACCTCCAGCGCCCCGGCGTACGACGGCGACGTGGCGAACAACCGCTCCAGGAACGCCTGCCACCGCTCCGACCGTGCATGGTCCCGCGAAGCGTCGCTGCCCGGGAACCCGTCGACGGTCGGGGACCTCGCCGACACCTACGACAGCTCGATGGACTACCACCTCATCGCCTGCTCGGGGGCGCTGACGCAGCATGTGCTGCCGTACTACTCCGTCGGGTCCGGATCGCGCCCTTCGGTCATCTTCCGCAACACCAGGCAGACCGGTCAGTTCGGGAAGTACCGCGAGGTGAGCCAGCTCGACTCCGGATTCGTGGACGAGAACACGACCTTGGTGACCATCTCCATCGGAGGGAACGACGCCCGCTTCTCCGACATCGTCAGCGCGTGCGCGGGCGTGACCGAGTGCGATCAGAAGATGCTGCAGGGGGACTCGGCTTTCGTCCCTCAGGCCACAGCGACCCGGGCCGCCACCGATGTCAATGATTCGGTCACCACCACCTTGCTCGCCATCCACGCCAAGGCACCGAACGCGAAGGTCCTCCTGATGGGATATCCGAATCTCTTCGGCGGCCCCTACATCGGCTGCATGCTCATACCGACGAGCCAGCACAGCTGGCTGAAGACCGCACCGGTCGAGGTCGACGACGCGCTCAGCACCGCTGCGTCACGGGCGAACACGAACGCGAACAGCGAATTCGTGGTCTTCAAGAACCCGATCAGCTATTTTCAGGGACACGAGCTCTGCACCGCAGACAACTACATCAACAACATCCGGGCGGATCTCTCCCCTGGCGACGACCCCATCTACGGGCCGTACATCTTCAGCACGGGGGTCCCCTCCGCGCAGAGCGTCCATCCGAACGCGACAGGACAGGCGGCCTACGCTCGTGCGATGACAGATGCTCTCCGGTGACGTCTATGCGACGCGGAATGCGCGCTGACGCGGCTGCGCGGACAGCAGGCACGTCGACCCGCAGATCTCGCAGAGGGCTCCCGCCGTCCGGTCCGTTCCGCTCGGGCCTCATCACCGCGGCGGTGCTCCTCGGCCTCGCCGGCTGTGCGCCGACGGGCGTGCCGGTCTCGCCGGAGCTCGGCGCGGGGAACCTGCCGCACGCCACCGAGCTGGTGACCGCGGCCGTCACCCCGCCCGGCCTCAGGCAGGCCGGGCTCCGGATCTCCACCGGATGCGGGGGGAGCGGCGACGGGCCCCTGTTCTCGCACGACGCCCCGGAGGAGTACCGGTGCGTCGTCTACGCGACCGCGGCGTACGCCCTGCCCGGCCTCGAGGGCGCACGGCCAGCGCTCGCCGCCGCGGAGCAGGCGCTGACCGATGCGGGGTGCGCGACGACCGCACCGGCCTCGACGACGCTCTCGGAGGCGGAGTTGTCGCGTCTCGCGTCCGATCCCGATGCCCCCGACGTGCAGGAGGGCTGGCTCTGCGGCACGCACGGCGTCGAGGTCCACTTCGGCCGGGCCGACTCGCCCGGGCTGCAGGACACCGCGGCCCGGCTCCACCCCGGCGGAGCGGGAGCGTCGCCCCGCGAGGATCCTCCCCTCGACCTGGCGGCCGCGACGGCGGCCCTCGACGCGCGTGACGGCGTGACGAGCAGGTTCGTGGTGGTGGCCTTCTCCTGGCTGGACTACCTGAGGATCCACGCGTGCGACATGCGCGCCTGCGACACGCACGGCGAGCCCGTCATCCCCGACACGTCGTTCCCGACGCCGCAGCCGTGAGCGCCGGCCGTGTCGGCGCCCTCCGGTAGCGTGACGGGCACCGCCGGCAGCCCCACGGAAGGACCCGCGTGCGCATCCTCCACACGAGCGACTGGCACCTCGGGCGCACCCTCCACGGCGAGGACCTGCA
>Ga0308163_10000697_pt1 | contig 49536 bp, 43 predicted proteins | sample PhyTR1_FD_201037 | JGI IMG/M metagenome (GOLD analysis project Ga0308163, IMG submission 201037) | Phyllosphere microbial communities from UC Gill Tract Community Farm, Albany, California, United States - DLSLT.R1 | ecosystem: Host-associated > Plants > Phyllosphere > Unclassified | place: USA... | reverse complement strand
ACGCCTTTGTCGATCATGGCTTCAACGCCATCGACACGGCAGACGTTTACTCGGCCTGGGTGCCGGGCAACCAGGGTGGCGAGTCCGAGACCATTCTGGGCAAGTGGTTCGCTGCCAACCCCAGCAAGCGCGACCAGGTGACCCTCTTCACCAAGGTCGGTGCAGACATCAAGAAAACGGGCAAGAAAGACCTGTCGGCAACGTGGATTGCGCAAGCGGTGGAAGACTCGCTGCGCCGCCTGCAGACCGACCACATCGACCTGTACTTCTCGCACTGGCCCGATCCCGACACGCCGTATGCGGAGACCCTGGGGGCATATGACAAGCTGCTGAAGGCCGGCAAGATCCGCAGCATCGGCGCGTCCAACCTGGACGCCGCACAACTGGGCGAGGCGCTGAAGGTGTCCCGGGAACAAGGCCTACCGCGCTATGACGTGCTGCAACCCGAATACAACCTGGTCGCCCGCGACAGCTTCGAAGGCCCGCTGCGTGACCTGTGCGTGCGCGAGAACATCGGCGTGGTGACCTACTTCAGCCTGGCTTCCGGCTTCCTGTCGGGCAAGTACCGCTCGAAGGATGACGTCGCCAACAGCAAGCGCAGCAAGGGCGTCGAGAAGTACATGGACGAACGCGGGATGAAGGTCCTGGCCGCGCTCGACACTGTGTCGGCACGCCATGCGTCCAGCCCTGCCGAAGTCGCCTTGGCCTGGGTGATCGCCAGCAAGGGCGTGACTGCCCCGATCGCAAGCGCGACCAGCGTCAAGCAAGTGGCCAGTTTTGCGAAGGCCGCGAACCTGTCGCTGTCGGATGAAGACATGGCCTTGTTGAACCAGGCAAGCGCCTGAGGAGATTGCGGGCAAGCTTGTTGTTAGTCGCTCGCCTGCACGCAAGCCGCCACGATGAAAGCGGCCAGCACTGCTGGCCGCCCTGCCCTCAGTCCACCCCGTGGAACGGCGCGTCGTCCGGCCCAAGCTGGGTCGGCGGCCGCCAGGCGGCATCGCGCATCGAATGCTGCACCTGATTCTGCACGCCCAACAGCACCGCAAAGATCGCCATCCGCACCGGAATGCCGTTATCGGTCTGACGGAAAATCGCCAGACGCGAATCGTGGTTCAAGTCGACGCTAAGATCGTTGGCGCCAGGACGGCTGTCGCGCGGCAGCGGATGCATCACCAGCGTGTCGCGGCCGCACACCGCATCGACCAGCGCCTGGTTGATCTGGAAGTCCGGCGAATAGCCCTCGAACGACTCATCGGCAAAGCGCTCTTTCTGCACCCGCGTGGCGTAGACAATGTCTGCACCCTTCAGGCCTGCGGCCAGATCATTGGTCTGCTCGACGACATTGCCATTGCGCGAAATGCGGTCAACGATGTAGCTCGGCAGCTCAAGCGTCGGCGGCGAAATCAGCGTGAACTTCAGGCCGCGATACAGGCTCAGCAGCTTGACCAGCGAATGCACCGTGCGCCCGTACTTCAGATCGCCCACCAGCGCGATGTGCGCACCATCGACGATCTTGCCCAGGCGCGAAAACTCGCGCTGAATGGTGTACAGATCCAGCAAGGCCTGACTGGGGTGTTCGCCCGGCCCGTCGCCACCGTTGATCACCGGCAGATTGGTTGCCCGCGCGAATTCGGCAACCGAGCCTTGTTCCGGATGGCGGATGACCAGCGCATCCACATACCCGCTCAGCACCCGGCTGGTGTCGTAGATCGACTCGCCCTTGGCCATCGACGAAAACGTGAAGCCCGTCGTATCGCAGACCGACCCACCCAGCCGGCAGAACGCCGCGCCGAAAGACACCCGTGTTCGCGTGCTGGCCTCGAAGAACAGATTGCCCAGCACTGCGCCTTCCAGCACCCGCGACACCTTCCGGCGGCGGGCGATCGGCTGCATGATGTCCGCCACCCGGAACAACTCGTCCACGCCATCGCGCGTGAATTGCTCCACGGTCAGCAGCTGCGGTTTGCCTTCGAACAGAATGGGATTGGTGCCGGCGCTGATCTGTACACCCTGCGTTTCCCCATCGACTTGGGCTGCGCTCAGCAAAATCTCGGCAACGAAGCGGCCGGCGATCTCGGGCATGGCGCGCGATTCCTGCGATTCCTCCGGCAGCAGCCAGCTGTCCAGCGCCCGTCGGGTCACGCCGATGCGCTCCGCAAAAGCCTCGCGCGTCATGTTCAGGCGGCGCATGGCGTCGCGGAGGAAGGTTTGCTGCCGGGCAGTCATGGCTATGCCTCTGGGTTCAGAAAGTGTACACAGCGCGCATACTACGCCGCGCATTGCGGAATGCAAGCACTACGCAACGTGTGTTGCTCACAGTCTAAACGCCGAAGATATCCCGTCGCGCCGCTAGTTGCCGGCACATGCAAGCCCATGACGAGCAAGTGCTGATATCACGGACGCTCAATCAACTCATAACTCGTGATCGGCTTGGTGTGGCTGCCGTCCAGATACCGATAACGAACAGACACTGCATCACCAACATTCAAGGGCTTGGCGAGCGGTACGTGCAGCACTACGTCGACCTTGCGGTCCATGAACTCCGCGCATCCGCTGTCGGCCCTGCCCTGGGCCGGACGTTTGGATTGAGAGACTTGCATCGCGAAGCTTGAGCCCGTCAAGGCGGGCGATGTGGCATCCACCGGTTTGAGCGGGACATTGGCCGATGCGGAAAGCACCTTGCCTTGCAGCTCGCAGACGATCAGCGTCGATGCCCAGGTCGCAGGCGTGGCGAACCAGCACAGGGCAAGCACTACGGCGGTGTTTCGGATCACGGGCATGTCAGCTCCAGCCAAAAGCAATTTTCAATCGTTGCGCCAGACCTAACGCGTCTTGCGCGCTGGCGATGTTGGTGAAGCTCAGCAAGAGCCCCGGCGGGCCCTCGGCCTGCACGCGCCATGCGGACAAGGCGTAGACCGACAGCCCGTGTTCCGCCGCACGTGCAGACAATACGCCGTCGTCGTGATCAGCGCCGAGGGTTGCCAGCAAGTGGATGCCGCCGGCCTGCAAGTCGACCCGCAGCTGATCGCCAAAGACGTGTTCCAGCGCCTGCGCCAAGTAGCGCCGGCGCTCGGCATACAGGCTGCGCATTTTCTTCAGATGGCGGGCGAAGTGGCCTTGCTGCATGAAGTCTGCCACCGTTGCCTGCCATAGCTCCGGGCAACCACCCTGAAAGGTGCGGCTTGCCTGTGTGAAGGTGTCGACCACGGTCAGTGGCACCACCAGGTAGGACAGGCGCAGTGCGGGGAACATGACTTTGCTGAAGGTGCCTGCGTACAGCACGCGCTCATCCTGATCCAGGCTTTTCAGTGCCGGCAAGGGGCGGCCGACGTAGCGATATTCGCTGTCGTAGTCGTCTTCGATCAACCAACTGCGCGCCTCGCTTGCCCAGGCCAGCAAGGCCAGTCGGCGCGGCAATGACAGGGATACGCCCAGCGGACTTTGATGGGATGGTGTGACCACTGCGAATCGGGCGTCGGGGGCCAGTTCGCGCCCGCGGTCCACGCGGATTCCTTCCTCATCGACCGGCACCGGAACGGGCTGCGCACCGCTGCCTTGCAGGAAGTTGCGGGCGTAGAAATAACCGGGGTCTTCGAACCACACCTTGTCGCCAGGCGTAAGCAGGCTGCGGCAGATCAGGTCCAGGCTGGCTCGGTAGCCGGCGGTAATGAAAACCTGTTCGGGCAGGCAGGAAATGCCGCGCGAGACGCCCAGATAGGCCACCAGTTGTTCGCGCAAGCCGCGGTGCCCGGCAGGGTCGGGATAGGCCAGGCCGGCCACGCCCAGGCTTCGCACCCGGCGCGCGGCGAGGCGACTCCAGAGCTTGCGCGGAAATGCATCCAGGGCGGGCAAGCCCATCTGGAACGGCAAGGGGGCAGCGGCCTGGTTGCCCGCTTGTGCCGGCGCGGGCTCGGTGGCCGGCGATGCCGCTTCGGGCAAGCGCCCCAACTGTGGCGACACCACCGTCCCTGCCGGCCCGCGCGCCAGCAGATAACCCTCGCCGATCAGCAGTTGGTAGGCCAGGTCCACCGTGCCCCGCGACAGATTGAGCTCGCTGGCCAGGCTGCGCACCGCCGGCACCCGATCACCCGGTCGCAGACGGCCGGACACGATCGCGTCCTTGTAGCGCTGATACAGCTGACGATAGATGGGTACGTCGGACAGCCGGTCTGGCGTCACGACCCCGCCAACAGGCGTGGCCGCCGAGTGATCGGAAGCAGGCGAAGTATCGGTAGAAGGTGTCGATGTCATGGCCTGGTCATTTTTCCACTTCTTGGCCCTTATCGCTAGGCCAACGGATGCCTAAAGTGGAGCCATTCCACCACGAGCTACCGCCATGCAAGCAAACGACACACTGACCCTGCGCCACGTCGACACCGACGCGGACTACCTCGCCTGCTTTCCGGTGATGCGTGAACTGCGCCCACATTTGACCGACGCGGACGCTTTCACCGTCCAGGCACGCCGTCAGGCAGCGCAGGGTTACCGCATCCTGGCTGCGATCGAGCATGACGGCGATCAACAAACCGTGTTTGGCCTGGCGGGTTATCGCCGGCAGGAAAACCTGTTGTACGGGCAGTTTCTGTACATCGATGACCTGGTCACCCTGGCCGACCAACGCAATACCGGCGTGGGTGCCGCGCTGATCGACGCCCTGCGCCAGCAGGCACGCAACGCGGGCTGCGCCCGACTGGTGCTGGACACCGGCCTGGCCAACGCCCGCGCCCAGCGCTTTTATTTCCGCAATGGCTTGCTGTCGGCGGGCATGCACTTCAATCAAGACCTGCGCTGAGAACGCACCCCTGCGCACCACCGTCCCAACCACTTTCAATCGAATCCATCACACCATGAGCACACTTCGCCTGCCGTACTCCGACCTGTCTTCCCAGGCCTACCAAGGCTTCGTCCAGACCAAGAAAGCACTGGACCAAAGCACCCTTGGCAAGGCCTTGATCGAGCTGATCAACCTGCGCATTTCGCAGATGAATGGCTGCGCGTTCTGCCTGGAGATGCATGCGGCTGCACTGCGCAGCGGCAACCAGGATGCGCGGCGTATCGACGGTCTGGCCGGCTGGCGCGTCAGCGAGCGCTACACCGAACGCGAGCGCGCGGCGCTGGCCTGGGCCGAGTCGCTGACCGCGATCAGCGAAGACCATGCACCGGATGCCGTCTTCGAGCCCTTGAAAGTGCATTTCAGCAATGTCGAGATCGCCGACCTGACGTTTGCAGCGGCGTTGATGAACGCCTTCAACCGCCTGGCGATCGCGATGCGTCAGTAGGCTCGCCGGGGAAGGTCTTCGCGATCAGCGCCTCTACCCGTGCCTTGTCTGCAGGCGTGGCTGGGTTGTAGACGATCAGGCTCAGGTCCGGGCGTTGGTCGACGGCAAAGGCCGAGTATTCCAGCGTGATGTCGCCCAGTTCCGGGTGGCGCAACTGCTTGACGCCTTCGCCGTAGGTTTGGACTTCGTTGGTCTGCCACATGGCCAGGAAATCAGGACTGGTCTGGCTCAACTCCTCGACCAGTCGGGCGACTTCGCTGTCGGCGCCGGCCCGGGCCACGTCCACCCGGAACGACGCCACGATAAACCGCGCGACCGAGGCCCAATCCGATTGCTTGCCGCGCATGTTTGGGTCGCAGAAAATGCGGCGCAGGATGTTGCGCTGATCGGGCGCCAGCGTCCGGTAGTCGGTCAATACCGACGCCGCAGCGCGGTTCCATGCGACGACATCCCAGGCCGCCGTCCTGACGATCGCCGGGCTGAATGTCAGTACGTCCAGCAGCCGCTGCAGGCGCGGCGTGATCGGATCGCTCCTGCGATAACGCACGTCCGGTGCTCGGCCCAGACCAAGCAGGAACAGGTGTTCGCGCTCTACCTCGGTCAGCACCAAGGCGCGTGAAATGCGGTCCAGCACCTCGGCAGACGGCTTGCCGCCGCGCCCCTGTTCCAGCCAGGTATACCAGGTGGGGCTGATGTCGGCGCGCTGGGCGACTTCTTCGCGCCGCAGGCCGGACGTTCGCCTGCGCCCTGCCGCAATGCCGAACGAGGCCGGATCGAGCTTGGTTCGACGGTCTTTCAAATACACGCCCAGCGAGTTGCCAGTGGTCATGGATGCAGATCCTGCGTAAATCCCGGATGAACCGTGGCTGGATCCTGCTTGGACCCTCGGTCGACCCTGTTAAGTCCTATACCGGGATAATGTCACTACTTTACCTGCATAAATGCTACTCCGAGAATGGCGTTCCTGAACATTCAAGTGAGTCTTACATGCATGTATTCGTCACCGGCGCGACGGGTTGGGTTGGCTCGGCAGTGGTGCAGGAACTGATAGGCGCGGGCCACCAGGTGACCGGCCTGGCGCGCAATCCGGATCGGGCCGTCGCCCTGAGCGCAGCAGGTGCCACGGTGTGTCTGGGCACGCTGGATGACCTGTCGCTGCTGCGTCGCCAGGCCGCAGCCGCAGACGCCGTCATCCACACCGCCTTCAATCACGATTTTTCCAAATATGCGGAGAACGCCCAACAGGATCGCCGAGTCATCGACGCAATGGGCAATGCGCTGCTTGGCTCGACAAAGCCCTTGATCGTCACCGCAGGCGTCGCTGGCGTTGCGCCCGGCCGTGTCTTACTGGAAACCGACCGCACACCACAGAATTCGCCCAATCCGCGCAGGTCTGAAGCGGCGGCCCTGGCAGTCGCGGAGCAAGGCGTTCGCAGTGCCACCGTTCGGCTTGCGCCATCCGTGCACGGCGCGGGCGACTACGGATTCGTCCCCTTGTTGATCCGCCTGGCGCGCGATACCGGCGTGTCCGCCTATGTCGGAGACGGCATGAACCGGTGGCCCGGCGTGCATCGCCTGGATGCTGCGCAGCTTTACCGGCTGGCCGTGGAGCACGGGGCAGCTGCCCCCGTGTATCACGCCATCGCCGATGAGGGCGTGGCGTTCAAGGATATTGCCCAGGTGATCGGCGATCAGTTGGGTATTCCGGTTGAATCGCGCGAGCGCGCGCACTTCGGCTGGTTCGCCGATTTCGCCAGCGCCGACATGCCGGCATCCAGCGCGCACACGCGTGGCGTGCTGGGATGGCGACCCACCGGGCCGGATCTGCTGAGCGACGTAAGTCAAGCCTCGTATTACGAGTGAGGACGCGGAAGCAGGCCTGCCTTGCAATTGGTAGGCGTGGTCGCGCCTGCACTCACCGCAACTTCTGCTGAAGTTTCGCGATATCTTCACGACGTCCCGCATCGGCGATCTCGCGGCCCGGCCGCGGCGGCGCCTTCAGCGCCCGCTCCAGATACACCGCCGCATCGGCTTTGCGGTCTTTCTGGATAAGATAGTCCGCATAAAAATAATTCGGGTCGATACCATCCGGGTTGATGACCAAGGCTTCTTTCAACAAGGCCTCGGCCTTTTTGTCGTCACCGAATCCGATCGGCCAGCCGGGCACCTTGAAATACAGTACGCCAAGGCTGTTCTGCGCAGACCCCTGCAGCGCCTTGGGGTCCAGCGAGATTGCGTTCTCGTATTGCTCCCTCGCCTGCTTGGCCAAGCCAAGCGCCCCCAGACCGCCTTTGGCGCCCGCCCAGGAACTCAGGGCAATACCCGCCCACACATGGGGTTCCGCACGCTGGGGGAACTGATCGGCCAAGGCCTGCGCCTTGGTCGACAGTGCAGCGAATTGGTCTTCTCTTGCCTTCTCCGGCACTTGGTACTGAATGATTGACCACTCGCGTTGAATATCGGCAATACCGGTATCCAGCGCAGACGTCTGGGCAAGCGCAGGCAGTGCGACAGCGGACAGCAACAAGATGGCAGTCGCCACGCGCACGCGTCGGTGGCACATCGAAAGAGTAGTCATGGTGGCTTCTTGTTCAGGGATTCAAGGATGACGGCAGGGTTTGCAGCAGCGCATGGCGATGCTTGGCAAAGGCACCGTCGAGCACGCGAGGGCACAAGGCGTTCAGGCGCGTGGCGATCTGCTCGACCCATCCCATGCCACGCTCGGCCTGCTCGCTGCGAATCATCTCGACGATGGCTGCGGCCACCTTGCTGGCAGGATCGCTGCGCGACCCGGTGGCCGCATTGAACGCAATGGCACGCGCGTCGTTGAACGACGTATCCACCGAGCGTGGCGCCAAGTACTGGATCTTCACCGCCGTGTCGGCAAGCTCGCGTCGCAAGGATTCGGAGAAAGCCCGAAGTCCTGCTTTCGTCGCTCCATATGCGGTGAACCCCGGCACGCCAATGCGGGCCAGCGTGGAACCGACATTGATCACCTGAGCACGCGGTTGCTTCAGCAACTGCGGCAGCAACTGTGCGGTCAACAGCATCGGCGCCAGCAGATTGGTGTTCACCATGGCCTCGATATCGGCACGTGCCACATCGCCCAAGGCACCGAAACCCGGCACGCCTGCATTGTTGATCAGCACGTTGACGTTGCGCGCCTGCGCAACGTCACAAATGGCAGCACGGCCTGCTTCGGTGGTGATATCGACCACCAGGGCATCCAGTCGGCTCCGGTCGGCTGCGCCTGCGCCCAACTCCGAGGCCAGCTTCATCAACACTTCCGTTGAACGCCCGACCAGCAGGACCTTGGCGCCTTCGTATACGAGCAAGCGCGCCGTTGCCGATCCGATGCCCCCGGACGCGCCCGTCAGCACGACCGAGGCTTGAGCGAGCTTCATACTCTTGCCTCCGCAGTTTGGCGCGCCAGCGGCAAGCTGCGGAAAATGTCGCCATAGAGACGATAGAACATCGTGGTGGCATGGACGATTGCGCGCTGATCCTCCGGCTCGTCGATCATGTTCATCAGATCCGCGAAATGGGCGGTGTGCTCCTGGTCCAGCGTGCCGTGCGAGCGCAAATAGCTCATGGCGGAATCGGGCAGGTTCAAGGCCGCCTGGATCTTGTCGGCTGCGGCCAGCGCAAGCGCAACGCTCGTTCCTTCAAGCACATGCACCATGCCGAAGAAGCCCATCGGGTTACCCCGTGCAATGGTGTCGTATGCATACGCGACCATGACTTCAGTAGCCGCGCCAGGGCCGGCCTTGCGCACGGCGTCGGCATCGCCGCCGCAGGCCATGATGTCGTCCAGTATCCAGGCGTCGTGACCGGTCTCCTCTTCGATGTATTCATCGAGTTCCGGACGCAGCCAGGCGTGGCTGTCGGGCATGGCATCGCGGCAGGCGTGCAGCAAGGGGACGGTGTGCCGGACATGGTGATAAGCCTCGTGCAGAAAGGCCAGGTAACTTTCCAGCGACACCTCGCCTCGCAGGCAATCCTGCACGATGGGTGCGCTGACAAGATGTTGGCGGGCGTGCTGCGTACGAGCAACAAGCTGATCGAAAAACGGCATGGTGATGTCCTTCTTGTCTTATGACTGACGAACGGATGAATGGATGGATGGATCGATGGAAGTGGCGCCGAACAAGGCGTCATGACGCGCCAGTATCTGCGGGCGACGCGGCCTGCCATTGGCGGTCGCAAAGCCTGACGCCGCCGAGTAATCGGCAACCGCGCGACACCACGGGCCGATGCGGGCGTAGTCCGGCAAACCGCGGTTGACCTCGTCGAGGGCGATTTGCATGGCATCGTCGGACAGCCCGGCATCGGCTGGCCAGAGCACTGCCCCAAGCACCGGTTCGGCATCGCCGAACACCACGGCCTGCGCAATCAGCGGGTGATCTCGCAGCACGGTCTCCACCCACTCCGGCGAGACATTGCGGCCATAGGCGGTGATCAGCAGGTTTTTCTTGCGCCCGTCGATGAACAGGAATCCGTCGTCGTCGAGCCTGCCCAGGTCACCAGTGGGCAGCCACTCGCCCGGGCCGGCAGCTTCGCCCAGGTAGCCCAGGAACAGGCTGCCGGCGATTTCGATTTCGCCGTCCCGCGCAATACGCAATCGGGCATGGCCCAATGCGCGCCCCGCACTGCCGCGACGGCTGTGTCCAGGAAGATTCAAGGTCTGCACCGACGACCCCTCCGACAGTCCATATCCCTCCATCACCGGCAGCTCTGCTGCCTGCGCCTGCGACAGCAGCGCATCGCCGACCATCGCACCGCCAACCGCCATCAGCGCCAGATCGGCAGGTGCCTTGCGCCCTTGCCGCAGACTGTCGGCATAGACCTGCAACATCTGCGGCAGCGTGATCACGCTGTGCGCCCCGTACTCGACCAATGCACCATGGAAACGCGTCGGATCGAACTGCGACGATCCGCTCAGACCCACGTCGCCCAAGGGCAAGGCCACACAAGCAGCGCCCTGAAGCAAGGGGGCATATACGCCCGCGATGTTCTCCAGCAGGACCGCGAAGGGCAAAGCGTTCAGGTGCCGCGTCACGCCCAGCGCCCTGGTTGCCTGGGCAATCGCCTCGGCCACGGCGAACATGCCGGGCGCGCTCAGACAGACGCCTTTCGGATTGCCGGTGGAACCGGAGGTGAACGTGATCTTTGCCGTGCCCGACGGCAAGGCGGGCGCAATGGTCAGCCGCCGCAACAACACCAGTCCGTCGCTGAACTCGTCGACGATCGTGAAACCCAGCGGTTCGATGCTTCTGGCCAACGGCAAGGGGGCCACGACCGCATCGGCCGACGTCGCCGCAAGCGTGGCGGCAATCTGTGCTGGTGTGAAAAACAGCGGCAAGGGCACATGCGGCACTTTTGCTGCCAGCGCCGCCAGATCGGTGACGATCCACGCGGCGCCGTTGTCAGCCAGAGAGGCGAGCATCTTCACACCCGTGCACGTCAGTAGGCTTGCGCGCTGCGACACAGCAGCAAGCAATTGCGAATACGTCCAAGCCGTGCCACGCTCGAGTATCGCAACGCGCTCGACATACGTGGCGTGCGCCTCGAGGCGCTTGAAAAAATCGTCCGTATTCACGCGCGCACCAACCGGTTGAGGACGTTCTCCAGACGGGCGGCAAGCACCACCGGCTCGTGGTCGTAATAGCTGCCCCAGTCGGCGCGCTCTTCCGGCGGCAGCTGTTCACGACGGGCTTCCCCCAGAAACTGCGGGGCGAGCCCCAGACGCAGAAACAGATGCCGCAAGGCCTGGGTGACGGTCGTCACCGCCCACTCATAACCCTCTTGATGAAGGTGCGTGGCAAGCATCGGCACCAACAGTCGGCCCGCGCCCGACTGCGTCGCGGCGAACGTGCCCGCCTCGACGATGCGTGCACGCGACGGCACGCCCATGACGGGCTGCGCCAGACAGGTTTCGATCGGCGCGGGCAGGTAGCGCTCCAGATAAAGCGGCTCGTTGGCATCGCGGTATCCGGCGGCTGCGACCGTCTCGCCGTCGATCTCCAGACTGGCCAGGAACGGCGGCCACCCCTGCACTCGGGCGCCATAACGCTGCGCATAGCGCTGCTGGATGAAGGCCTCGATGGCGGCGCGGGCCGGCGCACCGACCGGGTGTATCTTGAGTTCAGTGGTCTGCGCTGGGGTCACGGCGGCAACCGGACTGCCTGTTGCAGGGTCGGATACACAGCAGGAATGGCGGGAATATGCGGGCATGTCTGGCGTCCTTGATAGCGTGCCCGCAGAATAGGAACCGAACCTTAATCACACATTAAGTTGAGCAGATGGCAGCGATGCAGCTGTTTTGCTCAACCTGGAACGGCATGAGAATCCTCATCGTTGAAGATGATCCGCTGCTGGGTGACGGTCTGAGCAAGGGACTGCGGCTGCTGGGTTATGCAATCGACTGGTTCACCAACGCAGCCGAGGCCGACAGCGCCCAGCAGATGGTCCATTACGATGCGATCGTGCTTGACCTCGGCCTACCTGGCGAAGACGGAATGAGCCTGTTGGGGCGCTGGCGCCGCCAAGGACGCGGCACGCCGATTGTGGTGCTGACGGCCCGCGACGCAGTCGAAAGCCGCATCAGCGGCCTGGACGCCGGCGCCGACGACTACCTGATCAAACCCGTCACACTGGACGAACTCGCCGCGCGTCTGCGAGCGGTCACGCGGCGCAGCGCGGGCATGCCGGAACCGGTCTGGACGCACGGCGATCTGGTCTACCAGCCGGCATTTCGCGAAGCTGCCTGGCAAGGCAAACCGGTCGGCCTCACCAGCCACGAAGCCATGCTGCTCGAATTGCTGCTCACGCATCCCAACCGTGTCCTGACGCGGGACTTCATCCGGGAAAAGCTCTACGGCTGGAACGAAGATATCGAAAGCAACGCGCTGGAGGTGCATATCCACCACCTGCGACGGAAGATCCATCCGAAGATCGTGCGCACGCTGCGCGGGTCTGGCTACGCGCTTGGCTTTGTCGAGAACGCGGCATGACCTTGCAACGCAGACTCATCATCGCCGTCTTGGTCGCCGCGCCGTTCGCCTGGCTGCTGACCATCGGTGTCACCTACCTGCGCGCGCAACAGGAGATCAACGAGCTGTACGACACCGACATGGTGCGCATGGCCGAGCACATGTCCGACTTGCTCGACGTGTTCGGCGCGCCGCCGCCCGGCCGTCAAGTCGTAGCAGCCTCACCCACGGGCGATCAGGGACAAGCCCACCTTGGCGACCAGGCAGTCGCGGCATGGCTTGCCGACGGCCGGGCGCTGCGCATCGACCCGGATGGCGATCCGCTGCCGCGCCAGCCAGGCGTGCAGGGTTTCGTCAACACGCCGGTGGAAGGTGTGAGCTGGCGCGTGTACTACCTGGAAAGCAGCGCCAGTGCATCACGTGTGGCAGTGGGCCAGCGTCTGGGAGAACGAGAGGAACTGGTGTCGTCCTATCTGCTGGGCCAGATACTTCCCTGGCTGTTTGCCCTGCCCTTGCTGCTCTTGATGCTGATTGGCGCGGTGCGCCAGGCGCTCAAGCCGGTCAACGTGCTGTCGATGGCGCTTGAACGACGCGATCCGAACGATCCCGTGCCGATCGATCCTGAGTCGGCACCAGGCGAACTGCGGCCGCTGGTGCTTGCCATGAATCAGTTGCTGGGGCGCGTCGCATCCGCCATCGAACACGAACGAAACCTGACCGCGGATGCAGCACACGAATTACGCACGCCGCTAGCCGCCTTGCATGCGCAATGGGAAGTTGCTCAGCGCGCAACAAACCCTGACGAACGCAGCGATGCGCAAGCCAAGGTAAGCATCGGGCTTGAACGCCTGAACCGCCTGGTGTCGCAGCTCCTGGCCATGTCGCGTCTGGAGAGCAATTCGAAGACCAGCTTTTCCCACACAGCGAACTGGCCGGAAATCAGTGGAAGCGCCTTGTCCGACAGTCTCTGGCTGGCCAGAAGAAAAAACGTCGATGTCGAGTTGCTCTGGCCCGACGATGGGATTCCCCCGCTACCACTTGCGGGGGACGGACACCTGCTCGGATTGATGTTGCGCAACTTGTTGGACAACGCCATTCGTTACAGCCCGCATGCAGGCATGGTGACCATGATGTTCAAGCCTGATGGCATCGTGGTTACAGATCAGGGGCCAGGCGTACCTGCTGCGCTCCAGCAACGACTTGGCGACCGCTTCTTCCGCGCGCCAGGTCAGCAGGAATCGGGCAGCGGGCTTGGACTGTCGATTGCCCTGCGCGTGGCGCACATGCACGGGCTTTCGATTGCGTTCGAGAATCTGCGCAAAGACGGGCAAGCCACGGGATTCCAGGTGACAATCAGCCGTTCAATGACGGATTGAGAAGCGGCGCGGCACGCAGGTCTGCGGTCCATGCACCCGCGGTCCGCAACGACACCTCGTGCGCCTCGTCGCGCATGGTTTCTGCCAGTGCCCCGTCATACCAGTCGCGCATCGCGGGGTGGGCCAACATGGTGGTGACGTAGGCGCTGGCCGCCGGCCCGGGTTTCAATCCGTAGGACTGAATGCGGAACACCACGGGCGCGTAGAACGCATCCACGGCGGTGAAACGGTCGCCGGCCAGGAACGGGCCGCCAAAGCGCGCGAGCCCCTGTGCCCACAGGGCTTCGATGCGTTCCAGGTCTCTTGCCAATGCGTCGGGCATCTCGGCAAACTGGACGCGAATGCCGCAGCTCATCGAGCAGTGTTCGCGCAAGGCAAAAAACCCCGAGTGCATCTCGGCAGCGGCCGACCGCGCCCAGGCGCGTGCGGCGGGGTCGCCGGGCCAGACGCCGCTATGCCGTTCAGCCAGATATTCGACGATGGCCAGGGAGTCCCACACGTAGATGGAACCGTCGATCAACACAGGCACCTTGCCGGTCGGCAACAAGGGACGAATTGCCGGGTCGTCGAAGTCGTCGCCGAACTTGATCAAGGTCTCTTTGAACGGAATCTGCTGGCTCTGAAGCAAGACCCAGGGGCGCAGCGACCACGATGAATAGTTCTTGTTGGCGATGATCAATTCGTACACGGCGGGCTTCCTGTCATGACCGGCATTTGAGGGAAAGACAGGCGGCAATACGCGGGTACGCACCGGCAACACCTATGTTTCGGGCAGCGTATCACGCGCCTGGCCAAGCATGCCGTGGCGTTCGTCGGCCATGCTAGGGTACGGGGCCACGACCCATATCTGCCCACCGTCATGACGTCCTTTTCTTTCCACCGCATCAATATTGTCGGCGCCGCAGGTTCTGGCACCTCCACGCTTGGGCGTGCACTGGCCAGTCGGCTGGGCTACGCGTTTCTGGATGCCGACGATTTCTACTGGAAGCCGAGCACGCCGCCCTTCCAGCAGAAATACGAGCCCGAGGATCGATTGACAACGATCATCAACGCCATCGACGCCCAGCCTGCCACCGTGATCGCCGGCTCTGTCGCGGGCTGGGGTGAGCGACTGGAAGCGGCCTTCGATCTGGTGGTGTTCCTGTCCCTGCCCACCGCGCTTCGCATGCAGCGCATCGAGGCCAGGGAGATCGCTCGCTTCGGCCGCGCCGACCCGGCGTTTCTGGAATGGGCGGAACAATACGAAGAAGGCCGTCTGTCAGGGCGCAGCCGCGCCCGGCACGAAGCCTGGCTGAGTAGTCGCCGGTGCCGTGTGGTGCGCTTCGAAGGCGATCAGGAGGTAGAGGCGCGCGTCGATACACTGATCCGCTCACTTGGCGATGCAGCCGTTGATACATGAACGTTGATGCACGCCCCACAGCCCCCATATACCGCTGATGAGCCCACGCCGTGCCGCCGACCATGACGCCCTGACGGACTTCCACCCCGCCGTCGCCGAGTGGTTCCGCACGCGATTTCCGGGCGCAACCCCTGCCCAGCAGCAAGCCTGGCCGCTGATCAAGCGCGGCCACCACACCTTGGTCGCGGCGCCTACCGGGTCCGGCAAGACACTGACCGGTTTTCTGGCGGCCATCGACGACCTGGTGCGAGACGGGATTGCTCAGGGCGGCGCCTTGCCCGACGAGTTGCGGGTGGTGTACGTCTCGCCGCTCAAGGCCTTGTCCAACGACATCCAGGTGAATCTGGAGACGCCCTTGCGGGGCATCTCGGAAGTCCTCGCGCGCATGGGCCTGCCCGATCCCGGCATCACCACCGCCGTGCGCACCGGGGACACGCCCGTCCAGGCGCGCAATGCCATGCGCAAACGCGCGCCGCACATCCTGGTGACCACGCCGGAATCGTTGTATGTGCTGCTGGGCTCGGACAGCGGACGCGCCATGCTGGCCACCACCCGAAGCGTGATCGTCGATGAGATCCACGCGGTGGCCGGCGGCAAACGCGGCAGTCATCTGGCACTGAGCCTGGCCCGGCTGGATGCGCTGTGCGCACAGCCACCCTTGCGCATCGGCCTTTCAGCCACGCAGAAGCCGCTCAGCGCCGTGGCGCGCTTCCTGGCGGGCAATCACGGCGAGTGTGCGGTGGTCGATGTGGGCCATGCTCGGCAGCGTGACCTGGCGCTTGAGTTGCCGCCGGTGCCGCTGGACGCCGTGATGCCCAACGAAGTCTGGGAACGCGTCTACGACCGCATGGCCGAACTGGCGGTCCTGCACAAGACCACCTTGATCTTCGTGAACACCCGGCGCATGGCGGAACGCGTCGCACGCCACCTGGGCGAGCGCCTGGGCGCAAACCTGGTGGCCGCCCACCACGGCAGCCTGGCGCGCGAACATCGGCTGGATGCCGAGCAACGCCTGAAACGCGGCGAGCTGCAGGTGCTGATCGCCACGGCATCCCTGGAACTGGGCATCGACATCGGCGATGTCGACCTGGTGTGCCAAGTGGGCTCGCCGCGTGGCATCGCGGCCTTTCTGCAACGCGTCGGCCGCGCCGGCCACCAGGTGGGCGGCACATCAAAAGGACGCCTGTTTCCGACCTCGCGGGATGATTTGATCGAGTGTGCCGCCCTGCTGGACTGCGTGCGGCGCGGCGAACTCGACACCTTGCGCATTCCCACAGCGCCCCTGGACGTGCTGGCGCAGCAGATCGTGGCCGAAGTCGCCAGCCGGGAATGGCATGAAGACGCATTGTTCGATCTGGTACGACGGGCCTCGCCTTATGCAGACCTGCCGCGTGATCGCTTCGATGCCGTCTTGGCCATGCTTGCCGAGGGTTATCTGGGCCGCCAGGGCGTACGCGCCGCCTACATTCACCGCGACACGGTATCCGGCACGGTGCGCGGTCGACGTGGCGGCAAGCTCACCGCCGTGACCTCGGGCGGCACCATTCCCGACAATGCGGACTACACAGTGCTGCTGGAACCGCAGGCCCACGCCATCGGCACCGTGAACGAAGACTTCGCCGTCGAGAGTCTGGCAGGCGACGTATTCCAGCTGGGCAATACCTCGTACCGCATCCTGAAGGTGGAAAGCGGCAAGGTGCGCGTCGAAGACGCCCACGGCATGCCACCCAACATTCCCTTCTGGCTGGGTGAAGCGCCGGGGCGCAGCGACGAGTTGTCGATTGGCGTGGCCCGACTGCGGGCCGAGATCGACGCGCGGCTGGGCGGCGCTGCCGGTACGGATGCCGCCACCGACTGGCTGTTAGACGAAGTCGGGCTCGACACGGCCGCTGCCACGCAGATCGTCGACTACCTGGCGCGTGCCCGCGCAGCGCTCGGCGCGCTGCCCAGCCAGGACACGCTGGTGATGGAACGATTCTTCGATGAATCCGGTGGCATGCAGCTGGTGATCCATTCGCCCTTCGGCAGCCGCATCAACCGCGCTTGGGGGCTGGCACTGCGCAAGCGCTTCTGCCGCAGCTTCAACTTCGAATTGCAGGCTGCTGCCACCGAAGATGCCATCGTCTTGTCGCTGTCGACCAGCCACAGTTTTGCGCTGGACGAGGTCTGGCGCTACTTGCGCGCCAGCAGCGCCGAACACCTGCTGATCCAGGCCTTGCTGGATGCGCCGCTGTTCAATGTGCGCTGGCGCTGGAACGCCACCACCGCGCTGGCCTTGCCGCGTTTTGCCGGTGGCCGCAAGGTGGCGCCACCGCTGCAGCGCATGCGCAGCGACGACTTGCTGGCCGCCGTGTTCCCCGATCAGGCAGCCTGCCTGGAGAACATCAATGGCGAACGCGAACTACCCAGCCATCCGCTGGTGGACCAGACCCTGGACGACTGCCTGCACGAGGCCATGGACAGCGAGGGCTGGCTGGCCTTGCTGCGCCGTATCGAAGCAGGCGAGCTGCGCCTGATCGCGCGCGACCTGCCCGCGCCCTCGCCGCTGGCCATGGAAATTCTGAACGCGCGCCCCTATGCGTTCCTGGACGATGCGCCGCTGGAAGAACGCCGCACCCAGGCGGTGATGAACCGGCGCTGGACCGACCCGGAGTCTGCGGACGACCTGGGCGCGCTGGATGCCGACGCGATTGCCGCCGTGCGCGAGGAAGCCTGGCCCGAGGTGCGCAATACCGACGAAATGCATGAAGCCTTGATGAGCCTGGCCTGCATCACCGATGCGGAAGCGCAGGCACATGACGGCTGGCCCGATTGGCTTGCGGCGCTGGCCCGCAGTGGTCGGGCGGCGCGCGTGGAGACGGGTGCCGCTGATCCGCCGTGGGTGCCGATCGAGCGGCTTGCGAACGTGCAGGCGGCGTACTCCATGAAGTCTGGGGACGACGGCTGCGCGCCGACCAAGGCCAAGAAAAAAAAGCGTGGTGCCGAGCCATTCAACGAGCCGCAAACAGACCTTGATGGCGGTGGTCCAGACCTTGACCCAGACGACGCCATCGTCGACCTCCTGCGCGCCCGCTTGAGCGGTTTTGGTCCGCTCTCCCTGCCTGCCATTGCCTGGGCACTCGCCCTGCCCGAGCCGCGCGTCGCAAGCGGCCTCGCCCGCCTGGAAGCCGAGGGCTATGTGATGCGAGGCCACTTCACACCCGGCTTCCCTGACGAAGAGTGGTGCGAACGTCATCTGCTGGCACGGATTCATCGCTACACCATCAAACGCCTTCGCCGCGACATCGAACCGGTCTCGCGCCAGGACTTCATGCGCTTCCTGTTCGACTGGCAGCATCTGTCGTCAGACACGCAATTGCAAGGGTCGGCAGCGCTCGCTACGGTACTGGCACAGCTGGAGGGCTTCGAAGCCGCCGCAGGCGCCTGGGAAAGCGATTTATTGCCCGCCCGCTTGCCGGACTATTCGCCCGCGTGGCTGGACGACGCGTGCCGATCCGGGCGGCTGGTGTGGACCCGACTGGGCGGCACCGCACGCACAGGCAGCGCGGCATCGCGCACGGCCACCGGGCTGATGCGCGCCACGCCCATTGTGCTGCTGCCCCGCCGCCAGGTCGCGATCTGGCAGGCATTGCCAGAACTGGACGTGCCGCTTGCCCTGTCCGCACGCGCCCAGCGCGTGTTCGACACGCTGGCACGGCACGGCGCGATGTTCATCGACGAATTGCTTGCGGATACACGCCTGCTGCCCACCGAGCTTGAAAACGCCTTGGGTGAACTGGTGGCAACTGGCCACGTGAATGCCGACAGCTTTGCAGGCTTGCGCGCCCTGCTGTTGCCCGCGACCAAACGCACCAGTCCGGGCAAGCGCAGACGCTATGGCGCGGCGCCGCCCACACTGGAGGACGCTGGACGCTGGGCAATCGTGCGTCGGGGTGCGCCAGTGGGCGGATCAACGAACGAGCAAACGAGCGACGCAGCGAATGAGCACAGCGACGCCACCACTGCGGCAGCAGCGCCCAGCCCGAATACACCGCCTGCCCACCCCGGCGGGGGGCCGCCAGCCAACACCGCATCAGCGACTCGCCGCCCGCGAACCGACGCTGCGTCGCTGGAACACATCGCCATGGTCTTGCTGCGCCGCTACGGCGTGATCTTCTGGCGGCTGCTGGAACGCGAAGCGGCTTGGCTCCCGAGCTGGCGCGAGCTGCTGCCGGTATTGCATCGCCTGGAAGCGCGCGGCGACATTCGTGGCGGCCGTTTTGTCGCCGGCCTGTCAGGCGAACAGTTCGCCTTGCCTGACGCCATTCCCCTGCTGCGCGAGGTGCGTAGACGCCCGGTGGACGGTAGCCTGATCAGTGTGTCCGGGGTGGATGCACTGAACCTCGTCGGCACCATGTTACCCGGCGACAAAGTCCCTGCGCTGACTGGCAACCGTATCTTGTTCCGGGATGGTGTGTCCGTGGCCAGTCTGGTCGCGGGCGAGGTGCACTACTTGGCAGATCTGGAACCGGCAACGCAGAACAATGCGCGGCGCATGTTGAGCGGGCAGTCGACCAGCGGTATGTCCTTGACCGACCACTTCCTGCAGGCATCAACGGCTGCTGGGGACTGCTAGCCGAGTCTGCCGCCGGCTAGTCGCCGCTAGCGCCATCAGTCGCTGCTGCTGCCCCCGCCACCATCACCGCAACTGCCGCTGTCGCCGCTGCTCGAATCGCTGCTGCACCAGCCACCGTCGGACGACGAAGACGAATCACCGCTGGTGGCCATGCTGGCGCCTGAATCACCGCCACCGTCCGTAGTCCGCCTGCCCATGATCGGCATGACGTGCATCGCCATCGGATAGGCAGTTGCCGACAGGGCCGCAACGCCGAAGGCAGCTGCGACCCAGGTTGCCTCGTCCACGCTGCCTGCGCGGTGCATCCACGCTTGATGCGTGTGCTTCTGCTGCTCCAGCGCACGCTTGCCGAGCGCCGTCTGGGCTCCCTTGGCGGGGCGCAACAGAAACAAGCCAACCAGGGTCGCGCCAACCATCAGCGGGAACCCCGTATAGCCCATCTGCACCGACACCACGGTGCGAACGATGGCAAGCAGCAACACTGCTATCGCCAGAAGGCGGCAGACGCGTCGCTCCAGTGCCCCGCGACGGTTCAACAGGCCGGCGCACCGCAGCCGCGCCTCATACCCGTCGGTGAGGTGGCGCGTCCAGGAGGACTCCCACAGCAGACCTTGCGCCGAGCGCGGTGTATCGAAACGCGCCAGCACCTGCGCTTCCAAGGGGTGCAAGCCTGCCGTGTCGAAGCCCGCCACCTGCTGCAGGTTCTTCTTGCCCAGATGCCGCAAGGCCCCTCGATACAGCAAGGCAAACACGGCGGTGCGCACGGCGGCGTCGGCGCCGCCCCGCAGATACGCCACCGCGTAGGGATCGGCCAGCGGCGATGGGCTTCGTGGCGATTCCGCCTGAGGGCGGTTGCGCCAGCGCAACCAGGCGCGATGCCCCGCGATCACCAGCACCAGCAGCAGTGCATATGCCGGCAGGAATACCGAGTCGTTCCAGTAGAAAAACATGGGCAACATCGTCAGGCGTCTCCTGATTCAAGCCTTGTCAGACCCAAGCACTGTGTGGTGAACTGAAGCAAGGCTGCGCATCCCGCGCGTTGAGCACAGCACCAAGGGCATAAAAAAAGGCGCCTCGATGAGGCGCCTTGCTTGCCAGCGCCCGGGCAGCCCGTCAGGCCGACAGGCTGTCCCTTGCGCCGTTCAACGGCTTCGTGAAGGTGAAGGCGAACTCGTCTTGATCGCTTCTGCAAAGTCGGCCGTCACGCTGAAGAACAAGCCAACCAGGATCTTGAGCGATTCCTTGCCCAGACCGCCGTCAGCGTTGACGTCCATCTCGACCACAGCCGTGTTGTCGTCATCCAGGTACACGCGCACCCAGCGATTTTCACGGTTGAAGTTGTTCAAGACCTTAAGCGTCGCGCCCTTGCTGGGCTTGAACACCGCCTTCATCAGGAAGTCTTCGCAGTTCTGCGAGCTGCTGCCCGTGCAGTTGTAGTACTCGACTTCAACGCTTTGGGCGCCCAGATCGCCTGGTTCGACGGTGATCTTCGGATCGCCAGCACCGTCGGTGTCCACCTCGTACGCGTAACCCTCTTCATCAAGGATTTCGCCCATGATGTCGGTGTTGACGCTGTTCATGAAGCCAGTGGCCGGTGCCTGGGTCGGCATGTCGACGTCGGGTTCCGTTTCTTCCTCGTCGCCACCCAGTTGGGTGTTCTTGCCAATGCCGAACTGATCGGCAAACTCTTCGACCGGCGTCTTGGTGCCGTTGACGTCTACCACGCCCTCGGCGTAGGTCAGACGACCAACCAGATTGTCGCCTTCGACCTTGCCGATGTTCATCATCTGCGCCATCGCAACGCCTTGCTCGATCTGCTCGGCAGCCATTTTCTGCGCATCGGCCGGCGACAGGCTCATCTGCTCAACCAGAATCTTGGTCGCGAGGTCCTGGACCATGGTCTTGGACATGCTGTAAGAGGCGTCCATACGCTTGATGGCCTTGATCGCCATGTCGCGCTGAGTGCCCTGCTCGACCGGGAAACGGTCGAACTGCATGGTCAGCGCGGCGCGCGTCTCGCCCTTGTCGGTCTTCCACGACACCGGGTCGATGGCAAAGGTGGGATTGGCAGCCAGCAGCTGCTGGCCCGAACCGATCAGCGCCGTCATGCCGCTCTTGAGCGCGTCGTCGCTGCTTCCCGACATGCCGCCGATGGTAGCGGGCAGCTTGCTGTAGAAGTCGGACAGGACCTTCAGCGACGCGCCGTCGAGTTGCAGGAACTTGACGGTGGTCTGCAGCGCGCCCAGGTTCACGGTGCCGAGCTTCATGGCACCGACGGAATAGGCACCCTCGACGTTGATGAACTTGTCGTTCTCGTCGATCTTGACGCGATAGCTGCCCTTTTCCACCGAGCCGCTCTTCTTCGGGTCGCTGGTGGTGATCAGCACGCGCTCGAAGCCCATGTCGCCGCTGCCGATCGAAATGCCGAACTTGCCCGGACGGCTCGCGCCCTTGCCGGTGATGCCCTGGATCTCGACCTTGGCCAGCTCTTCGGCTTCTGTGCCCTGGAACTTGATCAGGTCGATGCGCATGTCGCCGTCGACAGCCATGGTGCTGCGCTCGAAGCTGCCCTTGCCGCGCGCACCCGAGAAGCTCAGGCTGCGGCCGCCTTCGGCGTGCTCGATGGCAGGCACCAGCCAGTCGAAGTCGGTATCGCCGCCGTAGGACACCAGCGCAGTGCCCGACAGGGGCGACACACCCTTGGTGATGTCGAAGATGGGCTTGGTGACTTCGGTGTTGTTGACCGATGCGCGCACGAAGGCCGCACGCGGTGCCAAGTGTCCCGACGAAATCGCGCCGGCCGGGAACGGACCGTGGTCGATGTGTGCGTCGATATCGATACGAGCCGGCTTGGCCGGATCGGGTGCCACGTTGCTGGTCAACACGTAGCGTGCACTGGTGCTGAACAGGCCACGATCGTAGCGGTCAGCCACCAGCTTGAGGCCCAGATACGGGTACTTGGCGGTCAGGAAGGCATTTGCTTCTTCCAGTCGCTTGGCCGATGCCGCTTCGATGCGTTTGCCCGTGTATGACGCGCCGCCGATCAAGCCACCAGCAACGATGACAACCACGGCCACGCCGGCCCCAATTCCTACCGATTTTTTCATTGTCTTTTTTTATTAAGTTGTGGGTAGGCGTCTTAAATTCAAACAAGACGGCTTCTCATCAGCGGTGGAGTATATCCACGCGGCGTGACACTCGAGCGTTACATCGGTTCCGAGGCGTTACAAATAGCTTCGGCCGAGTGTTTTCAATGCTTTCCGGGCATTCATCAAGGTCAATGACAAATCGGATAATCGCCTGGCTTTTCATCAAATAATGCGATGGCAAAACCAGCTTCTCTGTATTCATTGAAACGGATGGGATAACAATTTATTAAGGACCGAAAAACGACTAACTACATGAGGAAAACGTAGGCGGGACGATGTAAGGGCTATATAGCCACAGCGGATATCCAAGCGCGAAATCGTTCGTTCGTATTGAAAGTACCCACTCCTAGAATGCCTGTTCATTTCTGCCCACAAGCGGCAGCTTTCAGTGTCCTGGCACGCCCCACGTGCGAGCAGCCCAGGTACGTCAAGAAACAGGCGGTCCATGCCCTCTCCTCAATTGTCGGTTGCTCGTTCGTCCGCTGATGCTTCATCTGCTCAGTCGGTTGACCAGTCGGTTGCTCAATCGTCTTTACCTTATCCCTCCTCACCTCATCCGTCCTCACCCCATCGGTCCTCAGCCTTCCAGCCAGACCTGAGCGACCCCATCGTTGCCAAGGCCGCAGCGCTGCGCGACGCCTTCGCGGTCGATGCCCCTGCACGCGATCAGGCAGGCGGACGTCCGGTCGACCAGGTCCGCCTGCTGAAGGAAAGTGGCCTGCTGGTGGCCGCCATTCCGGTGCAGTACGGCGGCGGGGGCGCCTCGTGGCTGTCTATCCTGCGCGCCGTGCGGGAAATTGCACGTACCGACGGATCGGTGGCCCACTTGTTCGGTTACCACCATCTGCCCCAGCACAACGTGTTGTCGCGCGCCACGCCGGACCAGCAGCAGCGTCTGATGCGCGCCGCCGTGGGCGGCAACTGGCTATGGAGCAATTCCGGCAATGCCTTGTCGAAGACGTCCACCGCACGCCGGTCGCCAGACGACACGGGCTGGCTGGTGAGCGGCTTCCGGCCGTTTTCCAGCGGCAGCCATGTGGCCGACGTCATCATGATGTCCTGGGAAAACGCGCTTGGCCAACGCCTGTCGGGCCTGGTGCCTGCCAGCCGCGCTGGCATCGTGATCGAGGACGACTGGGACGGCATCGGGCAACGCCAGACTGGCAGCGGTACCGTCACCTTCAACGATGTCCGGGTGGCTGATGACGAGTTGCTGGGTCGCGCAGACGACGCACTGACGCCCTTCGTATCCCTGGTCTCGCTGCTGCAGCAAAGCGTGCTGCTGAATGTATTTCTGGGCAGTGCTCAGGGCGCGCTCGATGAAGGCCGGGCCTACACCCGCAGCCAGTCGCGTCCCTGGATTCATTCCGGCGTGGATCGCCACGTGGATGATCCGTGGATCAAACGCAAATACGGCGAGCTGAGCATCCGTGTGCTTGCTGCCATCGAGCTGGCGGATCAGGCCGCGCGCAGCCTGGACGAGATCTACCCCGACGGCCGTGCTTTGACGCTGGCGCGCCGCGGTCAGGCCGCTATCGATATCGCCGCCGCCAATCTATATGCCGGCGACACCGGCTTGGCCGTGTCGAACGACATCTTCGAGGTCATGGGCGCCCGCTCGGCGACCGTGGCCAATGGCTTCGACCGCTTCTGGCGCAACGTGCGCACCCACACCCTGCACAACCCGGCGGAATACAAGAAGCGCTCGGTCGGCAACTGGGTGCTCGGCGGGGGCTATCCCGTCCCGGCTGCTTATCGCTGAAAGCTCACCTCAGTTGAAAGGTCACACCATGTCCGCAGATCCCGCATACCTCCACGCGCAGGCTGACACCTTGCCTGCGCTGTTCACACCAGACACCAGCAATCCCTTCATCGCACGCGCTGTGACCCTGCGCGACCGCTTTGCCGAGGACGCCATCGCGCGCGACCGCGCAGGTGGCAGGCCGACCGACCAAGTGGCATTGCTGAAAGAGAACGACTTGCTGGCACTGCTGCTGCCGCGCAGCCATGGCGGCCAGGGGGAAACCTGGTCGACCGTGCTGCGGATCGTGCGCCTGTTCGCGCAAGTCGATGGCTCGCTCGGCCATTTGTACGGCTATCACTATGGCAGCCTGCTGAGCCCGCGATTGCGCAATGCGCCCGCGCAGACCGACGCGCTGTGGCGGCGGTCGGTCGAGGGCCGCTGGTTCTGGGGCAATAACTCGAACAGCTTCTCGAAGAGCCTGTTCGGTCGTCGCGAGGGCGAGCATTTTGTGCTCGATGGCTTCCGGCCCTTCACCTCCGGTTCGCATGTGGCCGACTTCCTGGCGGTGGCCTGGGAAGATGCGCAGACTGGCGAGCGCCGTTTTGCTGCCATCCCCGCAGACCGCGAAGGCATCGTGATCGAAGACGACTGGGATGGCATCGGCCAGCGCCAGACCGGCAGCGGCAGGGTGTCCTATCACGGGGTGCATATTCACCAGGACGAGGTGCTGGGCGAACCTATTGCGCTGGACCCGCTTGCCGCGCCTGCCGAGCCCTGGCGTTCCGTCACCGGGCTGCAGCAGCAAAGCGTGCTGCTGAACGTCTTCATCGGCACCGCACAAGGTGCGCTGCTGGCGGCGCGCGACTACACCGTGAACCAGTCCCGGCCATGGCTGCATTCCGGCGTCGCGCGCCATGTCGACGACCCATGGGTGCAGCGCCAATATGGCGAGCTGCTGGTCAAGACCCGCGCCGCCACGGCCTTGGCGGACCGTGCACTGGTGGCGATCGACCATGTGTTTGCGCGCGGCGACGCGCTCACGGCAGAGGAACGCGGCGACGCGGCCATCCGCATCGCGGCTGCCAACGTACTGGCTGGCGAGGTCGCCCTGCAGGTGTCCAGCGAGATCTTCGAGGTGACCGGTGCGCGCTCGGCAGTGCGCAAACACGGTTTCGACCGTTTCTGGCGCAACGCGCGCATCCACACGCTGCACAACCCCGCCGAGTACAAGACCCGCAACGTGGGCAGTTGGGCGCTGGGCGAAGGCTATCCGCAACCAGGAACCTATCAATGAGCGCGGCAAGAACTCCTCGTCAGTTGCACCTGAACGTCAACATCCTGCATTCGGGCTTCCTGCCCTCGGCCTGGCGCCTGCCGGACAGCGACCCGCGTGCCTTCATCGATATCCAGCACTATGTAGGCGTCGCCCAGATCGCCGAAGCCGGCAAGCTGGACGCGGTCTTCCTGGCCGACAACGCGGCGATCATCGACCAGATCAACTTCCGGCCGATCACCGCGCTGGAACCCACGGTGCTGCTGGCCGTGGTCGCGGCGGCCACCAGTCACATCGGCCTGATCGCCACCGCATCGACCAGCTACAACGAACCCTTCAACATCGCGCGTCGTTTCATGACGCTGGACCACGTCAGCAACGGGCGCGCAGGCTGGAATGCAGTCACGACGGCCGACGTGCCCTCGGCCCGCAACTTCGGCCGCGACGCGGCCCCCGACCATGGCCAGCGTTATGCGCGCGCCGCCGAGTTCACCTCGGTGGTGAAGGCCTTGTGGCACAGCTGGGATGAAGACGCCTTCGTGGGCGACAAGGCCACCGGCAGTTTTGTCGACACCGACAAGGTGCGGCCCATCGACCATCACGGCGAACACTTCTCGGTGGCCGGCCCGCTGAACCTGCCGCGTTCCGAGCAAGGTCACCCGGTCGTCCTGCAGGCCGGCGGCTCGGCCGATGGGCGTGAGCTGGCGGCGCAACATGCGGAAGCCGTCTTCTCTGCCTCGCAGTCCTTTGAAGAATCGCTCGCCTATGGCCGCGAGATCAAGGCGCGTGCGCAGGCGCTCGGACGCGGCCCGGATGCCGTACGCATCTTGCCGGGGCTGACCACCATCATCGGCGCCACCGAAGCCCAGGCGCGGCGCCGTCGCGATGAGCTGGTCGAACTCATGCCCTGGGACTACAGCATCAAGCGCCTGGCCGGCATCCTGGGCATTGCGCCGGAACGGCTGTCGATCGATGGCTATCTGCCCGACAACCTGAGCCTGCCCGCCAACGGCAATGGCAATCACACCTTCTTCAACGCCACCGTGGCGATTGCCCGGCGCAACAACTTCACCGTGCGGCAACTGGTGCACGAGTTGGCCGGCGGCGGTGGCCACCGGGTGATCGTCGGCACGCCCGAGCAGATCGCCGACGACATCGAACACTGGTTCAAGCACGGCGCCGCCGACGGCTTCAACCTGATGCCCGACGTGCTGCCCGATGGCCTGCAGGACTTTGTGGATGGCGTAGTGCCGATCCTGCAAAAACGCGGTCTTTTCCGCACCGAATATCAGGGCCGCACCTTGCGCGAGCACTTCGGTCTGGCGCGACCGTTCAACGCCGCCCTTTCCCTCTCTCAGCCAGCCGAGGCCCTTGCCTGATGACTACCCCGACCCCCGACACCTTCCACGCCCAAGCCGCCTCGTCGCCACGCCGATTCGACCCGGACCACCTGGCGCGCGAGACCTTGCGCCTGCTTGGGCCGGCACCGGAAAACTGGGTGCCCGACTATCCCGGCATCGACCACAACGTCACCATCATCGGTGGCGGCCAGAGCGGCAGCGCCTATGCGTTTGCCCTCAGGCGCGCGGGCATCGGCCGAGTAACGGTGCTCGACGTGGCGCCCGACAGTTCGCGTGCAGGCGTATGGCGCGACCGTGCCCGCATGCACAAACTGCGCACCGCGAAAAGCCTGGTGGGACCGGAGCTCGGCTTGCCTGCCTTGGGCTTTCAGGCCTGGTATGAGTCGCGCCACGGCGCCGAGGCCTATGCCGCCATCGACCGCATCCCCCGTTTGCTGTGGGCGGACTATCTCGACTGGTATCGCGAGTTTCTGGACATCGACGTGCGCTACGGTGCGCAGGTATTGCGCATCGAACCGGTCACCGACGGCGCCACGACGCACTTCCGATTGCACCTGAATGACCAGGGCGAAGCCCGCGTCGAAACCGCACGCAAGGTGATTCTTGCCAACGGCGTGGCGGGCAATGGCGCGCCTCATGTTCCTGCCGTGCTGGCGCGCGCCCAGCAAGCAGGTCTGGTCGCCCACACCGCCGACGCGATCGACTTCGACGCCTTGCTTGGCAAGACAGTGGCCGTGCTGGGTGCTGCGGCCTCGGCTTTCGACGCTGCGGCAGCGGCATTGGACGCCGGCGCAGCCGCCGTGCATCTGTTCGCGCGCCGCGATCACATCGCAGCCACCCCCGTCATCAGGGCGCGGGCCTATCCCGGCATCTACGACAACTACCTGTCGCTACCCGATTCGCTGCGCTGGGAACAGGCCGTGCGCTATCGCCGTGCCGGCTCCACACCACCGGCCGACTCGGTCGCACGCGTCCTGGCCTTCCCCAACTTCCACCTGCACCTGGAGGCTGACTGGCAACAGGTCCAGGTTCGATCGAACCAATTCATTGCCAAGGTCGGCGACGAGGCCCTGCCCTTCGATTTCGCGATTGCCGGCACGGGCTACGTGGTAGAGCCGTCCGCGCGCCCGGAACTGGCCGACATCGCGCCGCACATCCTGCGCTGGCGTGATCGCTATCAACCTGCGGACCACGCACGCGACGATGAACTGGGCGCATCACCTTATCTGGGTGCGGGACTCGAGTATCTGGAAAAGGTCCCCGGCAGCGCGCCGTGGCTGCGCAACATCCACGTGCACAACCCAGCCGGTTTTGCCAGCGTCGGCGTACCCCTGGGCGACATCCCGTGCATGCGGCGCGACATCCCCGCCACGGTTGCCCGAATCAGCCAGGACCTGGTGCTGGCCGATCTCGCCCACCACGAACAACGTATCAACACGCATGTGCCGCCTGACTTCGACGAAGGGCTTTACGGCACAGCGATCTGGAAGCGGGCCGACGTGGAGATCGCCACGTCCTGAATCAAGCGGCCTGAAAATTCAGGCAGCCCCCTGATTCAGGCCGCTTCCTGGTCCCACAGGCTCGCACGCGGCACGACCGTGAAGGGCGACAGCACGCAGCCCGGCGCCAACACGGCATTGGCGCCGATGCAGACGCCGTCGCCCAGCAAGGCACCGAATTTTTCGCTGCCCGTGCGATGCAAGTCCGCACCCAGCCGCACCTGCACTTCCTTGTCGAGGCGCTCGTTGCGGGTGTTGCAGACCACGCTGCCTGCTTCCAGATTCACGTTGGTGCCCAGGATCGAGTCGCCGACGAAGTTGAAATGCGCAAGCTTGCTGCCCGCGAACAGGAACGAGGACTTGAGTTCCGAGCCGGGGCCGATGATGCAGTCGCGCACCAGCCAGCACCCGCCGCGAATGTAGGCACCCGCGGCGACGAAGCAACCCGGGCCCAGAATCAGCGGCCCCTTCAACACCGCGCCACGCTCGACGATGGCGGTGGGGTGCGCAGCGATTTCGTCCGAGGTGAGGTATTCGTTGGGCGGCAGTTCCGCCAGCAGCTGCCGCACCACGTCGGCTGATCCGGCGACCAGATCCCATGGGGCGAGATGGCTCCAGCGGGCGATCGCCGATGCCGCGAAGTCATGAATGTAGTGCCGAGGATCGATCATGGAGCCCTGTCGAACAGACGGACCGGCAATCCCGGTCTGGACAGAAATTCTCCCACATGGGGGGCGTGCGAAACCGGTCGGTACGCAGATCAACGATGCTCAACGACCAGTGGCAGACCCGCACGAGCCAAGGCGCTTGGCGTGACTGCCGAGCGCTGTCATGGAGACCGCTTTCTGATGCCTGGCAAGCATTCCGCGCATGTCACGCCGTCGATTCGGTCGCGCAAGGAAACAATGACGCGCACGGTGGCGGCGTCACATCCCTCGCCAGCGATTAGCATGGCAGCCTCGATGCCAACCCATGCTGCCAGGAGCCCCGATGTCCGCCAAGACCCCTGCCCTTCAGGCCTTGTTTCCCGATTTCACGCAATACATCATGCATGTCGACAACGACACGCGCATCGAGGCGGTGCTGGGCGGCGAAGGCCCGCCCTTGCTGTTGCTGCATGGGCATCCCCAGACCCGCGCCATCTGGCATCGGGTGGCTCCGGAACTGGCCAAGCATTTCACGGTGATTGCCACCGACTTGCGCGGTTATGGCGACTCGTCCAAGCCGGCCGGCACTGCAGACCACGGCAATTACGCGAAGCGCGTAATGGCGCAAGACCAGGTGTCCCTGATGCAGGCGATGGGCTTCGATGAATTCCATGTGATGGCGCACGACCGCGGCGCGCGCGTGGCGCATCGGCTGGCCATGGATCACCCGCACGCGGTCAAGCGCATGGTCTTGCTCGACATCGCCCCGACGCTGGCGATGTACGAACAGGCCGACGACGCATTCGCCCGTGCCTACTGGCACTGGTTCTTCCTGATCCAGCCCGCCCCGTTGCCCGAGCGTCTGATCGAGGCTGACCCGGCCGCCTACATCCGCGACGTGATGGGCCGACGCAGCGCGGGCCTGGCGCCCTTCGACCCGCAAGCGCTGGCCGAGTACCAGCGCTGCATTGCGCTACCCGGTACTGCACACGGCATCTGTGAAGACTACCGTGCGGCCGCCGGTATCGACCTGGAGCACGACCGCGCCGACCGCGAGGCGGGACGCATGCTGGACACCCCGCTGCTGGCCTTGTGGGGCGAACAAGGCGTGGTGCATCGCTGCTTCCAGCCACTGGAAGAATGGCGGCGCGTGGCACGTCAGGTCGAAGGCCGGGCATTGCCCTGCGGCCATTACATCGCCGAAGAAGCGCCGGATGAATTGCTGAAACACGCCCTGCCCTTCCTGCTGCGCGACGCCGCTTGAGCCCGTGCGGCGCGGTGAGCCAGGTCAGCCGCCTGAGCCGGCATGGGCATGCTTGGGCCGGTCAGCCGCGTCAGCCGCGTCAGCCGGCCGCAGCATCCTTCGATGCTTCGTTTCGTGGCGCGATCACCTGCCCGATGCGCCACAAGACCCCGCACGGGTCATCGATGGTGAAATCGCGCAGTCCCCACGCGCGGTCTTCGGGCGGGTTGATGCGCACGCCATAACGCTCGCCAAGTTGCTGAGTCTCGACATGGCGCCACCAGGCTTCCACGTCCTTGACCAGCAAATGCATCATGCAGTTCTCGGCGAATTCTTTCTGGTAGTAGTGGGTCAGCAGAAAGCTTGACTTGCCGGCATGCAAATAGGCCACGCCTTCCTCGTCCCACGCCTCGGTAAAGCCAAGGTCAATGTAGAACTGCTTGGACAGCGCAAAGTCCTTGGACGGCAGGAAGGCTTTGATCTCGATGGTTTCCATGCTCATGGATGGCTCCTGGGTGCGGGATGGGTGTCAGATGAAGGCGTCGTTCCAACGACGCACCGGTGTATTCGCGGTCGGGAGCGATTCACGTGGCCAGGGCCGCGCGCAGGCGCGCTGCCGCCAGGTCCACGAATGCCCTGACCTTGGCCGACGCATTGCGCCCCGCGCTGTAGACGATGTGCACGGGGATCGGCGCTTCCTGCTGGTCGGGCAGCAAAATCCGCAGCCGGCCTTCATCCACGTGCTGACGCACCTGATAGGACAACACGCGCGTGACGCCCCAGCCCGACACCGCAGCCGCAATCGCCGCGTCGTTGGTATTGCACAGCAGGCGCGCCTTCACGTTGATGCTGCTTTTGTCGGTCAGGCCAAAGCGCCATTCGGTCGATGACCAGCCGCCGGTGGACACGACGATGCGGTGCGCAGCCAAGTCGGCAGGCTCGGCCAGCGCAGGGGCTTGCGCCAGGTAAGCGGGCGACGCGCACAACACGCGATGCACCTCGCCTACGGCGACCGCATGAAGGCCGGAATCCGGCAATTGGCCGATGCGGATCGCCACTTCCACCCCTTCGTCCACCAGGTTGACCAACCGATCGACGAACATGGTGCGAACCGTGACGGCAGGATGCTGATCCAGGTATTCGATCAACACCGGCAAGACATGCAGCTGCCCGAAGTGCACGGGCGCAGTCACGGTCAAGATGCCGGCAGGCGTCGCGTACGAGCCGCCCGCCGCCGCTTCCGCCTCGTCGATCTCGGCCAGGATGCGGCGGCAGTCCTCGTAGTAGCGCTGACCGGCTTCGGTCAGCTTCACCGAGCGCGTGGTGCGGGTGAAGAGCCGTGCGCCGATCCCAGCTTCCAGCGCGGCAATCGCACGCGTGACCCCAGGCGGACTCATCAACAACTGGCGTGCGGATTCCGCGAAACCCTGGGTTTCGGCAACCTTGACGAAGACCTTCATGGCCTGCAGGCGGTCCATGCGTATTCCCTTGGCGACGTGGCCTTGGATTGCAGAGGGCGGGCACGAGTCCAGCCGGAATATTTCAGGTGACGAAATTATAAATTGCTATCCCCGGTGATTCTCTACGACGCGCGAAATTGAAAGAATGCAGGCATTGTCCCCACGCGTCAGGAAATCCACCATGAAGCTCTACTACGTCGCCCTGTCAGGCCATGCCCATCGTGCTCACCTGTTCCTGTCGCTGCTGGGCATTGAACACGAGCTGGTGCATGTAGATCTGGCCAATGGACAACACAAATCGCCCGCCTTCCTGGCGCTCAACCCATTGGGCCAGGTGCCAGTGCTGGATGATGACGGCGTGATCGTTGCCGATTCCAATGCCATCCTGGTCTACCTGGCCAAGAAGATGGGGCGTCAGGACTGGTTGCCGGAATCGCCACGCGAAGCAGCAGACGTACAGAAGTGGTTGTCGGTGGCAGCCGGACAGATTGCCTACGGCCCCTGCGCCGCGCGCTTGCTGACGGTTTTCGGCTACGCCTTCGACGCAGACGAAGTGATTGCCCGGGCACACGCCATTTTGAAGCACATCGACGATGCCCTGTGCGACCGCGCGTGGATTGCCGCTGCACAGCCCACCATCGCCGATGTCGCGCTGTACAGCTACATCGCCCGCGCGCCGGAAGGCAACGTTGACCTTGCCGCCTACGCACAGGTGCGGCGCTGGCTCGCGCATGTGGAAGCGCTGTCAGGCTTCGCGCCTTTCCAGAAGACGGCAGCAGGACTGGAGGCCGGCCATGCATGACGTTCCGTTAGTGCCCGCCTCGCCATGGCATGCAGGCGAAGTGGCCCTGCAGCAGCGCGTTGGCGTGGCCGACTACATGCTCGATGTCGGTCAGCAATGGATACGCCCGGCGATGCCCTTGCAGCATCAGGCTTTCTTTCCCTTGCTGCCCTTCATCGTGGTGGGTGCGGTCGATGAGCAGGGCAATGCCTGGGCAACGCTGCTGAGTGGCGAAAAGGGTTTCGTGCACGCGTCCGATGCCGAGCATCTGTCGATTGCAGCGGCACGCAATGTCGACGATCCGGCAGATGCTGGCATGAACGACGGCGATCCGGTCGGGCTGCTTGGCATCGACCTGGCCACGCGTCGCCGCAATCGGATCAATGGCATCGTCCAGCGTGCGGGCGATGGCGGCTTTGCAGTCGTGGTGACGCAGAGCTTCGGCAATTGCCCCCGGTATATCCATCCTCGGCGCATCGATGGCAATGTCGACGCCGGGCATGACTCACCGGCAGGCCTGCAACGCAGCACCCACCTGGACGCAGCACTCGCCGCCATGGTCACTGCCGCAGACACCTTCTTCGTCGCGTCCTATGTGGATACGGAACTTGGCCGGCAAGTCGATGTGTCACATCGAGGCGGCCAGGCGGGCTTCGTGCGAGTGGGCGAAGATGGCGTGCTGACCATCCCGGACTATGCCGGCAACAAGTTCTTCAACACGCTTGGCAATCTGCTCGTCAATCCCAAGGCTGGTCTGGTCTTCGTGGACTTTGCCACCGGTGGCTTGCTGCAGCTGAGCGGCGATGCGGAAGTGCTGCGTGATGGCGAGGGGACGGCAGACTATCCGGGTGCCGAACGCCTGTGGCGGTTCACGGCCAGGGAGATCGCGTTTCGGCCGAGTGCATTGGCGATCCGCTGGGCGGCGCCTTCGGCAGCGCGTTGAGGCCCCTGCCCTGGCCTTGATGCAGCTGCCTGGGCAACGCGGCCTATGCGATGGAGCAGCCGCCCCGTGCGCGTCTATCGTCAAAAGCAGACCGGCTTTCAGACACCGCAAGATCCAGCTGAAGGCAGTTGCCGTGTTGATCCACGCGACGCGCACGGAAGTAGTAGCGATAGGCCATCACCGCCATCGATATCGGCGGGTGGATGTGCGCATTCCAGGACTCGATGCGGAATCCGTCGGACTCCAGGCGCCGCATCAGCCGCGACAGCTCGGCCTCGTCGGGCGGGACTACCACGTCGATATCGTTGGGCTCGCGCGATGCCTCACTGGTCCGGCCGGCCGCATGATCGGCGAAGCTGCCGTATACAGCGAATTCAAAGCCGTCCGTCGCCAACTCCCGCAGCAACGCCAGCCCCGCGTCGACGTCCAGCCCGCGCGCCTGCTTGCGACACACCAGCGCGTATTCATGCGCACGATTGGTGGCCGACACGCCCCCTGCGCCCAGTCTGGCTGCGTCGTGCGCGCGGTCGTAGATCAGCATGCGTTCCTCATGCAGCACAAACCGTTCGTCCAGCAGCTTGGCGACGTCCCAGGCAAGCGGCACGAATCGGCCGCCCAGCCGCAGATTCTGCACCATGACAACACACCAGGCACCTGGCGCCAGGATGGCGTGCACGCCGTTGAAAACGTCGCGCAAGCCTTGCAGATAGGGCTCGTAATAACGGGTCTGGTACAGCTGGTCCGCAGATTCTTGCTCGCCAGGATCGCAGCCGAAATACGGGATGTTGGTCAGGCACAGGCCGATATGCGGGGACGGTGCCTCAATGGCCTGGACCTGCGCGGCGACGACAGCATCAGCATTCGACCATCCCAATTCGGTCCGGCAACGCACTTGCATAACAGCATCCGCGGTATTGCCCTGCCAGACCGGATAGTGCGTCGCGTCCAAGCCCAGCGTATCGAGCCGCGCACGGGTCAAGGCCACGCGCTGCGCATCGAGTTCGACACCCAAGGCTGGGACGCCGGCGATAGACGCCGCTACCAAGGTCGACCCGAAGCCGCAGAAGGGATCGATCACCCACTCCCCTGGCTGGGCGTAATGCGAAATGAAAGGCGTCATTTGCTCGACCCAACCGCAGTCTCGTGCGGCGCGCGGGTCTTGCTTCTGCAGCGCGGCGGGCAACTGATATTGCGGGTCTTGCGCGGCCAATCGCAGCCAGCTATTGCTGTCCATGGGCGCTCCACAAAACGTCGCGCTCGGGCTGCCAGCCGGAACACAGATTGCCATTGGCGTGGAACACCAGCTTGTAGATCGCGCCGGATTCCTCGTGTTCGCGCATCGCGCCGTAATCAGAGGTCTCGAACACCACTTCCATGCCTTGCGGGCCGCGCCAGCGGGCGTTCCAGAAGTAGTAGCCACCCGTCAATGCCAGGGGCTCGAAGCGCGCGTTGAAGGCCGGGTCTGCCATGCACTCGAGCAGCAAGGCGTCGATCGCGACACGGGTACCGTCGATATAGCGGCGGGTGACGTTGCGCCGATAGCGATCGGGCAGCACCGAGAATTCGCGGAAGATGACCGACTCGACGCCCAAGCCGCGTGCCCAGTCGATATAACGGCACACATCTGCCGCTGACTCGATGCCACCCTGCTGCACGATGCAGATCAGCTTGACCGGAAAGGCCTGTTGCGCGGCTGCCAGCGTTTGTTCGAACACCGTCTGGTCCATCACCGGCTCGTCATCGCGGAATCGCATGATGGCCTGGTTGGCCGTGGCCTGATCATGGTGGCGTGACCACTCCAGCCAGGACAGGTCGAAGTCGCGCAAGGCCGGCAGCAGGCGGGCGCCGTCGGTGGCCAGGCCAGCGCCGTTGGAATACATCACGCGGTCCTGCACGGTCGGCCCGTCGACCGAGCGCAAGGTATGCAACAGCGACAGCAACCACTCGGGATCGTCGGTGTTCTCCAGCCCGGACAGGGAATACGACAGCGACACGCCTTTCAAGGCACGCAAGGCCTGACCAAGCGTGTCGAAGTAATCCGCGCGGGGCCGCAGCGATGCCGACATCGGACCGGACGCGCTCTCGTCGATCAAGGTCTCCGAGCAGAAGCGGCAGCGCGCAGAACACGCCTTGGCCGATGCATACGGCGTGAAGGTGAGCGGCTGGGCCACGCGGTAACTGCGACCGGCCAAGACGTGCGTCATCCAGCGGACGGCATCGCCGCCGCCGGGCTCGCGCATGACCACATCGCCGAACAGCTCGCGCAGTCGGTCGAAGGCCGCGCTGGCAGCCATCAAGGGGGCCCGCACACGCGCTTCATCGACCGACACGATGGGAATCGGGACCACGCTGTGCGATCGGCCGATTCGTGCGGGCGGTGTGGAGGTACGCAACTGGCCATCGACATAGCCACCATCCTCAAGCTTCAACACCCGAGGCGCTGTCAGGACATCGCTCATGATTCCTCCGTTTGCGCACGTACCCGGACCTCGGCCAGCGAGGTGTCGACCAGCAAACGACCGGTGTCGAACACCGTGTGCATGGCGTCTTCCCAATCCCCTTCGATCACCGCATCTTCCCAGCCGCGCGACTGGGCCACCGTGCGCCACGCGCCGGTGCGCACGTTGCGCAACAAGGTCAGTCGGCCGCCCTTCGAGCGCTTGCCGGCGTCGGTCACCGGGTCCTTGACCACGTCGTGCCAGGTGTCGCCCATGCGGATCGCCGAGCACTTCATCGCAAAGCGCTGCGTGTCGCGATCGACGCGTTGCAACAGCGCGCCGCCGATGCCGAAGACCAGATTGTCGGCGGCGTATCCGGCTTCATCTGCCACGGCCAGAATCTGTTCGATGGTCTCGGGATTCACGCCATCACCTTGCAAAATACGCACATGGTTCAACACGCGACGGCCCTTGCCGTTGACCGTGCTGCCGAAGTAGCCATCCATCTTGCGCAGGCATTCCAGCACGATGGTCTGCGGGTCGCCTGAGTCGGGCCGGATCACGAGTGTTGCGCCGGAATCGATCACGCTTTGCTTCAGCTGGGTGCCCCACATCTCCAATGCGGCGAACAAGTCGTAGGAGTCGGACACTACCGAAACAATCGAACCGGGCTTGGCAAAGCGGCGAATCATGTTGGCGTAGGCATCCGACTCCCGGTCGCGGCCCCACGAGGTGATGGTGCTGTGCTCGGCGGCGGGCACCGAATACGCGGCCATATCTTCACGGTAATAACGATTGGCTGCAATCACGCCCAGCACCGTGTCCGAGCCCATGAAACTGACCAGGTGGGCTGCGCCGCCAATGGCCGCCGATTCCGTGCTGGACACGCCACGTCCGCCGAAGTCGTGCAGCTTGAAAGGCAATTGCGTCATGTCGTCGCTGCTCTTTTCAAGCGCGCGGCGAATGGTCTGACGCACATGCCAGCTTTGCGTGGCGACCGTGATCGGATACCAGACGCGCAGCAACATGGTTTCCAGGTAGGAGGCCAGCCAGAATACCTGCGGATCCTCGCATTCGACGGTCATCAGCACGTTGCCGGTGGGTACCACACTGCCCTCCGGCACGGCGCGGATGCGCACCGGCAGATACCCGCCGTACTGCGTCACGATGTAGCGCCAGCCGGCTTCATTGAAGGGTTCACCGTGCACGGCATAAAACGCCTTTGCCTCGTCGATCATCGCGTCGTCGATGGGCTTGCACAGGTACTGCTTCAACAGCATCTGCAGGCCGAAGAACACGGTACGCGCGTAACGGCCGCCGCGCGACTCCACGTAGGAGAACATCGCGTTGGCGTCGGGCGGGTATTGCAGGAAGTGGGAGGCCTTGTACGAATCGGTATTCAGAATCGGATTCGACAGGAACGAAGATAGGCCGGAATAGTCGGTTTGCATGGTCAAGAGCTCCTCTTGGACCGTTGGGGAAACCGCCGGGTCTGTCCCGGCGGGCATTACAGGAGTCAGCTGAGCATCACGCCGCAGCGTGGATCAAAGCTTTCCCAGGAAGTAGTAGGTGATGTCGAAGTGGTCCTCGTACATCACGTTGCGCATCTGCGCGAACACGTTCAGCGGCACCCAGCGCGCCTTGTCGGCATCGTCACCACCTTTGACGCGCGGCAACTCGCCGGTGGGCATGTGGAACAGGAACGCATGCGTGATCGTGCGGCCACGCTGCGAGCGTTGCGGGTGGTCAAACACGTGCATGTCTTTCAAGGAACCACGCAACACAGGTTCCGGCAGCTTCAGCCCGGTTTCTTCGCGCAGTTCGCGCAGGCAAGCAGCTTCGAGGCGTTCGCCCTGTTCGATGAACCCACCCGGCAAGGCCCACAGGCCCCGCCCAGGTTCGGCGCGGCGGCGAATCAACAGCACGTGGCCGGAATGCACCACGACTGCATCGACCGTGACGAAGGTCACCGGGTACGGTGCTGCCGCCCAGGCCTTCTTGTACGAGGCGATGAATTCAAACTCTGCTGCCAGCTGCGCAAATTCAGGCTTCACGCGGAATGCATCGAGCCACTCCCGCACGGGTGCGGGCACGGCCCAGGACACGAAGCTGTTGCTGCGCTCGGAAAACAACTGCGCACGGATCTCGGTCGCAGAGATGTCTTCCATGGCCTCGACATCGACCAGCGTCCACTGCGGGAACATGCGCAGGTAATAGCTGGAGGCGTCTTTCTCGTGGCCGATCAGACCGATCTTGCGGCCACTGGTGTCGCCCAGCAAATCGGCGACCGCGTCCTGAACCCAGCGCACCCAGTCGCCATCGTTGTAGGTGGAGTCCTGCACGGGGGCGATCAGCACGCGTGCCTTCGCCTCGTCGTCGAGCACGGACGAAATCATTTCGCGGCGCTCGTCGAAAGAGAACGGGTCTTTGATGGTGCGAGGTTTGTCGGTGGATCCGATCAGAATGCAGACGCGATCGGCCTGACCCAGCGCCTGCTGCAACACGTCGATGTGCCCGCGGTGCGGCGGCTGGAAGCGACCGATGAAGATCAGCGCGTCGAAAGGCTTGGCCTTGGACCCGGCAGGACTGACGGACGTTGCATTGGACTTGCTGACGGGTTTGCTAACGGGCTTGCTGACTACGGTGCTCATGAGGCTCCCTCAAGAGAAATTGGCGTCATGGAGTCTGTCCCCATGAAGTGAATAAATGATAGGCCGGTATGCCTTGCAAGGTCAACGGCCGACGCGCGCACGAAGTGTGACCGTGTGTTCAAAACACCGCACCGTCAGCGCACGTCGATGTGCGCCGACGGTGCGGTATCGCCGCCCAGCAACTTGCGCAGACTCGCGGGCAAGGCCGTTGCGATTTCATCGAGATCGGAAGCGGTGATGGTGATCTCACCCTGCATCCAGATGTCGTAGACCATGTCGATCTGCGACCCGGCTACGTTGTTCAATCGTGCCCACGAGTGATCCAGGCCACCGCCTTTCGTAAGCGTCCAGCCGGCTGCCGCCAACGCGTGCATGAATGCACCCCATTGGTCCTCGGGAATGTTGTCGAACGTCAGGGTTTGCATCGTCGCCTTCAGGCTGCGATCTCGCGCAGCCAGCTCAATAGTTGCCCTTGCGGACTATGCACGCTTGTTTCGCGCGGGGACAAGAGGTAGTAGCTCGAACTGTCTTCGAAAAATCCACCGGCGCGTTCGGCACACCGTTTTTGATGCATTCGCAAACCATGTGCCACACAAGCTCCCCGCAACTTGCGACCCGCAAGAAAGTCACCGCTGGCCAGCGGGCGGTGTCATGTTTCGTGCGTTGGGAAGCGTCCATTGACGCGGCGATTGTTCCCAGCGGTAATGACGCAGTTGTAGCGCGGCGACCGGTTGCAGCGTCGCCATTTCCTGGCGCATCGGCAATTTGCGGTGCGACCAGTCCAGGGGCGGCACCGTCTGCGGATGCTGAGGATCTTTTTCCTCGAGGTAGGCGCTTGTCTCGAACAGCGCCGAGGGAATCTGCTGTCCTTGCGCATCCACCGGGACCGCGATGGTCCACATGCCGGTGGGGACGTCCGAGGGCGTTCGATCCTGTTCCACCGTCAGCCGACGCGGGCCCGTCCACGCGATGCGGGCACCAGGATTGTCCTTCGGCTGGTCACCGACTTTCACCGTTTCGCTGCCTGCCCATGTATAGGTTTCAACGCGCATGTCCAGACGAATCGTCTCCAGCCCCGCCAGTTGGGCTGCGCGCGTTTGCAGCGGCAGACGGAAGGGGAAGTCCATGTCTTTTTCCATGATCTGGAAATGATCCGCGAACATCACTTTGCGATACACCGGCGTGAGCGTCAGGTCCGGCAACTCGCGGCCTGCTGCGTCAAGCAGCGTGACCTTGTGCAGTTGGGCAAGCACGAATGGGCTGAACTGGCCGGGCGCAGAGCCTGACCGTGGCCACGGCATCTTCCCGCCCACGACGATGGACCGCCTGGCGGCATAGCGTTCATCCAGCAGCGCAAACATCAGGCCTTTTTCCATCTTGTCGAGCGCAGCTTGCGACAACATCCAGGAGGCCAGTTCACCCGCTTTTTCGGGGACCAGGTAATACAGGCGCGCGTCGTCCGTCTGCACGGAAAAAGGCGGCTTGGCCAACGTGGCCGCCGCTGCATCGCGATTCAGACGATACGCAGCTGCATCGGCGCCAAGCTCCATGGCGGGTGGATGGGCCATGTTGTTCACGATGCGCTGCATGCTGGCAGCGGGACGTTCGGCCGTGGCCTCGCGCAGCAATTCATACTGCACTTCGATCGGCATGCCATCACGGCGACGCACCACCTGCTGTCCCCCGCCGTGAACACCCTCGCCCGTCACCGTGATGTCGACCAGCGCTACTTCGTCGGTCAGCTCGGTCACGCGCATGTGCGAACTCAGCGCACCAAAACTGTCGGACTGCTCTGTTTGCGTGAATTCCTGCCCCACCTTCGGATGATCCGGCAGGACCAAGGGACGGAAACCAGCATTGAGCGCGCGCGGCGCGAACGTGGCGGCGGCATCTGGCCCGCGCTGCGCCAGCGTGGCCACAGCCTGCGGATCGACGGGGCGGAAATCCTTGGCGCCACCCTCCTTGTCGAGCACCACATCGAAACCGCCTGCCAACTGCGCCAGCAAGGCCTGGTCGTCGGCGCGCTCGGGGTCCATGCGAAGGGTGCTCAGCGTTTCGTCCCCGCCGGTCTGATGCCACCACAACGTGCGCTGACGCAGGGTCTGGGTGCCGTCGTCCTGCCGATTCAGGCGCACGGCGTTGAAGCTGGATTGCTTGATCGAGGTTGGCGTGTCGCCTTGTACCGTGACCACTTCTCGCAGGAAATACACCTCTTCCTGGTTTGACTCCGTCGTATCTGCTTGTTCCGTACATCCCACCAACAAAACCAGGCCCAGCAGCAGGCCGCATTGCAATCGCATTCGTGAATTTCCCAGCGTCTTGGCTAAATCAAACGCGCGTCAACGCGTACTTGCTCGATCAAAGAAACCCGATCCAACGACCGGCGATCACTGCCGCCAGCCACAACACGATCGAGCACAAGGCCTGCAGGCGCAGCCCCGTCGATGCCTCGTCAGTGGCAAGGGCCTGTCGCCAGCGCAGGCCCGCATGCACCGCCCACGCATTGAGCGTCGCGACTGCCACCAGCCCCAGCTTGCAAAGGAAGGCGATGTTATCCGCATATTCCGCCGGCCTGACCGAGAACAGCAGAAATCCGGTCACGACCGCCAGGCCCAGCCCCCATGCCGCCATGCGTGACAGAAACGGACCCAGCACAGCCAGCGGGACTGTGCGAAAGCGTCCCAGCAGCCGCAGATCGAGCGACACGATGGACCCGATCAACATACCGAGCGCCGCGATGTGCGCTGCATTCACCAGCAAATACGTGGTGCCGGAGCGCTGCAGCAGCACGGCATGCGGCAATTGCGCCAACCAGGTCCAGAACGCATCCATCGTCAATTCACCCAGGCTATTGCTTGCCGATCCGCTCGGGATAAATGTCGTAGGTCTTGCCGCCCACGGTGATCTGCACGGCCTTCATGCGCTTTTCCTTGTGGTCGCGCGCACGATTGCCGGTGGCCTGGATGGTGTCGCCAGGCTTGGCGGAACCGTTCACGAAACCAGACCGCTCGGTCTGGCTCGGATTACCCAGTTCCACGCGCCAGACGCCGTCGTCAGCAGTTTCCACGTCCAGCCACGGGTGCGGCGGCGACAGCTCGACCTTGCGCACGGTGCCGCTGAGTTTGAACTGCTCGGAATCAGCCCAGTTCCAGCCGTGATGGGCGGCAGCGCTGGCTACCAGCAGGCCGGCAAGGCCGACACAGGCAAACGCCTTGCTCAGAAAGCGAAACGACATGATTGCACTCCTTCGGGACACGAATAAGAAACGCTACGCGCAGACTATGTGGGCAGCGCGCGTCAGATGCAATCGCCGCTGACAAACGCTTGAGTGAAACCCGCCTTCCACCTGTAGGATATGGATACCAAACACACAATTTTTCACATTGTTCGATTGTCGGAAAAACCGTATGAAAATCCACCGCAACGGGCAAGACAGCCAGGGCCTGTGGCTCTATCGCTGGATCTCGCAGTTCAAACTGCTGAACTACCGCACCAAGATCATGGTGATGGCGTTCATCGGCACCCACATACCGCTCATTTCGCTGGCCACCTGGTCGGCGCTGCAGGCCTCCTCCGATCTGCGCACCTTGCTGACCACACTGGGCGTGGCCCTGGTCGCCACCCTCATCGGCACCGGTCTGACCTTGTACATGCTGAATCAGCTGCTGTTGCCGGTGCTGATGACGTCCAAAGCCTTGCGCGCCTACCGGGAATCCCGTCAGCGCCTGCCGCTGCCCAAGGGCTTCAGCGACGAGGTCGGTACCTTGATGGCCGATGCCAGCATGACCATTGACCATCTGGAAGCGACGCTCGACACACTGGAACACTTCGACGAAGCCACCCGCCTGCCGAACCGCAAACGCTTTGCGGAACAGGTCGATGCCCGCATTGCGCGCGGTCAGCCGTTTGCGATTGCCGTCGTGCGATTCAGCGATTTTTCGCGGATTTCTGAAACCCTGGACCGCCAGCGTGCCGATACCGCCGCGCTGAGTCTCGCGCAACGCTTCGCCGCCCGTCCGGAATTCAGCGAGCAACTGGCGCGTGTCGGCCTGTCTCACTACGCGTGCGTGGTGACCGGCGACCAAGCCGACGCGCGCCCTTGGATCGATGCGGAAGACCGTCTGGAGGCAGGCCTGGTTGCCTGCTCGGCGGAGCTGATGCTTGGCGACTTCGCAGTCAAACCCACCTTGCACGCCGGCCTGGCCACGTACCCCGACGACGGTGCCGATGCGCAGACCTTGATCGACAGCGCGATTGCCGCGTCCTCGCAGGCCACCGACGCCACGCCTGTGATGCGCCATTCCGCCAAGGCCCGCGAGGCCTCGCTGGACCGCTTCCGCATCGAGCAAGACCTGCGCCGCGCCATCGAGCGCAATGAATTCGAATTGCACTTCCAGCCCATCGTGGATGTGCATGCTGGCCGGACGATCGGCGCAGAGGCGCTGATTCGCTGGCATCACCCGGAACGCGGCATGGTGCCGCCGCTGGCCTTCATCGGCGCGGCAGAAGCCTCCGGCCTGATCGAGCCGATCGGCTTGTGGGTCCTGCGTGCGGCCTGCGCCCAGCTCAGCACCTGGAATGCACAGAACCATTCCGGCCTGTCGGTCGCCATCAACGTATCGGCGCGCCAGTTCCTGGACCCGGCCTTCAAGCATCACATTCTCGAAGCGATCCGCGACTACAAGCTGTCACCCGACCAGTTGGAAATCGAGCTGACCGAAACCTCGGCCATGGTGGATTACGACTACACGCGTCGCATGTTCACCGAGCTGCGCGATGCGGGCGTCGGCATTGCCATCGATGACTTCGGCACTGGCTACGCCAGCATGAGCTACCTGCGCAAGCTGCCCTTCGACAAACTGAAGATAGACCGCGAGTTCGTCACCGACGTGCACCGCATGCGACACGGCCAGGCCATCTGTGGCGCACTGATCGAACTCGCCAAGGGCCTGGACCTGAAAATCCTGGCTGAAGGCGCAGAGAAGGAAGAAGAGGTCCGCTTCCTGTCGGAACGCGGCTGCGGCTTGTTCCAGGGCTATTACTTCTCGCGTCCGGTGCCCGCGGCAGACTTCGTCCGCGCCATCGAACTGCCGGCTGCCTTCCGCCAGGTCGCCACCCACTAAACCGGCGGCATCTGGCCCGCCAGGGCCAGGAAGTTGTGCACCGCAGGCGCGTCCTGTCCCGGCCGCGTTGCCAAGGCCATGCGCGCGATCGGTGGCTGCGCATCTTCGATTTCCAGATAGCAGACGCCCGCCATGTGGAACTGGCTGATGGACGCGGGCACCACCGACACACCGAATTCTGCGGCGACCAGATTCACCACCGACGAGATCTGCGGTACCTCCTGGCTGAGGGTGAGCTCGAAACCGGCGCGTCGGCATGCCTCGACGATTTCGTCGTGCAGACTCAAGCCCACCCCGCGCGGAAACAGCACAAAAGGCTCTCCGGCCAGTGCGGCCAGCGACAGGCGTGTGCGGGATGCAAAGCGGTGACTATTGGGCAGCACGATCTTCATGGCTTCATCCGCCAGGGGTTGAAGATCCATGGTGGTTGGCGCGCTTGGCCCAGGCCGCACGAAACCCACATCCAGCGTCTGCTGGCCAAGCATATCCAGCAGGCCGGTGGTGTTCATCTCGACCAGCGTCAGTTGCACGTCCGGATACGCACGCCGGAAATTGCGGATCACCGTCGACACCAGCGGATTGAAGGCGGCGGAGCCGGAAAAACCGATGCGCAGTTGCCCGCTTTCGCCCCGCCCTGCCCGCTGCGCCAAGGCCTGTGCACGGCTTGCCCCGCTGAGCACCAGTCGCGCTTCCGGCAGAAAGGCCAGGCCAGCGGCGCTCAGTTCCGCACCGTGTGGCGTGCGGCGGAAGAGACTCGTGCCCAGTTCCTTTTCCAGGTCTCGGATCTGCTGGCTGAGTGGCGGCTGGCCGATGCCCAGGCGAGCAGCGGCGCGGGTGAAGTTCAGTTCCTCGGCGACGGCAAGGAAATAACGAAGATGACGAAGTTCCACGCGTTAGCTCCGGGAGAATCGAGCGTCTGTCTGCAATGGCATGCATGAGTCGGCCAAGCGCTTTGGGAGCCGGGTTAGGTCAAGATGCCTGGCTCCGCTATCTGTAAAACCTCTGAGTTCGATATCAATCATATATTTGACAGATATCGGTGTCGCGCAAAGAATGATCAACTTGTTCACCACCTGAAGTCGACGCATGCCGTCCCCAGCGAAGTCCCTTGGCTACCCGGTTTCTCCTACGTTCTTCGAGAGCGCACCATGAGCACCGGCGCTGCTGCGACAGCGAACCTGAGCGCCGATCTATCGCAACCGCCCGCGAGCCCGCTGCCCGACGGCGTCTCGCGCGGCTCGCCCGAATATCGGCGAATTTCGTTTGCGCTGTTTCTGGCCGGGTTCTCGACCTTCTCTTTGCTGTATTGCGTGCAGCCGCTGCTGCCTGAATTCGCAGCCGAATTCCAGATCGGTCCTGCGGCCAGTTCGCTCGCTCTGTCCCTGACCACCGGTTGCCTGGCACTTGCCATCTTCTGTGCGGGCGCGCTCTCGGAAGGCGCGGGCCGGCGCGGGCTGATGTTCATCTCGATGATGCTGGGCGCCCTGCTGAACCTGGCGGCGGCCTTTGCGCCCAGCTGGTCCACCTTGCTGGTGGCCCGTGCGCTGGAGGGCCTGGTGCTGGGGGGGGTACCGGCCGTGGCCATGGCCTACCTGGCGGAAGAAATCGACCACCGCAGCCTGGGCTTTGCGATGGGACTCTACGTGGGCGGCACGGCCTTTGGCGGCATGATCGGCCGGGTTGGCATGAGCTTGCTGACCGACCTGTATTCGTGGCGCGCGGCCATGGCTGCGGTCGGGGTGATCGACCTGCTGGCCGCGCTGGGCTTCCTGATGTTGCTGCCGCCGTCCCGACGCTTTGTTCGCAAGCGTGGAAAGGGCCTGGGCTTCCACCTTGCCGCCTGGCGCGGGCATTTGCTGCATCGTGGCTTGCCGCTTCTCTTCGTCACCGCCTTCCTGGTCATGGGTGTGTTTGTAGCGATCTACAACTACGCCACCTTCCGGCTGACCGCCGCGCCGTATTCCTTGAGCCAGACGCAAGTCGGCCTGATATTCAGCGCCTACCTGGCCGGCATGGCGGCCTCGCCAGCAGCGGGTTCGCTTGCCGATCGCTTCGGCCGCGCACCGGTGCTGATCGCAGGCATTCTCACGGCTGCGGTGGGCGTTGGCCTCACCATGGCAGCGCCCTTGCCCGTGATCATCAGCGGCATCATCTTGCTGACCATTGGCTTTTTCATGACCCATTCCGTCGCCAGCGCCTGGGTCGGCCGCATGGGCAGCGCCGCCCGCGGGCATGCCTCCTCGCTGTATCTGCTGGCTTACTACCTGGGATCGAGCGTGCTGGGTTCGGTCAGCGGCTGGTTCTGGGAACATGGCGGCTGGATGGCCATCGTGAATTTCTCGCTGCTTCTGCTGGCACTCACCTTGGCCGTCGCCGTCTATCTGCGCCATCTCGTGCGCGCCAAGACCATCGCCTGAACACGGACAATCCATGCAAATCAATCGAATCGACCATCTTGTTCTGACCGTCGCCGACATCGAACGCAGCTGCGACTTCTACCAGCGCGTGCTGGGCTTCGAAGTGGTCACCTTCGGCGAAGGACGCAAGGCGCTGAGCTTCGGCCACCAGAAGATCAACCTGCATCAGGTGGGCCGGGAATTCGAGCCCAAGTCCTTGCGACCCACTGCTGGCTCGGGCGACCTGTGCTTCATTGCAGATACGCCGCTGGATCAGGTCGTGGCCGAGTTGACGGCCGCCGGTGTCCAGATCGAAGAAGGCCCTGTTGCACGCACGGGCGCAACAGGCCCGATCTTGTCTGTCTACTTGCGAGACCCGGATCAGAACCTGATCGAGATCTCGAACTACCGGGCTTGAATGCGCTCGGGTCGGTGCGGATCCGCCAGCACGTCCGCTTGGTCCCGGTAGCACAAGCACTCACAGATGCAGTTGTCCGCTTGCCACCGTCGCGGCCTCGCCGCCGATACGGATCTCCAAGGCCTCACCCTGACGCGACCAGGACGCGTGAATCTCGCCGTCGCGGCCGATCTCTATGCCTTGCTCGGCAAGGTAGGCACCCGTCGCGTCATTGGGCTGCACGTGCTTGGCCAGATACGCAGCCACTGATCCATTGCCCGAGCCGCACACCGGGTCTTCCGGAACGCCCTCGCCGGGGGCAAAGGTGCGCACACGTATGCGGGCCGCTGCGTCATCGCCGCGATGCGCGAACACGGTCACGCCCGCCGCGCGCACGCCCTTGCACTCGCGCGCGATCAAGCCCTGGTCCGGCGACAGCGCAGAGATCGCCGCAACATTCGACAACTGCACAATCAGCCAGGGCACGCCCGTCGACACCACATCGAACGGCGTGTCGGCAACATCGGTTTCCTGGCAGCCCAGCATCTTCGCCACGGTCGCCCGGCTCAGCTCGGTGCCGCGGTAGCGGGGCGCAGCCTGCGTCATGCGCAGCAAGGTGTTCGGGCCAGTGCGGATGACCTCTACCGGCACGATACCGATCCCGCACTCCTGCCGAAGCAGCGTCACATCGGCTTGATCCGGGTAACGGGCCAGCACAGAATGTGCGGCCGCCACCGTGGGATGCCCGGCGAACGGCAGTTCGCTCATCGGCGTGAAGATGCGCACCCGGTAGTCGGCGTCCGGTGTCGTGGGCTTGAGCAGGAAGACCGTCTCCGACAGATTCATTTCGCGCGCAATGCGTTGCATCGTGTAATCGGACAGCGCGTCCGCATCGAACACCACGGCGGCTGGATTGCCGTACAGCGGCCGACGGGTGAATGCGTCGACCTGAACGAAATCGAAAGACATGGCAGTGCCTCCTGTAGAAGCATGAGATGGCATCGTCGACTCACAGCATAAGACGTGGGCAGTTGCGATCAAGCTCTTCCCGTCCGGTGGTTTCGCTTGCGCACGAAAGAACGACCTGTTGGCGTCATGGTGGAGAAGACCCCGTCACGGCGCACCCAGGCATGCATGAGTGCGGCGGCGAGATGCATCAACACGACGGCAAACAGCAACCAGGCCAGCAGGCCGTGGGCGTCGCGCAGCACCGCGTACCAGACCGGATGGGTGGGCGCGATGGCCGGCAGCGTGACACCCGCGAACATCGTCACAGGCCATCCGCCTGCCGAGCGCACACCCCAGCCAAGCAGCGGCAGCGAGAACATCAGTGCATACAGCACCCAATGCGATGCCTTCGCTGATATTGCCTGCCAACGTGGAATGTCGGCGGGCAACGCGGGGGCGCCGTGACGCAGCCGGTTGACCAATCGCACGATCACCAACAGCAAGATGGCAATGCCCAGCGGTTGGTGAAGGTCGAGCAGCCTGGGCCGCCAGGTCAATGAGGTCATCATGGCCACGCCGACGAACAGCATCGACAGAATTGCTGCCGCCATCGTCCAATGCAGCAGTTGCGCCAGCAGATTGAACCGTCTTGGCCGGCCAGCTTCATTGGCTGGTGAGTTGTCTATTGCAGTGCGGGTGTCGGCAGTCATTGCGCTGTCCTCTTTCCAAGCGCATCGGTAGCCTTGCCGTAGCCGATTTCGTGCAGCCGTGCGTTATACGAGTGGGCGTAGATACCTGCCCGCGTGGCCAATACCGGATCGTTCGACAGCGCCATACCCGCCGGTAGCAAGGTGGGATCGAAATTGATGTCGCGACACACACCGTCGGTCTGATCGAAGACCCGCTGCACTTCCAGCGTTCCGGCCACCAACTGTTGGCGGTTTTCCGGCCAAGGCTGCGATGGGTCATCCACCGGATCGCCTGGCGCTGCCAGCTGCATCACCATGTCCCAATGCAGCGGCGCCTTTGTCAGGCGTTGCGCTACTTCCTTGAACAAGGCGTCATGACTGGCACGGGCACGATCGTCGTCACTCCAGGCGGTGAATGCCGCGTGCGGCCGCAGCCGCCAACGCATGGCTTGTCGTTGCCCACTCTCGGCGATCAGAAAGTAGGCATGAATAGCGTAGAACGTGGCGCCAGCAAAGCTGCTGGCCCAGGGTTTCACAGCTTCTGCGTCCAGATATTTGCGAGCCTCCGGATAGTCTGCAAGGAAAGCGGCCATGCGAGCAGGCACGGGTTTGCCGGTAGCCGGATCAGGCGCAGTGGCCTTCAACATCGCGAGGAAGCCCGGGGCGTCGCGGGTGACGAAATACGGCTCGTTATTCATTTTCATGCGCCACTGCTGCCCGTCATCGGCAGTCAGCATCATGGCCATGCTGACGGTGCTGGTGGAGTTGTCCGCAGCGTAGGGGCTCATGCTGCCGATCGAGAAGCGTCCGATCGCCCTTGTCTCTGACTGAGCGAACACGCTGGCATGGGAGTACTTTGCCACTGCGCCGCTGGAGCGAAACACGCCCTCGAAACACATACCTTTGCCGTGCGCACGACGGTAGCCAGCGGGAAAATCATGCTTCGTGTCGTCCAGGAAAGTCGTGTTCGTCACCCGCTGGCCGAGCAAGCCGGCGGCCCAGGCAAACGATGCGGCCAACACGGCGACGATCGCGCCAATGCCGGCCAGGGCGGGCCAGCTCCGCTTCAGGTCAATACCGCCGATTTTCATGGTCGAGGTTCGTTTGTAGACAGGGCGAATATGGTGCGGGAT
>Ga0308163_10000696_pt1 | contig 49579 bp, 37 predicted proteins | sample PhyTR1_FD_201037 | JGI IMG/M metagenome (GOLD analysis project Ga0308163, IMG submission 201037) | Phyllosphere microbial communities from UC Gill Tract Community Farm, Albany, California, United States - DLSLT.R1 | ecosystem: Host-associated > Plants > Phyllosphere > Unclassified | place: USA... | reverse complement strand
TTCGATCTCGGCCTGGTACGACTTGAAGATGACGACGGCCGTGACGTAGCTGGGGCCCTCCGAGAGCACCACATCGCCCGGGTCGAGGAACAGTTTGCTGACAAGCTCGAGGGCGTGCTGAGAACCGGTCGTGACGACGACATCGTCGACACCCGCTTTGATGCCCTCGAGCGCCATGACGTCGAGGATCTGCTCACGCAGCGCAGGAACTCCCTGACCCGACCCGTACTGAAGTGCGGCCGCGCCCTGGTTCGACATGACGCGATTCATGGCGTCGGTGACGAGGTCTTGGGGAAGACCCGAGACGAAGGGCATGCCACCCGCCAGAGAGACGACCTCGGGGCGGGATGCCACGGCGAACAGTGCACGCACCTCTGATGCTGCCAGGCCCGCCGCGCGGGCGGCGTAGTTGCCGTACCACGGGTCGAGGTTGTTTCCTGAGCCACTTCGAGTGTTGTCGTTCACGCGCACTTCCTGGGTCGAGACCGAAATTCCATACTAACCAGCCCCGGGCGTGTCGAACGCCGGGCCGGGCGCATCCCAAGCCACAGGCATCCAGGTGGCCTTTAACGACGTCGGGCCCCCTGCGAGATGCAGGGGGCCCGACGAACGAGCGGATGCTACGCGATGAAGTCCGCGAGGTCCTTCTCGAGTGCGGCCTTGGGCTTGGCGCCGATGATGGTCTTGACGACCTCGCCGCCCTTGTAGACCTTGAGCGCGGGGATCGACGTGATCATGTACTTCGCAGCGGTCTGCGGGTTGTCGTCGACGTTGAGCTTGACGACCTCGATCTTGTCACCGTGCTCGTCGGCGATCTGGTCGAGGATGGGGCCGACTGCGCGACAGGGGCCACACCATTCGGCCCAGAAGTCGACCAGGATCGGCTTGTCGGACTGGAGAACGTCTGCATCGAAGCTGGCGTCGGTAACTGCCTTGGCGTTGGACATGATTGCTTCTTTCTGTGGGATGAAAACTAGTTGACGGGAATGAGTTCTTCGGCGGCGGCGTCAGGCGTGACGTGCGCCGCTTGGGCTAAACCCGCGAGGTAGTGCTCCGCGTCGAGAGCGGCGACCGTACCGGATGCGGCCGCGGTGACGGCCTGGCGGTAGGTGTCGTCGACGACATCGCCGGCAGCGAAGACGCCGGTGAGGTTGGTCTTCGAGCTGCGGCCGTCGACGGCGATGGTTCCGGATGCCGTGAGCTCGAGCTGGCCGTGAACGAGGTGAACCCGCGGGTCGTTGCCGATGGCGACGAACAGACCCTGAACAGCGAGCTCGCTCTGCTCGCCCGAGACGGTGTTGCGGAGAGTGAGAGCCTCGACCGCGTTCTCACCGGAGATGCCGACGACCTCGGAGTTCCAGACGAACTCGATCTTCTCGTTGTCGAAGGCGCGCTGCTGCATGATCTTGGATGCGCGGAGCGTGTCTTTGCGGTGTACGAGGTAGACCTTGTCGGCGAAGCGGGTGAGGAAGGTCGCCTCCTCCATGGCCGAGTCGCCACCACCGATGACGGCGATGGTCTTGGTCTTGAAGAAGAAGCCGTCGCAGGTGGCACACCACGAGACGCCTCGGCCACTCAGGCGCTCTTCGTCTTCGATGCCCAGCTTGCGGTAGGCGGAACCGGTGGCGAAGATGACCGACAGGGCCTCGTGCTCTCCGCTGTACCCCGTGCTGACCTTCTTGATGTCGCCAGTGAGGTCGACACTGGTGACGTCGTCGAGCAGCACCTCGGTGCCGAACTTCTCTGCCTGCTCCTGGAGCTTGCCCATGAGCTCGGGACCCTGGATGCCCTCGGGGAAGCCGGGGAAGTTCTCGACGTCGGTGGTCTTCATCAGTTCGCCGCCGGCCTCGACACTCGAGGCGATCAGAAGCGGGTTGAGCCCCGCCCGGGCAGCATAGATGGCCGCGGTATATCCGGCAGGACCGGATCCGATGATGATGATGTCGCGCACGTGCGTGTCAGCTCCTTGGAAAGGGTGTCGCGAGACGGCCTGGTGAGGCCCTCACTTGACGGGTATAACCCATCCTATTCCGCGGATATTCCGCCGTCAGGGGACAGCGGAGAGCTGGCCGCAAACTAGGAGGTACGGCGCAGACGCGCGAGCAACGGGGTGAGGGCGTCGTTGAGCTCGGGCGACTTCACCAGCCTCAGCACGCCGATGTAGAGGAGCGACATCACGAGTCCGATCACGATCATCGAGATGACGGAACCGGGCACGGTGGCGCTGGCGAAACCGTCGGAATCGGTGACGCGGAACAGAGCAGCGAGCACGAGGCCCGCTCCGAGGGTGGGAATGGCGGCGACGGCGAAACGCACGAGGCTGCGGGCGACTCCCGCACCTCCCCCTCCCCCGAGTCTGCGACGAATGAGAATAACGGCAAGGACTGCCTGAAGCGTGCCGGCGATCGACATGACGACGGCCACGGCGAAGCCCACGAATTCCTTGGGCACGAAGAACAGAACGACAATGGCGCCCAGCGAGAAGACGACGGCCTGGAAGACCGTGACGTAGAACGGCGTCCTCGTATCGCCCAGGGCGAAGAATCCTCTGAAGACGACGAACAGGATGCTGAACGGGGGCAGGCCGATGAGGAACCCGATCACCACATTGCCCATCGCGAGCTGGTCGGAGAAGGTCCTCGTGAAGAACCCGCTGAACGTGTACGCGACCGCGATGAGCACAACGGTGGCGAGCACCATGATCAGGGTGATCACACGAATGGATGCGGACAGATCTCGTCGGACTCCGTCCAGATCACCCGAACTCGCGTGCTGGCTCATGCGAGTGAAGTAGGCAGTGGCCACCGAGACGGCCACGATCGAGTGCGGCAGCATGAAGATGAGCCATGCGTTCGACAGCACGAACGTCGAGACATCGTTGCCCGAGGCCGTGAGAACCACGTTCGTCTCCACGAGGCCGGCGAGCTGCGTGACGACGAGCATTCCGAACGTCCAGCTCGCGATGCGCCCGGCCTGACCGAGTCCCACCCCGCGCCAACGGAAATCCGGACTGAATGTCAGACCGACTCGACGCCAGAAGACGAAGAGGATCAGACCCTGAACGGCGACCCCCAAGGTCGCGGATCCGGCCAGCACGGCCACCTTGTCGGGAGTCCAGAAGTCGAGTCTGAGGGTCGAGTCCTCTCCGGGCGAGAAGAGCAGATTGAACGCGACGAGACCGACGATGGCCACGACATTGTTCAGTACCGGCGCCCACGTGAACGGACCGAAGGAGTTGCGGGCGTTGAGAACCTCGCCGAGCACGGAGTACAGGCCGTAGAAGAAGATCTGGGGAAGGCACCAGTAGGCGAAGGCGATCGCGAGAGCCGTCTGGCCCGGAGGCATGGTGAACCCCGCCAAGGTGACCAACATCGGCGCGAGCAGGGTCGCTATGAGAGTGGCTACTCCGAGAACGGCTAGAGCCAGGGTCACGAGCTTGTTGATGTACCCGCGCCCGCCGTCGGCATGGCTGGCCGCTTTGACGATCTGAGGCACGAGAACCGCGTTCAAGACCCCGCCCGCCACGATGACGAAGACCGTGTTGGGGAGCTGGTTGGCCACGGCGAAAGCGTCTGTACCGAGTCCGGTGGCTCCGATGGTCTGGGCAAGCACGAGCGCCTTGACGAAGCCCAAGACGCGGGACACTGTCGTTCCCGAGGCCAGAATGGCGCTCGCCCGGCCCAGATTCGGTCCGGATTTGGTGGGAGTGTCAGCCACGCGTCTCCTCGATGATCTCGGTGTTATCGCCCTCTGCCGGGGCGGCACGATTGCGTCGGCGCTTCACATAGAGACGAATGGCGGCGAAGATCAGAAGAGCGCCGACGACGCTTCCCACAAGCCACGAGCCCGCCACCTCCCAGTCGGCGGAGACGTTGACAGGAATGAAGGTGGGCTGCTGCGAGACGAGAACGCCGGTGGGGCTCACCAGTTCGGCTCGAACAATGGTGTCGCCGTTCGCCACGCCCGCGGTGATCGGAACCTTGGCCCGCTTGCTCGACGCGGCCTCGACAGTGATCGTGACCTCGGGCTGCACGACGAGTCTGAAGTTGGACGGCGAGAGGCGCACCGTGACCGTGACCGGGTAGGGCAGATTGTTCTGCACCAGCACCGTCATGTCGCCGCTGTTGCTGACGAGAATGATGGGAGAACCCGCGACGATCGAGACAGAGCTCAGGGTCTGCGCGGAGCGCTCCGTCTGATCCTGCACCGCCACGTTCCACCCACCAGAGTTCGACGCCCACGAGTTGGCCAGAAGCGACAGGATGTTCGCGCGATTCTCGCCGAGCAGCTTCGTCGGGTCGGCGATGATGCTCGAGAACGCAGCGACCTGGTTCTCGGATGCGAGCAGCGCTGCGACGGCGCTGGTTCGTTCGGCGGGCTCGGGCTGGTCGACGACCGTGGCCTCGGTCGCCGGCGTCTGCGCGGCGAAGCCGTCGAACGATGTCGTCGACGACCAACTGAGCGAGTCGAGTGACGTCAACGCGTCGGCCAATGCCGTTCCGTCGGCGGGGGCGGCGCGGTCGAGAGTGGCCAGCACGGTCTGCGGCGTTCCGCCGTCTTCGCTCGCGACGACCGCGAGAGAAGACGCCAGATCGGAGAGCGACCGCTGTCGGTCTGTCGCCGTGAGGGCTCCTGCCGCGTTGCGGAGGGCCTGAGAGACCATGTCGTCGGAGACGAGAACGGTGCTGTCGCCAGAGCGGACGACGCCGGCGGACGGCTCCTCCGACGCGACCGCGACGTTCGACGACGACAGGATCGATGTCGTGAGCCCGTTGCCCGCGAAGTAGGGCAGATCGGTGGGAGCGACGGTGTTGTCTCGTGGCCAGGCGATCGAGGTGCCGGTGTAGTTCCACGCGAGCAGCGCGCTCGTATCGGGCACGGCATCCGGGGCCGGACTCGGGCTGGGCGTCGGCGAATTCGTCGCATCGGCGCCTGGGTCGACCGCGGTCGTGCCGTTCACCGGGGTGGGAGTCGCCGTCGGAGCGGCAGCGCCCGTGAAGTTCGCCGGGTCGAGGGCATAGTCGAACGAGGTGGGGGCGAGGATCTGCGGTGCGCCTCCCTGACTCATCGCGGCCACATCGGCGTCGCCGTAACTCAGGGGGTAGATGGGGTTCGAAGCCCCCTTCAGGCGGTCGAGCCACGCGGTGGCGGTCGCCGGAGCGGCGCTTCCGAGCGCGCGGATCGACGCGATGATGCGGGGGTCGATCAGGATACCGACGGGCCGGCCGATGACCGAGTCGAGTTCGCGGGTGAGTATTCCGTTATCGGCCGTGATGGTGGCGAGAGTGGCCTCGGGAATCAGTCCCGTCTGTCCGGGCTGAGTGGTGATGGGGATGGCGACGGCCACCTGTGCGCGTTCCGGTGCGTCTTGGCCGTTGAAGACGAGCGAGGAGTGCGAGACGGACTCGGTGCCGTCGGATCGTTCTACCGTTCCGGTGATGCCACGGACGCCCCACTCGTCGAGCGTCACGTCTGCGGCCGGGATCACTGCCTGCACGATGTGCTGTTCGCCGGGCTGCAGAGCGGGAACGGGGACCGCTGTGATGATGGCGTCGGAGTCGACGGTCGACTCGGCGGTGGGAGGGGTGAGCCATTCCGTCAACTCGGACCGGGTCGATATGACCTCGCGATCGAGAGCGACCTGCAGGGTGGACGCGTCGATGGTCGCGGAGCCGGTGTTGGTGACCGCCGCGGTGACCGTGACGTCGGCGCCGGGCTGCACCACTCCCCCGTTAGCGGGCGCGAGAACGAGCTGCACGGGCTCGCCGGCAGCGCTGGCAGGTCCCGCGATCGGCACGATTCCCAGCATCGACGATGCCACCGCTCCCAGGCCCAGAAGGGCGGGGAGGGCGCGCAGGCGTCGGGAGGAAGGCGGTTTCATAGGTGCTCTCGTCGAAGACGCATGAGATGCGGCCTCGCGTAGATTCTAGGTTGCGAAGGCTGAAAGCATGGGAGGCCGCTCTGCCAGCGACCTCTTCGTGCGCCTCGGTAAACTGTGGGCATGCAGCGAACGGTTCACGAATCCATGGTTCGGCTGCGCGCACTCAGCGAGTCGTCGCCCGTCGCACCGCTCGCGGCAGCCTTCAGCAAGGCGGGCTTCGAACTGGCCCTCGTCGGAGGCCCCGTTCGAGACGCGTTCCTCGGCCGTCCCGCCAAAGATCTCGACTTCACGTCGAACGCCACTCCAGACGAGATTCTCGCCGTGGTGTCGACGCTCACGAAGAGCACCTGGGACATCGGCCGCGACTTCGGCACGATCGGAGCGATGATCGATGGCGAACAGGTCGAGATCACGACCTACCGCTCCGACAGCTACGACCAGCAGACCCGAAAGCCCATCGTCGCGTTCGGCGACAGTCTCGAGGTCGATCTCACCCGCCGCGACTTCACGGTCAACGCGCTCGCCCTTCGGTTGCCCGAACTCGTTCTGGTCGATCCGTCGGGTGGCGTCGAAGACCTGCTGGCGGGCATCCTTCGTACGCCCTCGACGCCCGCCATCTCGTTCGGCGACGATCCCCTGCGCATGCTGCGCGCCATCCGGTTCTCGGCCCAGCTCGGGTTCGACATCGAATCAGAGACGCTGGACGCTCTGGCCACCATGGGTGAGTCACTCAAGATCATCTCGGCCGAGCGCATCCGCGACGAGTTCTCGAAGCTGCTGCTGACGCCCTCGCCGCGCCGAGGGGTCGAGCTGCTCGTCGAGACGGGGCTCGCCGAGCTGGTGATGCCCGAGATCCCCGCGCTGAGGCTCGAGCGCGATGAGCACCACCACCACAAAGACGTCTACCAGCACAGCCTCACCGTGCTCGACCAGGCGATCGAACTCGAGGAGTCGCGGGACTCGTTCGAGGGGCCGGATCTCGTGCTGCGGCTCGCCGCACTGATGCACGACATCGGAAAGCCGGCGACACGGAGGCTGGAGCCAGGCGGCGTGGTGACCTTCTACCACCACGACGTGGTCGGATCGAAGATCGCCAAGAAGAGGCTGCGCGAGCTGCGCTTCGACAACGACACGATCCACGACGTGGCGCGCCTCATCGAGCTGCACCTGCGCTTCTTCGGCTACACCGAGGGCGCCTGGACCGACTCGGCCGTGCGTCGTTACGTGCGGGATGCGGGTCCCCTGCTCGAGCGCCTGCACATTCTGACCCGGGCCGACGTGACCACCCGAAACACGCGCAAGTCGCACATGCTGTCGTTCGCTTACGACGATCTCGAGACGCGCATCGCCGAGCTGGCCGAGCTCGAGGAGATGCAGGCCGTGCGGCCCGACCTCGACGGCGAGCAGATCATGGCGATTCTCGGCATCCGTCCGGGCCGCGACGTGGGCGAGGCGTATCGCTTTCTGCTGGAGATGCGCCTCGACGACGGCCCACTCGGCGAAGAAGAAGCCACCCGCCGCCTGCGGGAATGGTGGGCGGCGCGCCAGGCAAGTTAGGGTACCCTTAATTCGGCCCCCCTCCCCCGAGTCGAGACGAGTACCGCGAGCATGGCAAAGAGCACCGAGGCAGCCCGCCGGATCAAGCCTCAGGCCTCCGAACTGCTGACGCTGCATGTGATCCGCCGCCAGGTGATCACACCGAACATGGCCAGGGTCACCCTCGGAGCAGGCGACATCGCCAAGTTCGTGCCGATGGGATTCGATCAGTGGTTCCGACTCTTCATTCCGATCGCCGAAGAAGAGACACTGTCGAGGCTGCCGCAGAAGCTCAACACGCTCTCGTACGCCAAGTACCTGACCATCTCGAAGACGAAACGGCCGGTGCTGCGCAATTACACGGTGCGCGCATATAGAGAGGTGGGCGTCGACGGCCCCGAACTCGACGTCGACTTCGTTCTGCACGGCGACGCGGCAGCCGGAACGGCAGGACCGGCTGCGAGTTGGGCGGCCCGGTGCGAACCTGGAGACGCGGTCGCGATTCTCGACGAGGGCATCGGATTCGTCCAGCCCGTCGAGACCGACTCCGTGGTGTTGGTGGCCGACGAGACAGGCTTGCCCGCGGTCGCCGGGGTTCTGGCGTCTCTGTCAGCCGACAGCGTCGGAATCGCTCTGATCGAGGTGCCGACGGCCGACGACATCCAAGATCTCGTGGGCCCGGCCAAGGTCGACGTGCGATTCATCGTGCGACCGGATGCGCATGCCACTCCGGGCCGCGCCGTTCTGGCGGCGGCAGAGGCCCTTCCCGCGCTGGGAGAGCGCTGCTTCGCCTGGACCGTGGGCGAATCGGCGCTCGTCGCGGGAGCGCGCCGGCACTGGATCGCGACCGGAGTGCCGAAGGAGAACATCATGTTCTGCGGGTACTGGAAGGCTTCCCAGCACTGATCAGGCGCTTCTGCTAAGCTTTCAAGGTTGTCCGATACCAGTGGGAATCTCCCACGCGGTGGCGGGCCGATGCAGATACACCCTCCTGTCACAGACCGTCTGTGACCGAACTAGTCCGAAGGAGGTGGGTTTGTGACGCATCAGTACGAACTCATGGTGATCCTCGATCCTGAAATCGATGAGCGCACCGTGGCACCCAGTCTCGACAAATTCCTCAACGTCATCCGCAAGGATGGCGGCACCGTCGACAGCGTCGACATCTGGGGACGCCGTCGTCTGGCCTACGAAATCAACAAGAAGACCGAAGGCATCTACGCGGTGGTCAACCTGACCGCAAGCGCAGACTCGACCAAAGAGCTCGACCGCCAGCTGAAGCTGTCGGAGGCCGTCATGCGCACCAAGGTGCTGCGTGCCGAGGAGGCCATCGCCATGGTCGCCACCGCCGACAAGCTCGCCGCCGAGAAGGCCGCCCGCAAGGCTGCCAACCCGAAGGCCGCTGCTGCTCCCGCCGAGGCTTCCGCCGCTGCGCCTGCTGCCGCCAAGGCCGCGCCGAGCGCCGCGTCGAAGGTCGCTGCTGCCGCGAAGGCTCCCAAGGCTGCCGCACCGGCCGCCGACGACGAGTCCGCCAAGTAGTCGATCATGGCTGGCGAAACCGTAATCACCGTGGTGGGCAACCTCACCAGCGATCCTGAACTGCGCTACACGCAGGGCGGGCTGGCGGTTGCCAACTTCACCATCGCATCCACGCCGCGCACGTTCGATCGTGCCGCGAACGACTGGAAAGATGGCGAGGCTCTGTTCCTGCGCGCGAGCGTCTGGCGTGAATTCGCCGAGCACGTTGCTGGATCGTTGACCAAGGGAAGCCGTGTCGTCGCGACCGGTCGCCTTCGCCAGCGCTCCTACGAGACGAAAGAGGGCGAGAAGCGCACCTCGATCGAGCTCGAGATCGACGAGATCGGCCCCAGCCTGCGCTACGCCACGGCAAGTGTCACCCGGGCAGCCGGGGGCGCACGCCAGGGCGGCGGCCAGGTCGGTGGACCGAGCGGTGGAAACGACGAGCCGTGGGCCGCTTCGGCGCCCGCGCAGCCGGCTGCCGGAGCTGGAGCCGACGTGTGGAACACGCCGGGCAACTTCAGCGACGACACCCCCTTCTAACAACTTCGTTCTTCATAGAACTCATCTGAAAGCAGATAAAAATGGCTGGAAAGTCAAGCGGCGACCGCCGCAAGCCGCTGCGCGGTGCCAAGGGCGCCAAGAACGCAGCTCCCGCGAAGTCCATTCGCGTCGGCGTCATCGACTACAAAGATGTCGCAACTCTCCGCAAGTTCATCTCCGAGCGTGGAAAGATCCGCGCTCGTCGCATCACGGGAGTCTCCGTCCAGGAGCAGCGCCTCATCGCCCGTGCCGTCAAGAACGCCCGCGAAATGGCTCTTCTGCCTTACGCCGGCTCGGGCAGGTAAGGAACCGACATGTCAAAACTCATTCTCACGCACGAGGTCTCCGGCCTCGGTTCAGCGGGTGACGTGGTCGAGGTCAAGAACGGCTTCGCTCGCAACTACCTGATCCCCCAGGGTTTCGCGGTCACGTGGAGCCGTGGTGGCGAGAAGCAGGTCGAGCAGATCAAGGCCGCCCGCGTTTCACGCGAGCACGCCACGATCGAAGAGGCCCAGCACCTCAAGCAGGTTCTCGAGGCTGCGACCGTCAAGCTGACCGTCAAGGCCGGCGAAGGCGGACGCCTGTTCGGTTCGGTCAAGACCTCCGACATCGCTGACGCGGTTTCGGCCCAGGGTCTCGGCTCACTCGACAAGAAGAAGATCGAGATCAGCCAGGCCATCAAGCTCACCGGAACCCACGAGGCCACGGTCAAGCTGCGCGATGACCTGGTCGCGACGATCACGTTGAACGTGGTCGCTGCCAAGTAGCACCTCAGAAACACCGCGCTCGCTCGAGCGCACAACGAATGGCGGTGGATGATTCCACCGCCATTCGTCGTTTCGCCACCTGTGTTCGGAGGTAGGGCCAGACCCACTTCGGGGGTAAGAATGGCTCGATTTTATGCACAGGACAAAAGTCAAATCGAAACCCTCAAGCTCTGCTAGAAGGATGTATCTATCCACGGCTGTGGAAAACCGATAATCCCTGTTCAATGAGCTTTTTGCTAGGCAAATTGGTCTGACTCTCCACAGCGGTTTCCACAGTTTCCCCCCAGACCTTCCGGCGTTTCTCCCCAATTGTCCACATGGTTATCCACAGGGCCTGTTGGGGATGTCGGATGGTGCGGGTACAACTGTCACAGAACGATCGCGCGCGAGCGCACACGAAGGAGGACCCGTGTCGATAGCCCATCTGGGACTGTCCGGCCCGAACGACGGCCAGCGCGGTGGCAACGCCGCGGGCGGTGCGGGCGAATGGCGGGCCGACTCCCGTGGCGATCGCACCCCACCTCACGATCTGCTTGCCGAGCAGAGCGCCCTCGGCGGAATGCTGCTGAGCAAAGACGCGGTTGCCGACGTCGTGGAGGTCGTCCGCGGAGCCGACTTCTACATTCCCAAGCACGAGATCATCTTCGACGCCGTGCTCACGCTCTACTCGCACGGCGAGCCCACTGATGTGATCGCGGTCACCGACGAGCTCACCAAGATCGGTGAGCTGAGCCGAGCCGGCGGTGCGGAGTACCTGCACACGCTCACCGGCCTCGTCCCCACCGCTGCGAACGCCGGCTACTACGCCAACATCGTCTCCGAGAAGGCAGTTTTGCGCCGTCTCGTCGAGGCCGGCACCCGCATCGTTCAGATGGGGTACGCCAGCGAGGGTGAGGTCATGGACCTCGTGAACAACGCTCAGGCCGAGATCTACGCCGTCAACGGCAACGTCGAGACCGAAGACTACGTGCCGCTTACGATCGCCCTCACGGCCGCCACTGACGAGATCGAGGCAGCCGCGGGCAAAGACGGCCAGATGACAGGCGTTCCCTCCGGGTTCACCGACCTCGACAACCTCACCAACGGGTTCCACCCGGGTCAGCTCATCATCGTCGCGGCGCGACCCGCGCTCGGTAAGTCGACGCTCGCCCTCGACTTCTGCCGCGCCGCGTCGATCAAGCACGACATGCCGGCCATCTTCTTCTCGCTCGAAATGGGCCGCGCCGAGATCGCCATGCGTCTGTTGTCGGCCGAGGCATCCGTGCCCCTGCAGATCATGCGTAAGGGTCAGGTCAACGGCCAGGACTGGACCAAGATCGCGTCGACGCGCTCGACCATCAACGACGCGCCGTTCTACATCGACGACAGCCCCAACATGACGCTTGTCGAGATCCGGGCCAAGTGCCGCCGACTCAAGCAGAAGGTCGGCCTCAAGCTCGTGGTCATCGACTACCTGCAGCTCATGACCAGCGGCAAGAAGGTCGAGAGCCGCCAGCAAGAGGTCTCGGAGTTCTCGCGTGCGCTCAAGCTCATGGCGAAAGAGCTCCAAGTTCCCGTCATCGCCCTGTCACAGCTCAACCGTGGCCCCGAGCAGCGCGCCGACAAGAAGCCCGCCATCAGCGACCTCCGCGAGTCGGGATCGCTCGAGCAAGACGCCGACATGGTGATCCTGCTGCACCGCGAGGGCGCCTACGAGAAAGACAACCCGCGTGCGGGCGAGGCCGACTTCATCGTGGCCAAGCACCGCAACGGCCCCACCGCCACCATCACCGCGAGCTTCCTCGGTCACTTCTCCCGCTTCGCGGACATGCCGCAGGCGTAGCTTCAAGCGCCGGGAGGTGTCCGCGCCCTTTCGGCGCATCCGCTACTGGGCGAGTCGGCGCTGATAGACCGAACCGGCGCGAATGCGTGCGTCAGGCGCGGGTCGTCATCCGAAGTTCCAGCGCGGCATCGCCCTGCTGCGCGTGCAGCGTCACCTGCGGGTCGCTCAGCTCTGCGAGGGCTGCCACATGGGTTCCTCCGCAGGGGATACTCACGGGGTGGCCGTCGAGCGTCGTCGTCCAGTACCGGCGGTCGGTGAGGCGATCTCCGTCGCGCTCAATCGCGGCCGCAGCGCCCGAGGCGATCCACGCCGACAGGCGCGCATCCACGCCCTTCTCGACCTCGCCGAGGTCGTCGGCGAGCCTGGCCGGCGCGAAGCCTTTCTTTCGCAGCGACTTGCCCACTCGGTAGGCGTCGACGGAGCCGCGCTCGTGAATACGCGACGTCTCGATGGCCAAGGCGTCGAAGTTCGGATGCTCGAGAGCGTCGACTGACGCCTCCTTGCTCCACGATCCGGCGAGCTCTGCATTGAGCGCCAGCGACGCAAGGTGGCATGCCGTATGGCCGACAGAAAGCGCGTGCCGGTAGTCGGCATCGACCGCGACGGGTGCGTCGGATCCTTCGACGAGGCCGGCCTCTGTCGCGAGGGCATCGTCGACGATGTGTGCCGTCACGAACGCCCAGCTTTCGGTTCCCTTGCGTACGGGAACATCGCCAGCGAGATAGAGCGCCTCGCCATCGGTCGCACCCACGACGCAGTCGAGAATGTCGAGTTCGACGCCGTTCGTTGTGAGTACGGCGCGATCGGCGGGCTGGTCGGGCCAGGCGGAGTCGACGGGGTGGCAGGCCGAGATGTCGAGCACAACCACGCGTCGACCGGCATCCAGCGCTTCGGTGTGAAGCACGGTGCCGGTCGACGTGAGGTCTCCCGCCGGGTAGGTGACGATCGTGTCAGCGGTGGGAAGTGTCATGCGGTGAGGTTAGCTTGCCAGAGCAGAGAGTTCGTCGAACTCGGCGTCGCTGAGCTGCACTTCGGCGCCGGCGATGTTCTGCTCGAGGTGATCGACCGACGAGGTGCCGGGAATCGGCAGCAGCACGGGTGAACGCTTGAGCAGCCAGGCGAGCGCGAGCTGCGAGGGTGTCGCGTCGTGCTTAGCGGCGATGTCGTCGAGTACGCCACCTGCCTTGGCAAGCTCGCCGGTCGCCAGCGGGAACCACGGGATGAACGCGATGTTCTGCTCGGTCGCGTAGTCGAGCAGCTCCTCCGACTGGCGGTTGGCGAGGTTGTACAGGTTCTGCACCGAAGCGATGGTCGCGAACTCGGTGGCGGCCTTCAACTGCTCGACGGAGATCTCGCTCAGGCCGATGTGACGGATCTTGCCCTCCTGCTGCAGCAGCGCGAGCTCGCCGACCTGGTCGGCCAGGGGCACCTGGCTGTCGATGCGGTGCAGCTGAAAGAGGTCGATGCGGTCGACGCCCAGGATGCGCAGGCTCATCTCGGCCTGCTGGCGCAGGTACTCGGGGCGGCCGACGGGGCGCCAGTCGGCGGGTCCTGAGCGGGTGAGTCCAGCTTTCGTCGCGATGACGAGGTCGTCTGCATAGGGGCGGAGTGCCTTGGCGATGAGGGGTTCGGCCACGGCGGGTCCGTACGAGTCCGCCGTGTCGATGAAGTTCACGCCCAATTCGACTGCGCGGCGCAGGACGCGCACGGCCTCATCCGGATCGGCGGGCCAACCCCATACCCCGGGGCCGGTCAATTGCATGGTGCCGTAGCCGAGACGGGTGACGGGCAGGTCTCCGCCCAGGTCGAAGGTTCCGGATGCCCTGGCGGGAAGCGTTGAGGTTGTCATTGCGCCAACGCTACGCCCGTGCCGGATCGTGCGGGTAGCCCCGGTCGACGTGTTCGCCGCGCGCGGAAATCGAGGCAGGTGGGACGAAAAAAGGAGGTGGTTTCGGCGTCGGAGGGACAGACTGGAGAGGGCCTTCGCACGCACGGCTCAATCGATCGATCAAGGAGTTCACCGTGACCGCAGTAGAAGTGGCAACAGTCTCGTACACCGTGTCGGCCGACTACTTCGCCGAGGTCGGCGCAGATTTCAACAGCGAGGCCGTCGACGATGCGGTGCTCGCCGAGCTGAACCGGATCGTTCCGAAGGGTGTCGTGGTGCACCGCAACGGCAAGGCCTATGCGGAGCCGGAGGTGGCCGCGGCCGCTCGTGAGATCGACTGGGACGCTCTGCTCGAGCGCATCGACGTCGATCAGATCATGGCGACGCACGGGCGCTGAATCGGCGCGGCTTCACCTAGCGACTTCAGCTACAGGCTTCACCTACAGGTGCACGCCGATCGCTCGGTGGACGGATGCGATGGCGCTCGCGCCCTCGCCCACTGCGGCGGCGACCCTCTTCATCGAGCCGTGCCGCACGTCGCCGGCTGCGAAGAGGGCGGGAACGCTCGTTTCGAAAGGCAGAGGCACGCGGCCCAGCGCGGAGAAGGTCTCGCCGAGGGCTTCCTCATCGAGATGCGAGTCGGTAAGCAGGAACCCGTTCTCATCCGAGGCCACACCCGTAAGCCACTCGGTGGCCGGCGTCGCACCGATGAAGCAGAACAGTCCGGCGCTCTGCTGTTCGGAACTCGTGCCCGTCGCTCGGTTCGTGAGGGTGATCGTCTCGAGCGACTCGTCCCCTCCGAGTGCGGTCACCTCGGTCGACGTGTGCACGGTCACGCGGGGGTCGACCAGAAGACGGTCGACGAGGTAGCTCGACATCTCCTTTCGGATGTCGGTTCCGCGGATCACGAGGCAGACGTCGCTTCCTCTGCCCGCGAGGAAGAGCGTCGCCTGGCCGGCGGAGTTCGCTCCCCCGACTACGGTCACTGGCTTGCCGGCGACGGCGCGTGCCTCGAGTTCTGTGGCCGCGTAGTAGATGCCCGCGCCCTCGAAATGAGCCCACCGAGGCAGCGAAAGCGCCCTGTACTGAGCGCCCGTGGCGATGACAACCGCGCGGGAGTTGATCTCGGTTCCGTCTTCGAGAACGACGCGAAGGCGCTCGCAGTGGGGGTCGAGCGCGGTGACCGTGCACGGACTGTAGATGCGCGCTCCGAACTTCAGCGCTTGAACCGAGGCGAGTCCGGTGAGCTCAGACCCGCTCAATCCATTGGGAAACCCCAGGTAGTTCTCGATTCGGGAACTCGCGGCGGCCTGCCCACCCGGCCCCGTCGCATCCAGAAGCACCGTGTCGAGGCCCTCGGATGCGCCGTAGACGGCGGCGGCGAGGCCGGCAGGCCCGGCGCCGATCACCGTGAGATCGACCTGCTGGCCCGACGGGCGCGCGTAGGAGAGGCCGATCCGTTCGGCGAGATGGCCCGGCGTGACGTGGGTGAGCACGTCGGAACCGAGCAGCACGACAGGCAGGTCGGACGCGGTGACGCCAGCGGACTCCATCAGGGCGATTGCCGCGGTTCCGTCTGCGTCGAACCAGTGGTGCGCGAGCTCGAGGCGGGCGGCGTAGGTGCGGAGTGCGAGAGAGGCGGATGACAGCGGGCTTCCGATGATCTCGATGCTGCGCGACGCGGTTCCTCGAAGCATGGCTCGACGCGCCTGGAACGCTCGGAGCAGGATGCTCGACAACTCCGGATCCTCCGACATGACGCGGCGGAAATTGTCGGGTGAGATGCGGTGAACCGTTCCGGGGGATGTGACGCGAGCCGTGAGAAACACGGTCTGCCCGGTGAGCAGGTTCAGCTCTCCTAGAAACCGACCCGCGCCGTGCTGCGCCACGATCTCCTCGGCCGAGTCGCGCGTCGCCTCGCGCACGATGTCGATCGCGCCGCTGTCGATGAGCACGAGGTCGTAGCTGCGGTCGCCGACGCGAAACAGGGTGTCACCCGCGGCCACCTCGGCAGGCTCGCCGAACGCGCGAAGGCGGGCGAGCTGGGCCTCGGTGAGTACGGGGTTGGATGCGCTGGGCTCGGTCGTCACACGCCAACCGTAATGCGGCTCTGGCCCGCGAGGGTCATCGATTCGTCGAATGGGTGCACGCTCGACTCAAAAGTCATCCGGCTCTGCCCGAGAGGCATCTGTTCGGGGAATGACCGCCCCTAGGCTGTGGATCATGACCCTGCCAGTGATTCGCATGCGGCACCGTGACATCGACGAGAAGCATCGCGCATCCACCCCGCTCGAGTTGCTTTTCGACCTGACCTTCGTCGCTGCCGTGCAGGCAGTCGTCACGCAACTGGCCCACGGCATCGAGGGCGGTCAAGCCGCAGAGGAACTGCCCAACTTCTTCATGGTGTTCTTCGCGATCTGGTGGGCCTGGCTGACCTTCACCTGGTTCGCATCTGCCTATGACACCGACGACGTGCCGTATCGCCTCTTCACCATGCTGCAGATGGGCGGAGTGCTCGTCTTGGCTGCGGGAGTTCCCGCCGCGTTCAACGACGGCGACTTCTTGCTCATCACCGTGGGCTACTTCATCATGCGGCTCGCTCTCGTCGCGCAGTGGCTGCGCGCCGCCGTCCAAGACCCTGAGGGCAGGGCGACGGCCCTGCGTTATGCGGCGGGAATCAGCATCGTGCAGGCGATGTGGATCGCGCGGCTTTTCATCGCCGCCGAGCTGCCCACCGGGGCGCAGATCGCGACCTTCGCCTTTCTCGCCGGATGCGAGCTCGCCGTGCCGTTGTGGGCGGAGCGTCGCGGGTACATCCGCTGGCACCCGCACCACATCGCCGAGCGATACGGACTCTTCACGATCATCCTGCTGGGCGAGTCGGTTCTCGCGGCCACGGTCGGCGTGCAGGCGATCGTGACAGCAGGGGATGCTTCGGGCGAGTTCGTTCTCCTGGCCGCCTCGGGTCTCGCGCTGCTCTTCGGAATTTGGTGGGTCTACTACCTCGAACCTGCTGGCGACGGTCTCGAGAAGCGGCGTCGCCGAAGCTTCATCTGGGGATTCGGGCACTACTTCGTGTTCGCAGCGCTCGCGGCCCTCGGGGCCGGACTCGAGGTGGGGGTGCAGTCGCTCAGTCATGAGGCCCACGTCGACAGCACGACGGTGGCGTACTCGATCGCTATTCCCGTGGCCGTGTTCCTGGTCGCAATGCAGGTGCTCTATCGGCCGCTGCTCGGTTCGGAGACCGCCATCCGGCCCGCGAGCAGTCTCGTGGGCGCCGGGGCCGTGATGCTCATTCCTCTGCTCGCCCCGGCGGTCTCGTTCGGTGTCACCGTGCTGCTCATCACACTCGTCGTGGCGGCGATCATCGCGGTGACCGTTCTGCAGCAGCGATCACGCACCCTGAACACCACCGAAGAGGGAGTGCGTCATGGCGCCTGACAAAAGCTTCGAGGACAACCGCAGACCCCGGTCGGTTTACGGCGTCGGCGACGAGCCGGATGCGCGATTCTCGCTGGCCAATGAACGCACGGCGCTCGCGTGGATGCGCACCGGCCTGGCTCTGGTCGCCGGCGGCGTGGCGCTGACGACTCTGGCGGGCGTCGCGGATCTTCCCCTGTTCGTCGACGTGATGGCGGCGCTCGTCTGTCTTGGCGGCGGCCTCGTCGCAGTGTCTGCGCTGATCGGGTGGCGTCGCGTCGAGCGGGCCATGCGGCTCGCGTTGCCACTACCTGCTCCGCGCATTCTCGTCGGGGTGGGGCTGGGCATCGTCGTGCTCGCTCTCGTCTTCGCGGGATATGCCGTCTTCGAGGCCCTGCAGCGGTGAGCACGCCTGGAGCGTCTGCCGGTATGTCCGGGCAACCGGCCCGAGATCCGGGACTGCAACCGGAACGAACCGCCCTCGCTTGGAGGCGCACCGCGATAGCCGCCGTCGGAGTCGCCCTTGTCTGCGGCATCACAGCGGTGCGTTCCGGTGTTCTGGTGGTTGCGATCATCGCAGCTGTGGTCGCCGGCGGAATCGTGGTCTTGTCGCTTCGCCCGCCGTTTCGCGCGCGCATGTCTGGAATATCGCGCATCTCTGGAACAGGGCATCGACCGGAGCCGTGGTCGGCACTCGCGACGTTGACGGCGTGCGTCTGCGCTGTCTCGGTTCTCGGATGCGCGCTCGCCGTCGCTGGTGCAATGCTGCGCTGAGTGCGCTGAGTGCGCGAAGACCAGGTGTGACGCCGAGGCCTTGACGGCGGTCGGGTGCGAGGGTGTCCGGGCACAAGCGCAGGCGCGTTCGAGCCGGGAAGACCGGCTCCTTCCGTCAAGGACGAACCGCTGATGCACGGAGGGAGTGCGTTCGTGGGCTCTCCTTTGGCTGACCGGGTATTCGCCATAAAGGTCAGGGGCTCCTAGAAGGGGCAGTCGTCGGTGTCGTTCTCCGTTGCAGTCGCTCGGTTTGCGACTGCTTGCCCGGCCGCGGTGGCGGCTCCTGAGCTGGCGGCCGCTGTCGCTGCTGATGCGTCGACGAGTTGTTTCGGTGCGGGTTGCATCGTGCATTCTGGCTTGATCACATAGCGGTAGCCGGCGGGTGAGGTGGCGGTGAGGGTGTCTTCTCCGTTTTGCACGATCTGCCACCTCGTGTGGTGCTTCACCTTGTGATGCCCTTGACTGAGCGGTGCGAGGTTCTCCGGGATCGTGTCCCCTCCGAAGGCGTGGTCTTCGGTGTGGTCGACATCGGCGTGTTCCGACGGAACCGTGCATCCCGGGAACACACACGTCGGGTGCACCAACCTCGCGTGGTCGATCATCCGGGCTGTCGGCCGGTAATCCCTCGGGTCCGTCGTCAGGATGCGCCCCGTCATCGGGTCGGTGAGGATGCGCCGCCAGGAGGTCGCCTCCGCGGTCAGCTGTGCGGCGGTCGCCGGGTCGATCGGTCCGTAGCCGCGGAGGATCGCGGCCTCGTCACCGATGCCGAGCAGGGTCATCGCGGGAACCATGACATGCACCCTGCCCCGGATGCCTCGGGTCGCACCAGGGATCGAGGTTTCACCGTTCAGCATGAGATCGGTGAGGACATCGAGTTTCAGGTGTCCCATGCTGCGAGGGTCACCGCCCGCCCTGAGACCTGCTGCGAGGCGGGCGGCACGGTCGGTGATGGCGTGAATCTCTGGTGCGGGTGCGAACAGCGTCAGGTACGCCATGCCATCCGCTGCGGGATCGACGTAGATACGACGTGTGCCCGCGGCCTTCTCTGCCCGTTCGACCGCGGTGGTGGGTTGGGCGAGTTCGACCTCGTGGCGTGCCTTTCGATCGAGTTGCTTTGGATTCACCTCTGTAGCCAGCGCTGCAAGCCTGGTGTCATAGGAAGCCAGCGCCTCACCCTCCAGTCCTTCGGCATGTTTCGCGATAACCTCGGCGTGCTCCCACGACGCAGCCCCCGCAGCCAGTGCAGCGAGTGTGGCGGGGAGACGATCCACGAGAGCAGTGCTGGTGTCGATCAGAGTCGCGGCCCGATACTCGGTGCGGCGAGTGAGCTGGGCAAGTTCGGTGAACAACTCGACCCTCTCGACTCGAGCGGTCGACCACACAGGCCCACCCGTCGAGGTGTCAGCGGGCGCCTGCCTGTGCAGGTGGTTTCTCGCGTCGGTGACGCGTCTGGCCCTGACCGCAGACAGCCGGGCTATCTGTTGATCGAGGGCGGCGACCTCTTCGAGCGCGACCACGTACGGGTCGGGCTCGAGGAGCGGGATCGTTGATGTCATACCTGAAGTCAAACAGGAACCACCGACACTGGGTTAGAACCCGCATTTGATACTTGATCAGGGGATATCACTGTGGATAACTCCCCGAAGCCTTGCCCTGTGGAGGATTAGACGCCTCCTCCCACCCCCTTCGACAGGCTCAGGGAACGGGTCTCGATACGGCCGCGGGCGGCCTACTCGACCAGCGCAAACGTGGCCCGCTCGACCAACGCGGCCGGGTCTCGATACGGCCGCGGGCGGCCTACTCGACCAGCGCAAACATTGTCTGCCCGACCGGCGCATTAGCGGCCCACTGGACGGGTGCAGGTGAGTCTCGACAGGTCCAGATCAAGAGCGAATGGCCCCTGCCCGATGTCCCCCGCGCGGGGGATGCGAGCTGTCTGCCGCTCCCCCTATGGTGGGTGACACGCGCCGGGTTCGCGCACGCGTATCGACAGATCGCACGACGAGAACGGCCCGAGTGTCCATCGCAAGACGCAAATCGCAAGACGGAAAGCAGGCGGCTATGTCCTTGGAAGACCCAGTACAGACCCACCCCGTACAGGCCAACCCCGTACAGGCCAACCCCGTGCAGGCCGACCCGGCGCAGGTTCTCCCCCCGGCGACGGATGCTCATGGGCCGGCCCTCGAGATCCGCGGCCTGACGAAGCGGTTCGGTGAGAAGGTCGCCGTCGACAATCTGGCTCTCACCGTTCCCTCCGGTTCGTTCTACGGCCTCGTCGGCCCCAACGGTGCAGGAAAGACGACGACCCTGTCGATGGCGACCGGCCTTATGCGGCCCGAGGCAGGCGACATCACCATCCACGGTGTGAACGTCTGGCACGACCTCATCAAGGCCAAGCGCCTCGTCGGGGTGCTCTCCGACGGCGTTCGCCTCTTCGACCGACTCACGGGCACCCAGCTCGTGACCTACGCGGGACTGCTCAGCGGCATGAGCCGCGAGACCGTCGCCGAGCGCACCCACGATCTGCTCAACCTGCTCGACCTCGAATCGGCCGGCGGCACGCTCGTGGTCGACTACTCCGCCGGAATGACCAAGAAGATCGCCCTGGCCTGCGCTCTTGTGCACGCGCCGAGCCTGCTCGTGCTCGACGAACCGTTCGAATCGGTCGACCCCGTGTCTGCTGCGAACATCCGCGACATCCTCGACGGCTTCGTCAAATCCGGCGGCACCGTGATCGTGTCGAGCCATGCCATGGACCTCGTTCAGCGTATGTGCGACCACGTGGCTGTGATCGCCCAGGGCCGTGTGCTCGCGGCAGGCACGACCGAAGAGGTGCGCCAGGGCTCCACACTCGAAGACCGTTTCGTCGAACTCGTCGGAGGTCGCCGCACAGGAGAGGGGCCGGAATGGTTGCGACTCTCGTAAGACTGCGCTTTCTCATTCTGGCGAACAGCCTGAAGGGAAAGCCTTGGCAGATCGTCGCCGTCGCGATCGGCGGGCTCTACGGACTCGGCGTTCTCTTCGGCGTGGTGGCCGGGCTGATCGCCCTGAGCTTCGCACCGATTGAACTGGCTCGCACTGTCACGGTGCTCGGCGGCGCAGCCACCATCCTCGGCTGGATCGTGCTGCCTCTCATCGGCCCCGGAACAGACCAGACTGTGGAGCCATCGCGGCTGGCCATCTTCCCCATTCCTCTCAATCAGCTCGTGCTGGGCCTGCTCGTCAGCGGAGTCCTCGGAGTTCCCGGAATCGTCACCTCGGTAGCCGCCCTCGCAACAGCGGGAACGTGGTGGCAGCATCCACTCGGCGCCATCGCGGCGATCGTCTGCGCCGTGATCGGTGTTCTCACGTGCGTCGCCGGTTCGCGGGCGATCACCGCGTTGAGCTCGGGCATCGGATCGGGCCGCCGGTTCCGCGAAGCCAAGGGAATCCTGTTCTTCATTCCCCTGATCCTGCTCGGCCCGATCATGATCGGGCTCACGGCGCTGCTGCGAACCTCTGCGGATGCCCTTCCCGGCATCGCAGACATCGTCGCGTGGACGCCGCTCGGCGCGATCTGGTCGGTTCCCGGCTACATCGTCACGGCAGACTTCGGCCGCGCGGCGGCCGGATTCGTCATCGGTCTCGCGACCCTCGCCATCCTGCTGGTCGTCTGGCGTTCTAGCCTGCGGCACGCGCTCGAGAACCCCGCTCGGGCGTCGTCGCCAGCGATGAAGGGAACCCGCAAGCTGGGCCTCTTCGGAGTCTTCCCGGCGACGCCGTGGGGCGCCGTGGCGGCGCGCGCGCTCACCTATTGGCTGCGCGATCCGCGGTACGCTCAGTCGCTCATCGTCATTCCGCTGATTCCCGTTCTGCTGTTCGTGTACTCGGGAAATATGGGCAGCATGGGCGTCTTGAATGCGCTCGGCCCGATCGTCGCGCTGCTGCTGGCGCTGTCGATCTACACCGATGTCTCGTACGACAACACGGCGTTCGCGCTGCACCTCTCGACAGGCGTATCGGGCCGCGACGACCGACTCGGTCGCGTGGTGGCCCTGGGCGTCTTCGCCGTTCCGGTGTCCGTGCTGCTGACGATCGCGTCGGTGTGGTTCACGGACTCGTGGCAGGTGCTGCCGGGGCTGCTCGGTCTGGTGTTCGGGCTGCTGTTCTCGGGCTTCGCGCTGTCGTCGGTCATCTCGGGTCGATTCGTGTTCCCTGTTCCGGCTCCCGGCGAGAGTCCTTTCAAGGCGAAGCCCGGCGGCGGCTTTATGCTCACGCTCACGACGTTCGCGACCTGGGGAGGCCTGACCGTGCTCGTGCTTCCCGAGCTGGTCCTAGCCATCGTCGGCTTCGTCACGGGCGACGCGATCTACGGCTGGATCGCCCTCGTCGTGGGACTCGTGCTCGGCGGCGGCATGCTCGTGATCGCGGTGCGTTGGGGAGGATCGATTCTCGACAAACAGGGCCCCGACCTGCTCGCCACGCTGCAAGCCGGCAAGTAGGGCACGCAGGACACCAAAGGCACCCGGCCCGACAAGTACTCTCGAGACATGCTCGGCACGATCGATTCGCTCTACCGTTACCCGGTCAAGGGGCTCACACCCGAGCCCCTCGAGCGCGTGGTTCTCGAAGCGGGCAGCGCGTTTCCCGCCGACCGGCTCTTCGCGCTCGCCAAGCCCTTCGGTGCGTACGACGCCGACAACTTCGTTCCCCTGTCGAAGCGCGAGTACTACGTTCTCCTGAACACCGACCGTCTGGCGGGGCTCGCCGCGAGATTCGACCCCGAGACGCGCGTCATGCGCGTGACCGTGCAGGGGCATCCGGTGCTGGACGCCGACCTCGGCACAGCCGAGGGCCGGGCTGAACTGGTCGAACTATACGCACGTGTAGCTGATCTGCCCGACGGCGAGCGGCCCGTGCTGGCCGAGCAGCCCGGCTACAACTTCACCGACAACGCGATCGACGGGCCTCGCATGATGAACACCATCTCGCTCATCAACCGCGCATCCATTCGCGAGTTCGAGTCGAGGATCGGGCGTGAGCTCGACCCGTTGCGCTTTCGGGCGAATGTCTATCTCGAGGGTCTCGACCCATGGGTCGAGCGCGGCTGGATGGGCAGGGAGTTGCAGCTCGGAGGCCCCGAGGGCGTGACCGTGCGAGTGGTCGAAGAGACGGAGCGCTGCGCCGCGACCGAGGTCGACCCCACGACGGCCCGCCGAGACGTGCCGGTGGTGCGCCTGCTGCATGAGAACTACGCACACGAGATCATGGGCGTCTTCGCCGAGGTGCTCTCGGCCGGAACCCTCGCGACCGGCGGCACCGTTTCGGTGTCCGAGACGGTGTCGGCAGCATGAGCGCAGCAGGCCCAGCCGACCTCACGGTCGTCGTCACAGGCCGCCGGATGCTCACGGCTGAGGTGTGCGAGTTCGAGTTGCGCCGCCGAGACGGCGGGCTGCTCGAGCAGGCCGAGCCCGGCGCCCACATCACGGTGCATACCCCGTCGGGCGAGGCGCGCAGCTACTCGCTCACCTCAGATCTCAGCGACCGTAGCCGCTACGTGATCGCGGTGCGCCGCGACGGCTCGGGCCGGGGCGGCTCGCGAAGCCTGGTCGACGAGGTCACAGAGGGCGATTCGCTCACGATCTCTTCTCCGCGAAACGCGTTCGAGCTGGTGGATGCTCCGGCGTACCTTCTCGTGGCGGCCGGAATCGGCATCACGCCCATCCGCGCAATGCTGATCGAACTGCGTAGACGCGGCGTGAGAGATGTTCAGCTCGTGTACGCGAGTCGTTCACGAGAAGACACGCCCTACCTCGACGAGTTGACCGAGCTGGTCGCATTCGACGAGATCGATGGCCTGATGCAGCCGATGACCCTGCACCACCGCTCGCTGCACGGCGCGCTCGACTGGTGGCCTCTTCTCGAGTCTCCCGGTGACCGGCACCTCTACGTGTGCGGCCCGGAGCCTCTGCAGAATGAGCTGCGCGCGCTGACGATGCACTGGCGCCCGAGTCGGGTACACATGGAGGACTTCGCCGGGATCTCGGCGTTCGGGGGCATCAATCTGCCCTTCGACCTCGAGTGGCAGCCGTCGGGCGCCACCATGATGGTGCCCGAGGCCGTGACGATGCTGGCCGCGCTCGAGGGCGCGGGCATCGACGTCGACAGCTCGTGCGGCAGCGGAACCTGCGGCACCTGTCGGCTCAGACTCATCGACGGAGAAGCCGATCACCGCGATGTCGTGCTCACGGAGAGCGAGCGGCGCGACTTCGTTATGCCGTGCGTCTCACGGGCGAAGAGCGAGCGGCTCGTGGTCGCTCCGCTCTGAATGCGCGCATGGGGACTTCTCCCCATTTACAGCGGGTCGTGTAGCCGTGCTTGAATATCCCGGTGCCCCCGTGCCCATTTCAGGGGTGCACCTGCTGCACGCATAACGAGACCGACGTGAAGATGAGGATTTTGTGAGGCTCTTCGAGGCATTGCGTCGCCGCAAGGCGACAGCTGCGTCGGTGGCGACCGTCACGGTCTTCTCGCTCGCGGTCACCACGATGGCATTCCTGTATCAGGGCATCACGACGGCCGACGTCGAGCTCAACGACGGCGGCGTATGGGTCACCAAGCCGTCAGGACTCCTCGTGGGGCACCTGAACTATCAGGCCCAGTTGCTCGACGGCGGCCTCAAGATGACGTCGAGCGACTTCGACATCCTGCAGCACGACGAGACGATCATCACCGTCGACCACGCCACCGGATCGCTGGCGCCTATCGACCCCGTGTCGGTGACACTGGGCAATGCCGTGGCCCTGCCGGCCGAGTCATCCGTGACCATGGGCGGCAATACGCTCGCCGTCGTCGACAAGACCGGCGACCTCTTCACCACCCGCGCCAGCGATGTCGCCAACTTTTTGCCCGACCCAGACAAGCCCCTGCTAACGCTCGGCTCCGGCGCGTCAGCCACGGTGGATGTCGATGGTGGCGTTCACGCGCTGTCGCCCACGTCAGGCGAGATGGTCACCATTCCGCTCGATGAGGATGGCGTTCCTCTCGAGCCGGTGAAGAACGGCTTTCCCGAGACCGAAGACGATGCCGCCCTCACCATGACGACGGTCGGCGACGACGCCGTCGTGTTCGACTCCGCGAACGGCATCGCCTATCTGCCGGGGGGCAAGAAGGTCGACGTCGCCGATTCCACCGGAGGTGTACTGCAGGAGACGGGCCCGGCATCCGACGCCGTGCTCATCGCCACGGACACCTCGCTGATCCGTCAGCCTCTCGACGGCAGCGCCGCAACGGCCACGTCGGCCGGCAAGCCCGGAAAACCGGCGGCGCCCGTGTATCTCGCCGGCTGCGCCTACGCGGCGTGGGCCGTCTCGAATGCCTATCTCCGCGATTGCTCCGGCGATGACAAAGACGTCGAGACCACCATCGACGGACTCACCTCACAGGCCCAGCTCGTCTTTCGCGTGAACCGCAACGTGGTCGTGCTCAACGACCTCACCTCGGGCGCCGTCTGGCTCGTCAACCAAGACATGAAGAAGGTCGAGAACTGGGACGACATCGTTCCTCCGCCGGACGAGACGAAGACCGACGAGGAAGACGACAGCACCGAAGAGGAGCTGCAGGTCATCCTGCCCGAGCGCAGCGAGATCAATAATCCTCCCATCGCCGAACCCGACCAGCTCGGCGTGCGCGCCGGGCGCACCGTGGTGCTGCCCGTTCTCGACAACGACTCCGACCCCGACGGCGACGTGCTCACCGCCACGCTGAAGGGCCCGCAGCCCTCGATCGGCGAGGTGCAGCCCATCCTCGGGGGCGTGGCGATGCAGATCATCGTGTCTCCCGACGCATCCGGAACCGGTACGTTCACCTACACGGCCGACGACGGGCGCGGCGGCACGGCGGATGCGACGGTGACGCTCACCGTCAAAGCTCCCGGCACGAACGAGGCGCCGGTTCAGAAACGTGTGCCGAAGGTTCTCTGCGAGGTCGCATCGACCTGCTCCTACAACGTGCTGCCCGACTGGCTCGACCCCGACGGCGACGACATGTTCGTGCGCTCCGCCACCGCAGACGGCGCGAACCAGGTACAGTTCCGGGCAGACGGCGAGCTCACGTTCACCGCACTCGACCCCGATCCCGGCCGAAAGATCGTGACCATCGTCGTCTCCGACGGCGTGACCGACACCGAGGGAACGGTCGCCTTCGAGGTTCGAGAGTCGGGCACCCTCGTGCCCGTCACCAACGGTGACCATGTGGTGACGAAGGCCGGCCAACAGGTCACTGTCTCACCGATGGCGAACGACTACGCCCCCAGCGGCGCCCCGCTGCGACTCGCCAAGGTGAACGAGGTTCCGGGCGGCACGATCACGCCCGACTACACCACCGGAACGTTCGACTTCACGGCCGCGGCTCCCGGCGACTACTACGCCCAATACCTCGTGACGGATGGCCCGAAATCGGCTCCGGGAATCGTGCGCATCACGGTCGTAGGCGATACCTCCGCCGACCAGCCGCCGATCGCCGTGCGCGACGTGGCACTGCTCACCAAGGGTCGCTCGGTGCTGACCGATGTGCTCGCCAACGACTTCGACCCCGCCGGCGGCATCCTCGCGGTGCAATCGGTGCAGGTTCCCGAAGGACTCGGCGTGAGCGTCGAGGTGCTCGAGCACCAGGTTCTGCGCATCACCGACACGGGCATCTCCGAGCCCGCGAGCATCAGCTACACCGTGACCAATGGAGTCAAGTCGGCCAAGGGCGAGGTCTTCATCGTCCCGATCCCTGCCCCCGAGAGGCTGCTGCCCCCGGTGGCCACCGACGACACGGTCACCGTGAGAGCGGGCGACGTCGCGACGATCCCCGTGCTCGACAATGACTACTCGCCCAACGGCGACACGATCACGCTGGCGCCGACGCTGATCGCGCCGCTGATCGATCCCGCCGACGGCGACATGTTCGTGGCGCAGAATACGCTGCGCTTCAAGGCCGGCCCCGTCGCCAAGACCGTCTACGCAACCTACGAGGTCGTCGACAGCCAGGGCCAGCGCGACGCGGGCTACGTCACCATCCAGATCGTCGGCAACGACGAGGGTGCCAACTCTCCGCCCCGCCCGCGCGACGTCACGGTGCGCGCACTCGAGGGCACGACCGTGCGCATCCCGATTCCCCTCGACGGAATCGATCCCGATGGAGACTCCGTCGAGCTCGTCGGTCAGGACGACGCCCCGAAGAAGGGCCGCATCACCGAGGTTGGGCAGTCGTGGTTGGAGTACGAGGCCTACCCCACCTCCGTAGGCACGGACGTCTTCACCTACACCGTGCGCGACCGTAAGGGCGCCGAGGCTTCGGCCACGATTCTGGTGGGCATCGTCCCCTCCTCGAGCGCGAACCAGCGGCCCTACGCGGTGAAAGACACGGTGTCGGTGCGGCCCGGCCGCACGGTGGCGGTCGACGTTCTCGCGAACGATTCCGACCCCGACGGCGATCCCATCGCCATCCAGAAGAACGGCCTGTCGGTGCCCGAGGGCATGACCGGCAAGATCGACCGCGGACGCGTCACCGTGACGGTTCCGAACAAGGCCGGCGACTACCCCGTGCAGTACACGATCGTCGACCAGTACGGCGCAACGGCCGTGGGTCAGCTTCTCGTGTCGGTGAGCCCGGATGCGACACTCCAGCCGCCCATCGCCCGTGACGACCTGGTGCAGGTCGCCGACGTGGTCGGTCGCACGAGCACCGACGTCGACGTCAAGAAGAACGACGACGACCCCGACGGAACGATCGACGCCCTCGACGTGTCGGTCACGAGCGGCACGGCGACGGTTCGAGGCAACGGGCAGCTGCGCATCCCTCTCACGCCCGAGTCTCAGATCATCACGTACACCGTGACCGATGTCGACGGGCAGCAGGCCTCGGCGTTCGTGTTCGTCCCCGGGCTCGAGACCGCGCATCCCGCGCTCAAGGCGGGAACGAAGCCGATCATCGTCAACAGCGGCGAGACCATCAGCATCCCTCTCTCCGACTACGTCGTCACGGGCAACGGCGAGGCAGCCCGCATCACTCAGGCCGACAAGGTGGCCGTGTCGCACGGCAACGGGGCGAGCCTCGTGACCGACGCGACCACCCTCAGCTACACCTCTGCTGACGGTTACTACGGCCCGGATGCGCTGAGTTTCGAGGTCACCGACGGCACCGGCCCCGACGACCCGAACGGCAAGAAGTCCACGCTCGTCATTCCGATCACCGTCGTCTCGACCACGAACGTGTCGCCGACCATGAACAACGGCGCCCTGAATGTCGAGCCGGGCGGCGACGAGGTCGAGCTCAACCTGCGCACGCTGTCACGTGACCCCGACGAGGGCGATCTGAAGAAGCTCACGTACAAGGTCGTCGGAGAGCTTCCGCAGGGCATCTCCGCCTCTACGGATGAGCAGACCCTCAAGGTGAAGGCGGCGGGCAACGCGGCCAAGGGCGACTCGCCCATTCAGATCGAGGTCAGCGACGGACAGAGCAAGCCCGGCACGGGAACCGTCGTGGTGACGGTGGTCACCTCGACCAGGCCGAAGCCGAGCGCGACTGACGATGTCGTAGACCAGGCCAACCAGGGCGAGACCCGCCAGGTCGACGTGCTGTCGAACGACTTCAACCCCTACCCCGAGAACCCGCTGAAGATCCTCGAGGCGGTCGTCGAGACCGGCGACGGTCAGGCAAGCCCCGCCGGAAGCGGCGTCGATGTGACGCCAGCGGCCGACTTCGTGGGAACGATGGTGGTGCGCTACCGCATCGCCGATTCGACGGGCGACCCCGATCGCGAGGCCGACGGACGCATCCGGTTGACCGTGCAGGGCAAGCCCGACGCACCGACAACGCCGAGCGTCACGAGCATTCAAGACCGCACGGTGGTGCTCTCGTGGACCCCGCCCGTGAACAACGGCGCGCCCATCACGGGTTACACCGTGAAGAGTCCGCAGGGGTACTCGAAGCAGTGCGCCTCGACCACGTGCACGCTCGACGGACTCACCAACGACGTGGAGTACACCTTCACCGTCACGGCGACGAACAGCGTCGGCGAGTCTGACCCGTCGCCGTCGTCGGCGCCCGCCCGACCAGATGCCCGCCCCGACCGTCCGGCCGCGCCGACGCTGGTCTTCGGCGACAAGAGCATGACGGTGAACTGGATCACTCCATCCACTCCCGGTTCCGCCGTGACGTCGTACAACCTCGAGATCTCGCCCGCGCCGGCACGAGGCGCCGTGCAGAAGACGGGCGTCACGGGCAACTCCGTGGTCTGGGAGGGTCTGGAGAACGGAACCTCGTACCAGGTGCGGGTTCAGGCCGTGAACCGCGCGCCCGACCCGAGCGACTGGAGCCCCTACTCTGCGGCCGAGATTCCGGCCGGTGTTCCCGCGGCGGCCGGAGCGCCCACCTCGGTGCGGGTCGACTCTGTCGGCAGCCAGGCCCAGATGAACGTCAGCTGGAACACACCCAATGCGAATGGCGACAAGATCTCGTCGTACGTCCTGTACATCAACGGCGGTGCGGGTGCCCGCGAGGTTCCCGTGGCCGGCGGTGCGACCAGCCAGACGGTGACCGTGGACGTCTCTGAGAACGACTACACATTCGCCGTGGCCGCCATCAACAAGGCTGGACAGGGGGCGACGTCGCCGGCTTCGGCGCCTCGTCGGGCGGTCACTCCGCCGAACGCGCCGTCACTCGACAATGCTTCGGCAGGCGACAACACAGTGACCGTGGCCTACACGCCCGGTGCTGCGAACGGGGCCAGATCGAACGAGGTCGGCTACCAGTACTCGATCAACGGCGGCGGATGGTCCGCGCTTCCGGGTGACAACGTCATTCGTTCGGGGGTCGGCAACAACGGCACCTACTCCGTCGCACTGCGCGCGGTGACGACGGCTGATGGCTCGACCTATACGAGCGGCGCCAGCAACTCGATCGGCGGACTGCAGCCCGCTGGTGCTCCCAACGTGCCGTCGGTCACCGCGACCAGCGGTGACTACTCGGTGAAGTTCACCTGGGGAGCGCCGGCGCGGAATGGTCGTGACTTCACCATTCAAGTCCGTATTGACGGCGGTGGCTGGGAAGACGTCGGATCGGCGAGCGGAAGCAGAACGAATACCTATGGAGGATGCGACGGCAACGGAAATTGCTCCCTCCTTGTCAATGACAATTCGGGCACCATTGTCGCTCGTACTGTAGATGCGTCCGGGGCGGTAAGCGGCGAAGCAAGCGCGAGCGCGAAGCCCGGCAATCCGACAAGAGTCACCGTTTCGAAGGGTGGCAACGCCCAGGGGCAAGAGGGATGCGCGACGGCCGGCTGCGCGTACGTCGTCGTTCAGCTCTCGCAGTCGAGCAGCGGCAGCTTCAGCGTTGCGTACCATTCGAACAAGCCCGGTTATGAAAACTGGGAGACCGGCTCGATCTCCGGTAACGGCCAAGCGAGCGGCAAGTACTGGGGATTCACCGGCTACGACGTCTGGGTGACCGTGACCGCTCCGGACGGGAAGAAGTACGAATCGAATCACGTCCCTTGGTGACGCGATGATACTCAGAGAGAAAGACGCTCAATGACAATGACACCCGAGCAGGCGACCTGGTTCGCCGGCACTTTCGACCGCCTCGTCGCGAACGTGGGGCTGGCCGTGCTCGGCAAGCCCCACGTGATCAGGCTATCGATCATGGCGATGATCGCCGAGGGCCACGTGCTGCTCGAGGATGCACCCGGTACCGGTAAGACCTCTCTCGCCAAGGCCATCGCGGCGACCGTGCAGGGAACGCACCAGCGCATCCAGTTCACACCCGACCTGCTGCCCTCCGACGTCACGGGTGTCACGATCTACGACCAGAAGACCGGTGCGTTCGAGTTCCACCGCGGGCCTGTCTTCGCGAGCATCGTGCTCGCCGATGAGATCAACCGCGCCAGCCCGAAGACGCAGTCGGCGCTCCTCGAGGTCATGGAGGAGTCGCGCGTGACCGTCGACGGCCAGGTGCACGAGGTGGGCCGCCCGTTCCTCGTGATCGCCACGCAGAACCCCATCGAGCAGGCCGGAACGTACAAACTGCCCGAGGCGCAGCTCGACCGCTTCCTGATCAAGACGTCGATCGGCTACCCCGATCTGGCCAGCGCGGAGAAGATCCTCGCCGGCTCGGCCAACCGCAATCCCTCGTCGGCCCTCAGTGCGGTGATCACCACTTCGGCGGTCGCCGACATGGCCGACCTCGCGGCGACCGTGCACGTCGACAGCGCGATCCTGCGCTACACCGCCCAGCTGGCCGAAGAGACGCGCAACGCACCCGAGAGCCGCGTCGGCGTCTCTGTTCGTGGCGCCATGGCCCTCGTTCGCGCAGCCAAAGTGTGGGCCGCTGCCCAGGGCCGGCACTTCGTGCTGCCCGACGACATCCGCGACCTCGCCGGCCCCGTCTGGACGCACCGTTTTGTGCTCGACCCTGAGGCCGAGTTCCAGGGAACGACCGCAGAGAAGGTTCTCGCGCGCGTGCTCAGCGACGTGGCCGCCCCGCAGGCGAGGCAACCCGCAGCATGAGCGTGACCGGGGAGAAGAAGCCCTCCCCGATGGCATCGATCGGCCCTCGGCTGGCGAGCGCATCGGGCGCGGTGCGCACGAGCGCGCCCGCACGCTGGGTCGTGGGCACCGGATGGCCGCGCGCCCTCGGTGGAGTGCGTGCCGCCTGGCGCGTCATCGGCCCCGTGCTCACCACGGTATCGGGCTTCGGCTGGGCCGTTCTGGCGTTCTCTCTCGTCTTCCTGCTCGTGGGCCTCGAGTTCGGATGGCGCGAATTCCTGGTGATCGGATGCGTCGGCCTGGCGGCGGTCGTGATCGCCATCGGCTTCGCGCTGGGTCGATCGGCCTACGCCGTGAGGCTCGACCTCGCCAGCGAGCGGGTCGTCGTGGGTGAACGAGCGGTCGGCCGCATCACGGTGTCGAACACCTCGCAGCGCACCCTCTTGCCCGCCCGCATCGAACTTCCCGTCGGCGCCTCGCTCGCCGGATTCCCCCTCCCCCGCCTGGCGCCCGGCCAAGAGCACGACGACCTCTTCGGAATCCCCACGAACCGTCGCCAGGTCATCACCGTCGGGCCCGTGCGCTCCGTGCGCGGCGACCCCCTCGGTCTTATGCGTCGCGAGCTGCGCTGGACAGACGCCGTCGACCTCTTCGTGCACCCTCGAACCGTGCGCCTCGAGGGCTCGGCTTCAGGCTTCATCAAAGACCTCGAGGGCCTCGCCAGCCGAGACCTGTCGAACAACGACGTGTCGTTCCACGCCCTGCGCGAGTACGTGCCGGGCGACGACCGCCGCTACATCCACTGGAAGACCACGGCACGCACGGGAACGCTGATGGTGCGCCAGTTCGAAGAGACGCGCCGCTCCCACCTCGCCCTCGCCCTCTCGACCAACACCGCCGACTACGCGAGCGACGACGAGTTCGAGTTGGCCGTGTCTGCGTGCGGTTCCCTCGGCATCCAGGCGCTCATGGAAGAGCGCGACGTGACCGTGATGGTGCAGGGAGCGACTCTGCACTCCGAGACCGGCCGACGCCTGCTCGATGACCTGTCGGCGATCGAAGAAGAAGAGAAGCGCGAGACCATCGTGCAGCTGTCGAAGGTGGCGGGCCAGACGGTTCCGGATGCCTCGGTGGCGGTTCTGCTGTTCGGCGGCCCGGTCACCCCCACTCAGCTTCAGGCCGCTTCGGTGCACCTTCCCCTCGGCGTGCGCGTCGTCGGCGTGAGCTGCCAGCCCGGAACCGAGCCGATAAGACGACAGATCGGCGACATGACCCTGCTCACGATCGGCGACCTCGGCCAGCTTCCGGCAGCTCTCAGGCGGGTGAACAACTGATGACAGCGCAGACGCCCGCCCCCACGCGTCGAGGCCGCGCAGCCCAACAGATCGGCCGCCGCTCGGCGCTCGACACGACCATTGATTGCGCTGCCATTGTGGCGCTCATCGTCGTCGCCATCATCGGCTTCGGCCCCGCGTTCGGAGGAACCGGCTACCTCGTCGCCGGCTTCGGCGCCCTGGTTCTGGGGCTCGCCATCGCTCTGCTCGGCGCCCGTCTGCGCGCCAACATCCTGATGCTCTCGGCCGCGACCCTGCTGGTCTACATGATCTTCGGCGGCCCGCTCGCGGTGCCCACGACGACGCTCTTCGGGGTCGTTCCCAGTCTTGAGACGATCCGCGCGCTCGTTCTCGGCGTGGTCTTCTCGTGGAAGGACGTGCTCACCCTCGAGACGCCCGTCGGGGCCTTCGCCTCGGTGCTGATCGTTCCCTACCTGGCCACTCTCGTGGCATCCGTTCTCGCGTTCAGCTTCGCGCTGCGCCTGCGCCGCGCCGCCTGGGCGCTGCTGCCCGCCGGTGCGCTCTTCGTGGTGGCCATCGCCTTCGGCACGCGCGACGCGGCCGCGCCGATCGTGCAGGGACTCGTCTTCGCGGGTATCGCCCTGGCCTGGTGGGCGTGGCGTCGCAGCCAGGATCGTGCTCGCCGCATTGCCGCTACTACGCTCGACAGTTCCGCGGGCGCGCAGGCTCCGGATGCGGGCCTCGCCCGCACGCGGTTGGCGCTCGGCGCCGGGCTGCTCGTGGTCGCCCTGGGAGTGGGGCTGGCGACCGGCGGACTCCTGGCCCCGGTCAGTGCCCGCGAGGTGCTGCGCGACGCCATCGTTCCGCCGCTCGACCTGCATGACTACCCCAGCCCGCTCGTGGGCTTCCGCAAGTACGTGCGCGACGAGAAGGAAGACGTGCTCTTCACGGTCAAAGGCCTCCCCGACGGCGCCCGCGTGCGACTCGCAACGCTGGATGCCTACGACGGCGTCGTCTACAACGTCGCGGGAGACGGGACGGCAGGCTCCGGAACGTTCACGCGCGTGAGCGGTGACATTCCGAACGACGTGAAGGGTGATAAGGCCACCCTTGATGTCACCATCGGCGATCTGACCGGGGTGTGGATCCCCGATGCGGGCTATCTGGACTCGTTCCGCTTCACGGGCGACCGCGCCGACGAGCTCGCGAACAGCCTGCACTACAACCGCACCACCGGCGTGGCCATCTCGACGCTCGGGCTGGCCAAGGGCGACAGCTACTCGATGGATGTCGTGATTCCGAAGGTACTCACCGAGGAGCAGCTCGAGAGTCATGGGCTGCAGTCGGTCTCGATGCCGAAAGCCTCGGGAGTTCCCGAAGACGTGCCGTCGCTCGCGACGCAGTACATCGGCGACGCCGATCGGCCACTCACTCAGGTGCGCAACCTGGCGACCTCATTGAGCCAGGAGGGCTTCTTCAGCCACGGTCTCGAGGGCGAGGCTACATCGCGAGCCGGCCACGGAGCTGAGCGCATCTCGACGCTGCTGGATGCGGACCAGATGGTCGGCGACGACGAGCAGTACGCCGTGGCCATGGCACTGATGGCACGCTCGGCCGGCATGCCCGCCCGAGTCGTGATGGGCTTCTACCCTGACGAGTACGCCGGAGCGAGTGCCGAGCAGCAGATCACCGGAGACCAACTGCACGCCTGGGTCGAGGTCGCCTTCGACGACGCCGGCTGGGTCGCCTTCGATCCGACGCCCCCGAAAGACCAGGTTCCTCAGGAAGAGGCGCCGAAGCCCAAGTCCGACCCCAAGGCTCAGGTTCTTCAGCCGCCGCCCCCGCCGCAGGAGCCGGCCGACCTTCCGCCCGACCTTCGCACCGACGACACCGATCAAGACGACGAGCCCGACGCGAACCCGATCCTCGTGACCGTGCTGATCGCATCCGGCAGCCTTCTGGCACTCGTCATCGTGCTGATGACGCCCGTCGTGGTGATCGGCGCGTTGAAGACCCGCCGTCGCAAGGCGCGCAAGAACGCGGATCGGCCGGCCGACAGGGTGAGCGGTGGCTGGGATGAGATCGTCGACCGGGCCGACGACCTCGGCACAGCGGTGGGCCGGGGTGTGACGCGTCGCGCCGATGCCGCGGTCATCGCCGAGGCATGGCCCGACCTTCCGGTGGGCGCCGTCGCGGTGCGCGCCGATCATGGCGTCTTCGGACCTGGCGAGCCTTCCGCCGACGAGGTTGACGCCTTCTGGGCCGAAGTGGACGATATCGTCAGGGGAATGCACGATTCGCGCGGGTGGTGGAAACGCCTGCAGGCGCGGCTATCGCTGCGTGCGTACATCGGCAGGCGCCTGGAAAGTCGGAGCAGACGAAGGAGGGAACGGTCGTGACCAACCCCGTGCAACAGCAGCCCACTGGGCAGTCGATGCCCTGCGTGCGCTGCGGATCGCCCGTTCCCCGAAGCTCGCAGTTCTGCCTCGCGTGCGGAACTCCGACCTCGACGCGCAGCCAGACCGCGGCCTTCGGCGGCCCCGAGGTGCCCGTGCAGGCGGCGTGGCAGCCCACACCGGTCAACGCGCCGATCCTGCTCTCGAGCATCGTGCCGTCCAACTATGGTCGCCGAGTGCTTGCATTTCTCATCGACGGCGCGTTCGGTGGGGTGCTCACCTCGATCATCGCCCTGCCCATCCTCTGGATCGTGGCCGCCTCGGTCGCCCCCGGCACCACCTTCGAGCTGGCCGGTCTGCCGTCGGCCCTGATCACGCTCGCGAATGGGCTGTACCCTCTCGCCATGCTCGTGCTGCAGGCCTTCACCGGCTTCTCGCTGGGCAAGCGCATCATGGGACTGCGCATCGTCAAGGTCGAGACGCTGATTCGACCGGGGCTGGGTCGGATGCTGCTGCGCGGCGTGATCGTCGGAGCCTCCAACATCGTGATCGGCATCGGGCCGCTGCTCGTCTACCTATCGCCGCTCTGGGATCCGACGAAGCGCCTGCGCGGTTGGCACGATCGCCTGTCGGGCACGTGGGTCATCGACGTGACCAAGGGGCCGAACCCTCTCGCCAAGAACGCCGGCGAGATCGTCGACGATGTGCCGGTGGTTCAGAAGACCCGGCGGCCGGCGGCTGCGCCTGACGCATCGGCTGCGCCTTCGCCCGTGCCTCACGCACCGGTCGTCGAGCCCATCGTCCAGGCACCGGATGCGTATTCGTACGCGCCGCCGAGCGTTCCGGCGGCACCGGTGCCCGCGGCACCGGCGCCCTCCTTCGCTGCGCCGGCTCCTGCTTTCGCCGTGCCCCTCAATCCCGACGTTCCGTCGTATCCGTTCCCGTCGGCATCCACTGCGCCCGAGGCGCCGGCGGCCGCGGTGGCACCTGCACCCCCTGCAGCCCCGGTCGCGCCGATCGAGGCGATTCCGAGCTTCGACCCCCTGCCTCCATTCGGTGGCGAAGACCTCGACGGCACCAAGCTCAGCAACTCGGTTCCCGCCCAGGCTCTGCCGACCGGAACAGTGACGCTGCTGTTCGACACCGGAGAGAGCTACGTGATCGCCGGACACGGTGTGCTCGGGCGTGACCCCGTGTCGCCCTATGGCGCACCGCGAGATCAGCTGGTTCAGGTCGCCGGCGACACCCGCTCGATCTCGAAGACGCACCTCGAATTCGAGGTTCAGGCCGGCAGCATCTGGGTGACCGACCGGCGATCGACCAACGGCTCGGCCATTCTTCGGGCCGATGGCGTGGAGTCGCCGATCACTCCTGGTCAGCGCATGACGCTTCGCAGCGGAGACCGTGTGCGCATCGGAACTCGCGTCTTCACCCTCACGGTGGCGCCGTGAGTCCGCCGCCTGCGCTCGGAGTCTCCACGGTGGTCCTGCGCTCGGGCGCGGCGACGCATCGGGGTCTCAAGCGAGCCACGAACGAGGATGCCTATCTGGCCTCGTCACCGGTCTTTCTCGTGGCCGATGGCATGGGCGGGCACGAGGCCGGCGAGCGAGCGAGCGCGATCGTCGTCGAGTCGTTCGATGGCCTGACGGGCCGACCGACGGTCGACCCCACCGACGTGCGCGCAGCCTTCGACCGCGCGTACCGCTCTATAGCCGAGCTCAGCACGAGCGGCCGCCGCAGGGCGGGCACGACGGTGTCGGGTGTGGCGATCGTCGAGAGCGAGGGAACGGCCGTGTGGCTGATCTTCAACCTGGGCGACTCGCGCACCTACAGGCTCAACTCAGGGGTGCTCGAGCAGATCAGCATCGACCACTCGGTCGTTCAGGAACTGCTCGACGGCGGGGGCATCGACGCGGCTGAAGCGCTGGTGCATCCGGCCCGCAACGTGATCACGCGCGCGCTCGGCGCGGGCGGCGACTACCGCCCCGACTTCTGGCTCGTGCCCGTCGAGCCGGGAGACCGCATGTTCATGTGCTCCGACGGCATCTCCGGCGAAATCGACACGGAGTCGATCGCCCGAATACTCTCGAGTGAGAAAGATCCTCAGGTGGCGGCCGACAGGCTGGTGCGTGAGGGCATGGCTCGGGGAGGCCACGACAACCTCACGGCGGTCGTGGTCGACGCGTCGCTTGCCCCGGCGACGCTCGAACCGGCTCTGCCCGACGACACCATCCCCCGCGGATCCGCCCCGACCGAAGGAGCCGCGCGATGACCCGACTCAACTACCAGCCAGGGCAGTGGCGCGGCGTCGTCGCGCCCGGGGCCGTGGCTCTCTTCCCCACCACTCTCGACGGCGAACTGCTGGAGCGCATCTGGCGGACCCTCGATGACGGTCACGGTCTGAGCGGCGTGCTCGAGGCGCTCACGGCCGAATTCGGAACGAATCTCAAGGCCATTCCGCCGTTTGCTGTTGCCGTCGCGTCTGGTCCTGAACTGCGCGTCGCCGTGCGTGGGGCGTTCCGCATCGAGGTATCCGAGCCCGGCGCATCCTCGCCCGTGATCGTGGCGGGCGACGAGGTCACGACCTGGAATGAGCGCGTCGTCGCCCGCGCCGACGGTTTCGTCGTGAGCAGCGACGGCGCCGACTCGTCGGACTGGTTCGCCATTCGCAGCGGAATCGTGTTGTGCCGAGCGGTGTCCTTCCGCATGGATGGCCAGTCGGGTGCAGCGGCGTCTGTCATCGCAGTGGATGCGGCGCCGACGCCGACGCCCGTGCAGGAGCCCGCGCCGACCGAGACGATCCTCCCGGAGGCCGTCCCCGTGGCGGAAGCGGCTCCGGCGCCGAGGGAGGCCCCTGCTCCGGCGCCGGTTGACCGGCCGGTGCCTGAGCCGGAGGCCGTCGGCGACTCCGATGCCGACGTCAATGACACCATCGACGACGTCGAGCCGATCGACGCTGAAGACTTCGGGCCCACCGTCACGGAGCTTCCTGACGATGCCTACGATCACCTCTGGGGCGCCACCGTCGTGAAGTCGGTGGAGGAGGCCGCCGTGCGCCTCGACGACGACGAGTCCTCCGACGAAGAGAGCGCATCCGCCGCTCCGCCCGCAGCGGCCCCTGCAGCGGCTCCGGCGGCCCCGGCTCCGGCGGCTCCGGCTCCGGCTGCCCCGGCGGTCGAGTCGTTCACTCCCCCGGCATCGTCGACACCGTCGTCGAAAGAGTGGACCGCCCCGCCCCCGACAGGTCTCATCGATCGGGTTCCGGGATTCGCCGGGGTTGGAGCGGCAGCAACAGACTGGAATGACCAGTCCACTCCCGCCGTTCCATCGCCTCAGGCGTCGAATGAGAGCGATCATGACGGTCTCACCGTGACGGTCTCGGAGCTCGAGGCCATGCGTCGCCTCGAGTCGGCCGACGACGCGGCGACGACAGATGGCCCTGGACGCATCGTGCTCGCCACCGGAGACGTGGTCTCGCTCGATCGCCCGGTGATCGTGGGCCGCCGTCCGAGGGCTCAGCGGGTGCAGGGCGATGTCCTGCCGCACCTGGTCACCGTTCCGAGCCCGAAGCAGGATGTGTCGCGAAGCCATCTGGAGGTGCGCGTCGAGGGACGGCATGTTCTCGTCGTCGACCTCGACACCACCAACGGCTCGGTGCTGCACCGCGCGGGAACCCCGCCCCTTCGGCTGTCGCCCGGCGAGGCGGTACTCGTTCTGAACGGCGACATCGTCGACATCGGCGACGGCGTCACCCTGCTCTTCGAGGATCTCCCGTGAACGCGCGCCGACCTCCGTCGCCGCCACCCGAGATTCCGGGTTTCACACACGAACAGCTGCTCGGATCCGGCGGGTTCGCCGACGTCTTCCTGTACGAGCAACGGATGCCCCGGCGGCGCGTGGCCATCAAGGTTCTGCTCAGCGAGGCGCTCACCGCCGGAGCGCGGGAGAACTTCGACGCCGAGGCCAACCTCATGGCGCAGCTCTCGACGCACCCCTCGATCGTCACCATCTACCAGGCCGATATCGCGGCAGACGGTAGACCGTACCTGGTCATGGAGTACTGCTCCCGGCCGAATCTGGCGGCTCGATACCGACGCGAGAAGATCAGCGTGGCAGAGGCCCTGCGCATCGGCATTCAGGTGGCCGGAGCCGTGGAGACGGCGCACCGAGCCGGAATTCTGCATCGAGACATCAAGCCAGCCAATATTCTCACCACGGAATACAACCGTCCCGCTCTCACCGACTTCGGAATCTCGGTGACGATGGTCGGCGGTGGAGACGACGCTGCCGTCGGCATGTCGATTCCGTGGTCTCCCCCGGAGGTCTTCGGGCAGAATTCCTCGAGTGGCCCCGGCGGAGACATCTACGCCCTCGGTGCCACGGTGTACACGCTTCTGGCTGGGCGCAGCCCGTTCGAGGTCGTTGGCGGAAGCAACGGAGGCCTCGACCTCATCACGCGCATCCAGCAGTCGCCCCTGTCTCGCACCGGCCGCGCCGATGTGCCCGACTCGCTCGAGCAGATTCTCGCCACGGCCATGGCGAAGCGCGAGGAAGACCGCTTCGGCTCCGCACTCGAATTCGCGCGGGCACTGCAGAAGGTGCAGCTCGAACTGAGCCTCTCGGTCACGCCCGCCGACGTTCTCGACGACTCTCTTCCCTCGGCCGCCGAGGAAGAGGAAGACGACGGCAACACGCGCATCCGGGGCATCGTCACGATCGACCCGACCGCGCCCGTTGCCGGAACGGCGAGCCGCCGACCCGCACCAGCCCCCGCCTCGACGAACGCGCCGGTTCCGCCCGTAGGCATCCCTCCTGTGACGTTCAATCAGCCGAACCGCACGGCGATGCCCGATGCGGTGGAGGCGACCCAGCGCCGGGGCCAGATTCCGCCCGCGGCATACGCTCCTGCATCCAGGCCAGCGGCCTTCGGGCTCACGGCCCCGGCGATCGAGCAGACCCAGCACCGCGTTCCCCAACCCGCGCAGCACACCGAGACAGTGCAGGGCAGCAGATCGAAGAAACTGCCCATCCTTATCGGCGCGATCTCGCTGGTCGTTCTGCTCGCTCTGGGTGGAACGATCTTCGCGATCAATGCCGCAGGCGGCAGCCCCGCGGCAGTGAAGACCGAAGACCCCGTCGACCCTGTCGACGTGATTCCCACGGGAATCGTCGCACCGCCCGTCGGCATCGCGGGAGCCCCCGGCGACGGCGGTATCGTCTTCACCTGGTCGAACCCCGAACCCGAGGCGGGCGACGTGTACCAGTGGGGTCTGCTCGTTCCGGGAACAGAACCGACCCTCGCGTCGACGACCGACGCGACGGTGACGGTCGTTCCAGCCGAGGGGCAGAAGACCTGTATCGAAGTGAGCGTGCGCCGCAAAGACGGGCGCGCGTCCGAACCAGCGACGGGATGCGCGCCCTGATGACCGATGTCAGCAAGACCGAATCGACCACCACCGAGGCAGTGACGACCGACGCCAGTGTCGAGTACTGCGGCGAGTGGTTCACGCTCGACAGGAACAAACCCTTCGACATCGGTCGTGACGCCGATCTCGACATCGATGACAACCAGTATCTGCATCGCCGCTTTCTGCAGATCGCGTACATCGACGGCCTGTGGTGGCTCATCAACGTGGGCTCGCGGCTCTCAGCGTCGATCTCGGATGCGACGGGGTCGATGCAGGCCTGGCTTGCGCCCGGCGCGCGGCTGCCCGTGGTATTCGGGCTCACCTCCGTGGTCTTCACCGCGGGGCCGACGACCTACGAGTTCGTGGTGCACACCTCGACGCCCGCATTCGTCGATTCGAAGCCCGTCTCGTCGAGCGACGGAACGACGACCGTCGGGGCGGTCACCTTCACTCGCTCGCAGTGGTTGCTGATCCTCGCCCTCGCCGAGCCCATGCTCAAGCGCGAGGGAACGGGCACGAGCGAGATCCCCTCGTCGGCGGCTGCTGCCGAACGACTCGGCTGGGTGCTGAGCCGATTCAACCGCAAGCTCGACAACGTCTGCGACAAGCTGAGCCGCCAGGGTGTCGACGGCCTCCGCGGCGGAGTCGGAGCGCTCGCGACGAACCGGCGTGCGCGGCTCGTCGAGTACGCGGTGCTGTCCCGTCTCGTCACCCCGGCCGATCTCCCCGCCCTCGACGACGACACGGCCGACACCCCCCAGGCTCCCGCCGCGACCGGATCAAAGGATGCCCGCTAGTCCATGCACATCAAACTCACGCTCTCCCGCGGCGGTGGCACGTCGACGAACGTCGCCGTCACAGCGGATGCGACCACATCGGTCTCGAACGTGGCCGAGGCTCTCTACACGGCCGATCCGAACAACGACGTCCAGGTCGCACCTCCCCGGTTGACGCTGCAGGTCACCGAGACGTCGGGCCAGACCCGGGTTCTCGACCCCCAGTCGAATCTGCTCGACTCGGGAGTGCGCTCCGGCTCGACCATCGAGATCCGCCAGCACAGCGACGACTTCAACGCGCCCGGTTCCGACCGGGGCGCTGCCGCCGCAACCCTGCGCATCCTGTCGGGCCCGGATGCCGGTTCCGAATTCGCGCTGCCCTTCGGCACGAGCTACATCGGCCGTGAGCGTGGGGTGGATGTGCGACTCACCGATTCGCTCATCTCCAAACGGCACGCGCGCATCAACGTGGGCGAGACCGTCGAGATCACCGACATGAACTCGGCGAACGGCTTGCTGATGGGTGGCGAGCAGGTGGCACGCACCGTACTCAGCTCGGCGGATGTGGTCGTCTTGGGCGATACCGCGCTCTGCGTCGTGCCGCTGCAGCGTCTCGGAGGCGCCGCTCCCTCGACGCCGGTCATCGAGTTCAACCGCTCTCCGCGCGTGGTCGCCCGCTACCCCGGCGACAAGTATCCGGCGCCCGAGCCTCCCGGGCGGCCGCAGCCGCAGCGCTTCCCGATCGTCGCCCTGATCGCCCCGCTCATCATGGGTGTCGTTCTGTACGCCTTCACCCGCAACATCCTGAGCGTGGTGTTCATTGCCCTGAGCCCGCTGCTGATGATCGGTACCTACATCGATCACAAGCTCACGAGCAGGCGCCAGATGAAGGATGCGATCAAGCAGTTCACGCTGTCGCTGACCGCCTTCGTCGACAAGCTGCACGAACGTCAGCGGCTGCAGAGGGCTGTTCGTCTGGGAGAGGCACCCTCCGTCGGCGACAGCCTCGAGTCGGCCCACAGGCTGGGCCACCTGCTCTGGACGCACCGGCCGGAGCACGGCGCCTTTCTCGCCGTGCGGCTGGGCCTCGGAACTGCGCACAGCCGCGACAGCGTCACCCTGCCTCAGGCGAACGACACGCTTCCTGAGTACTGGGGCCAGCTCGAGGAGGTGGCCGACAAGTTCTCGCTCATCGACAACGTTCCGATCGTCGCCGATCTGCGCGAATCGGGGGCCCTGGGCGTGGCCGGCAGCCTCGAACTGCGCCGCGGTGTGACTCGCGGCGTCGTAGCTCAGCTCACGGCGCTGCACTCCCCCGCCGAGCTCGTGGTCTGCGCGCTCGTCTCGCCGGCGTCTCGCGAAAGCTGGGAGTGGCTCGAATGGATGCCGCACACCGGCTCTCCGCACAGCCCCCTCACCGGCGATCACCTCGCCGACAACCCCGGCTCCGGCCTCGCCCTGCTGTCGCGACTCGAAGAACTTGTCTCGCAACGCACGACGGGAGCGCCCAGCGCTCGCGGAGCGCTCGAGAGCCCGGACCTGCGGCCGAAGAAAGACGACGAGTCCGACGTTCCTCTGCCCATCACCCCCGCTGTGATCGTCGTCATCGAAGACGACGTGCCTGTCGATCGGGGCCGGCTCAACCGCCTCGCCGAGCGGGGCGCCGACGCGAATGTGCACGTCGTCTGGTCCGCGCCATCCATTGCTCACCTGCCGGCCGCGTGTCGCAGCTTCGTGAGCGTCGATTCGGATGTCGCCGGCGGCACGGTGGGCCAGGTTCGCCTCGGCGAGCACACCTACCCCGTCGTCTGCGAGACGGTCGAGCTCGATGCGGCTCACCGCTACGCCCGCCATCTCGCGCCGGTCGTCGACGTGGGATCGCCGATCGACGACGAGTCCGATCTGCCGCGTTCGGTGTCGTACCTGTCGCTCGTCGGCCCCGAGCTCGCCGAGCAGCCGGATGCGGTCGTCGAGCGCTGGCGAGAGAGCAACTCCATCGCTCTTCGTGACGGTTCGCCTCCCGTTCGCCGCAAGAAGGAGGGCTCGCTGCGTGCCCTCGTCGGCCACAGTGGAACCGAGCCGTTCTATCTCGACATCCGCAACCAGGGCCCGCACGCCCTCGTCGGCGGAACAACCGGAGCAGGAAAGAGCGAGTTCCTGCAGTCGTGGGTGCTCGGTATGGCCGCGGCACACTCCCCCGACCGCGCCACCTTCCTCTTCATCGACTACAAGGGAGGCGCCGCCTTCGCCGACTGCGTGGCCCTGCCCCACACCGTCGGACTCGTCACCGACCTGTCGCCGCACCTCGTTCGGCGCGCGCTCACCTCGTTGCGTGCGGAGCTGCGCTACCGCGAGCACCTGCTCAACCGCAAGAAGGCAAAAGACCTGGTCTCGCTTGAGAAGACCGGCGACCCCGAGACCCCGCCCAGCCTGCTGATCGTCGTCGACGAGTTCGCTGCCCTGGTGCAGGAGGTTCCCGAGTTCGTCGACGGCGTCGTCGACGTCGCTCAGCGTGGTCGGTCTCTCGGGCTGCACCTGATTCTCGCGACCCAGCGCCCCGCCGGTGTCATCAAAGACAATCTGCGCGCGAACACGAACCTGCGCATCGCCCTGCGCATGGCCGACGCCGAAGACTCGTCCGACATCCTCGGAACTCCGATGGCCGCCTACTTCGATCAGTCGATTCCAGGTCGCGGAGCAGCCAAGACCGGTCCTGGTCGCCTCGCCTCGTTCCAGACCGGATACGCGGGTGGGTGGACCACGAACGAGCCGCCACGTCCGCGCATCGACATCAGCGAGATGAACTTCGGCGCCGGAGCGGAGTGGGAGGTGCCGGAGGTCGAGGTCGTCGAGGCGGCCGACCCCGGGCCGAACGACATCGCGCGACTCGTCGCATCCATTCGCACGGCGGCCCGAAGGGCCGACATCCCCGACCCGCGCAAGCCGTGGCTCGACGAGCTCGCCGCCGTCTACGACTTCTCTCTGCTGCCCAACCCGCGCACCGACGAGCGGTTGCTGCTCGGAGTCATCGACGAGCCTGAGAATCAGATTCAGCCGACCGTCTTCTACGAGCCAGACCGTGACGGCAATATGGCGGTCTACGGAACCGGTGGTTCGGGCAAGAGCGCCACACTGCGCACGATCGCGGTGGCGGCGGCGGTGACGCCCCGCGGAGGCCCGGTGCACGTCTACGGCCTCGACTTCGGATCGAGCGGCCTCAGCATGCTCGAGGAGCTGCCCCATGTGGGCGCCATCATCGACGGCGACGACGAGGAGCGGGTCATCCGCCTGCTCCGGATGCTGCGCGACACTGTCGACGACCGTTCGGTGCGGTACTCGGCCGTTCGGGCGGGAAGCATCGGCGAGTACCGACGCATCGCCGGGGTTCCCGAGGAGCCCCGCATCATCGTCCTGGTCGATGGCATCGGCGCCTTCCGTGAGCAGTACGAGTTCGGCGGGCACTCCGCCTGGTTCACCACGTTCGCCCAGATCGCGAGCGACGGCCGCCAGGTGGGCGTGCACATCGTGATCTCCGGAGACCGACCCAACTCCGTGCCCGCATCGCTCGGATCGACCGTGCAGCGACGACTGGTGCTGCGCATGGCCAGTGAAGACGACTATCAGCTTGTGGGCGTTCCCAAAGACACCCTCACGGCGATCTCGCCTCCGGGGCGGGGCCTGATGGGTGGCAACGAGATCCAGATCGCCGTGCTCGGCGCAGACCCCAACGTGGCTATCCAGTCGCGCGAGGTATCCAAGCTCGCCGAGGCCATGCGCCGCCAGGGGATCCCCGAGGCCCCGCCCATCCAGAAGCTGTCCGACTCGATTCCCCTCTCGACCCTCCCCGCCACGGCGGGTGGGCTGCCCGTGGTCGCCGTGCGCGACGACAACCTCGCGCCGCTCGGCATCGCTCCACGCGGAGCGTTCATGGTGTCGGGATCGGGCCAGAGCGGTCGGTCGACGGCGCTCGCCACCATGGCCGCCGCTCTGCGACGTGCACAGCCGGGAATCCGTCTTGTGCACATCTCGCCGCGCAAGACCTCGCTCACTCCCCTGCCCTTCTGGTCGATGTCCATCTCCGACCCGACGCAGGTCACCGCGTTCGCCGACGATCTGCAGGGACAGCTCGATGCCGGAACACTGCGACCCGACTCGATCGCGATCTTCGTCGAGAACATCGGCGATCTCACGGGGACGATGGCGGAGAACGACATCGACCGCCTGATCAAGCGAGCGCTGCGCGACGACGTCTTCGTCGTCGGAGAGAGCGAGACCGCCACGTGGTCGGCGGCGTGGACGCTCGCGGGATCGTTCAAGGGCGCCAAGCGCGGCCTGCTGCTGGTTCCCGGCGAACTGGATGGCGACACGCTGCTCGGCACCTCGCTCGGCCGCTTCCGCCGCGCAGACCTGCCGCCGGGGCGCGGATTCCTGGTGCAGCAGGGCCGCATCACGAAGGTTCAGGTGGCGCTTCCCGACGCGTGAGGAGGGCATGGGGAGTTCTCCCCATCGACTCCCCGATGGGGGGCGCTCTAGTCTGAACACGTGAGATCGACTCACAGGATGTAGCGAAACCGGAACCGCCGGCTCGCCAGGAAAATAAGGAGAAAACAATGGCCGTATGGGGTCTTGACGTTGACCAGGTTCGTAGCCTCGGAAAGCAGCTCAACCAGCAGTCGCAGCAGGTCCAGACGATCCTGACGACGCTCACCAGCGCACTGCAGAGCGTGCAGTGGACCGGTCCCGACGCGGAGAACTTCCGCAGCGAGTGGAGCGGAACGCACACCGCCGCCCTCAAGCAGGTCATCGCCGCACTCGAGGACGCCTCGCAGAAGGCAGCAAAGAACGCTGCCGACCAGGAGAGCACCTCGAACGCGTAGCAACTCTTCTTCTGAGGACCCGGTCTTTCGGGTTCGCAGGACTCAGGCGGGCGTCGATCATTCGACGCCCGCCTGTGGTGTTTCTCCCCTCATGAAAGGCCCCACGGCTCGATGTCGCGCACACTCACCTTCCCCAGCTCGGATGCCCCGGCTCTTCCGATCGTGTCGCTCGATGTGCCCGACGACTGGCACGTGCTCTCGACGACCGCCGCGCTGCTCGCCACGGCCAAAGAGGTCGAACAGGGCGAGTTCCGGCCCAACGTCGTCGTGGCGATCTCGCGGTTCGGCTTGGGATACACGCTCGACACAGCCATTCAGGCCGTGATCGAGAAGGTCTCCTCGATAGAGGGCGTAGCCGAACTGGGCCGTGATCGGCCCGAGGTTCTCGGCCGCGCAGGCTTCCGCATCGAGTTCAGCTATCCCGACCCGCGCGCGGGCACGCTCGTCCAGGCTGTTCGGCTGGCCCTCGTGTCCAACGGTCCTGCCCTCGACCTGGTGCAGGTGACGGCCACGGCGACGGCCGCCCAGGCAGTGGGGATCTGGCCAGAGATCCGAGCCATTCAGGCCAGCGCGAGCCTCTCCTGACACGTGAGAACGCCCGCTCCCTTGAGGGAGCGGGCGTTCACATTCTCAGCGCCTCAGCGCTACACCTCTCAGCTTCGACGCAGGCGACGACGGGTCATTCCCATCGTCAGAGCCAGGCCGGCCGCAAGTGCGAGGCCGCCGATCATGGCGAGGCCGCCACCGTCGAATCCGGTCGCCGCGAGGCCTGATCGCGGTGAACCGCTACCGCCGGCACCGTTACCGCCGGCACCGTTACCACCGGGAGTCGTCGGCCCGGTTCCCGTCGGAGAGTCGATCACGACCGTGTAGGTCTCTGAATCATCGTCGGCGTGACCGTTGTTCGCCGTCACCGTGAAGGTGTAGCTACCCGGAGTGGTCGGCGTGCCCGTGATCTCTCCGGACGGCGACAGCGCGAGGCCCGGAGGCAGCTCGCCCGTCACGACCGTGTAGGTGGGCGTCGGCGACGTGGTCGGCGAGGTCGTGAAGTCGTACTCGTAAGGGGTACCTGTTGTGCCAGACGGTGGTGCCGCCGAGGTGATATCGGGAGCGCAGCCGGTCGGCCGGGTGATCACGTTGGTGTCGAGCGTGACTGCACCGGTGTTGGCGAGCAGGCGCCCCTGCACGCTCGCGGCGGCATTGGCTGTGATCGATGCCTGCGCCATCACGGTGCCGACGAAAGTCGCTCCGCTGCCGATGGTGGCCGACGTTCCGACCTGCCAGAACACGTTGCAGATGCTGGCGCCTCCGGTCAGCTGCACGGTGCTGCCCACATTCATAACGAGTGAACTCGAGGCCTGGAAAACCCAGACGGACTCTGCTCCCCCCGAGAGAGTGAGCAGGCCACCCGACGAGAGGTCGAGTGCGCCGCCGGAGTAAACGCCCGGTGTGAGTACCTGGCCAGCGAGCTGCGATAGCCCGGTGGCCTGAGGGGTGAGCCCCGCGGCCGTGTTGTACGCGGCTGTCAGCGCGGACTGTGCGTCTCCCACGCCGGGATCCGTGCGGATCGTGCCGGTTCCGTTGACGATCGAGCCCTCCAGCGGCGGACCGCCGAAGCCGGTGATCCCGGCGCTGCCCGTGTCGCCACTGAGACCGACGTCGCCGGTCACCGTGGTGGGCCCCGTGTTGGTGACCGTACTGGCCGCGAGAACGCCGAAGCTGGAGGCCAAGCCCAGGTTGATCGGGCCACCGGCCTCGGGCGGAAGAGCCTGAGCGCTTCCGGAGAAGCCCAGGACCATGGCGGTGCCGAGAGCGAGGCCTGCGAAACCGGCAACCGCGTAGCGATGCCGTAGAGTAGTAATGAGCATTTGTCAGACCCCCAAGGTCTTCACGGATTGACGCTTCTCGCAACAGAGCGGGAACGCGACACAAGTCTCCTGGTCTGAGTAGACCATGCCGGGCGGGTTTTGCAATAGCAGTGACATTGGACCGGCAGTGGTGTATCACGCGCGAGGAGCCATCCACTCTGGTTCGTAAGATTCTGCGCGAGGGAGAACGTCCAGGATTGGCCGCGGTAAACTAGAGGGGTTCTCGAACTCGAAAGCAGGCCGCGCGGTGACCACCCAGCCCACCCGCCTCGAGGCGCAGTCGCCCTACTGGGGTGTTCCGATCGCCCGGGCGATTCCGGCGATCGTCGTAGCCCTCGTCGTCACTTTCACGCCGAACCATTCCAGTGTCGTCGGATTGCTGGTCTTCGGTGCCTTCGCCCTCGCCTCCGGCCTGCTCACCGGCATCCTGACCCTGCGTGCCGTGCCCGCGGGCACGAGCCGCACTCTTCTTCTCACCCAGGCCGGTACCAGCCTCGTGGCCGGCGTGCTCGCCCTGGCACTGCAGGGCTTCGGGCTCGGATTCCTGCTCTATCTCGTGAGCGTCTGGGCCGCGATCACCGCCATTCTCGAACTCGTGACCGGTCTGCGCTCGCGAGGTGAGGCTCCTGCCAAAGACTGGATCGCCATGGGCGGCTTCACAGGCATCCTCGCGCTGGTCTTCCTCCTCCTTCCGCTCACAGACCTCGTGGCCGTGGGCCTCTTCGGGGCATACGGAGCGGTTCTCGGGATCTACCTCGTCATCGCGGGGCTGTCGCTTCGCTGGGGCACGCAGGTCGACGCCCACAAAACAAAGGAATCCGTGACTCCGCAGGTGCAGAACCCGTGACCCAGCCATCCAAGCGCGACGTCTTCAAGCCGGTCGAACTCATCGTTCTGTCGGCGGTGCTGGCCCTTTTCGTGGGGCTGACCGTGCTGCTCTCCACGCGCAGCCCGTTGTTGGCGGTGATCTTCTTCGGGGTCGCGTTCATCGTGGTTCTCGTCGTGGTCGCGATGCTCGTGTTGACGTTCAAGCCGAATAAGGATGAGCAGACGGAGCTCGATGATGAGGTTCCGCCTTCGGGGCATTAGGAGTTTTCTGTAGGCGCGGGTTGGGGTGGCTCGGCTCGGGGTGTGCGTTTTCAGCTCAGACAATGACTGCGGCTGACAACCGCTCCGCGGCGCTCGTTCCTCGCGCTGCTCCGGGTCATCATCCGCAGCCATAACTCGCAAGAAAACGCACACCCCTCCCCGCGCCGAGTTCGCTTCGCTCACCGGCGCTCGTCGAGCGGGAGAGGT